>Ga0302167_10001086_pt1 | contig 12218 bp, 7 predicted proteins | sample I_Fen_N1_1_FD_193496 | JGI IMG/M metagenome (GOLD analysis project Ga0302167, IMG submission 193496) | Peat permafrost microbial communities from Stordalen Mire near Abisko, Sweden - I_Fen_N1_1 | ecosystem: Environmental > Terrestrial > Soil > Wetlands > Permafrost | place: Sweden: Abisko...
AAAGTATAAGGGGCTGTACCACCCGAGCCGGTGAAAGTTATATCAGGAGATAGACTATTCTGACAAACTGCTGTGGTACCACTAATGCTAGCTGTAGGTAAAGGATTTATGGTTAAAACAATAGCAGAAGGTTTACTTTCACAAGTTCCATCATTTTGAGTTACATAATAGGTTGTAGTGCCGGGGGTAGCTGTAGTTGGTATTGGTGCAATTGAAGTGCCCGGACCTCCGAGGGTGGTATACCACATCAAGCTGGCTCCTGATGCTGATAATGCTATAGAGCTGGCACCCTGACAATAAGAAACAGGAGTAGTTACAACAGGAGCAGCAGGTGTTGAGTTCATTGTCACACTACTACTATTATTTGTAGTTGTAGCTTCTATCCCTGTATATACTACAGTTGCAGTATTTACCCACGAAGTACCTGTTGCGGGTGGATTTACATTTATCAGAATTGGTGGATATGAAGAGCCAAATGCCAACGCATCCGTCCTTTTAAAGGTATAGTTATTACCGGTATGTGTTACTGTCCAACCCGGGGCAGTAACACCTGTAACAGTAAAACCAGCCGGTATATTATCGGCAACAGTAACTGTTTTACCTCCGGTACTGTTTATTGTTCCCTCATTTGAAACAAGTAGCGTATAAGTATTACCACCGGTAGGGTCAGAACAGGTCTGATTTAATGTGTTATTAATAACAAAGTCCGCATTTAACACGTACGATGTAACAGAAAATTCATTGTTTGTTAAATCGTCATCTGTTATTCCTGTCAACGATGGATCCACTGTTACTGTGTTTGTCAAAACTCCACCCCCTGCGGGTATTTTTTTTACAGTACCAACCACAGTAAAAGTTGATATTGTATTTCCATCCATTTTCAAAACGGAAGAAAACGGATTAGTTAGACCGGTAGTAATAGGTACTCCATTAGGGAATCCTGTAGCTGTATTGTTAGTATTACCATTATTATTGAACGTAATACTGGTTACCGTAAAATCTCCTGTTGGACCGATATTAATTGCATTACCCAGACCATTCTTAAGTACATCACTTACAGCTAAATTACTTGCGGGACCTATAGTTGCATTGTGTACATTGATTGTATACGTTAGTGTGTTTGATACAGCAGTATTAATTTTATCAACACTCTTATCTACTCTGAATCCTCCCGGAGTAGTCACAACCAAATTTCTGATTTCATGATAATTATAACTTCCACCGGTAGACGCAGCAAAACCAAGCTTTAAGAGAGGTGGTGGTGGTATATTGGTATCATAACTAAAAAGAGGAACATCTGCCCCACCCGGTGTAAGCTTCCACGTGGCAGTTATTCTAAATTTTGGAACCATCACCGTCCCAATTGGGATGATCGATATCCTAACCCTTCTGTAAAATTGAGCATCAGTTGGTCTGGTTGCAGTGGGTGTATTGTAATCTATTGAGTTTACATTTGACAGGTTATTTGTTTGCAACTGATAAGTTGTTAAATACGGATTGGTCGTCGCTGGGTTATTGGTTGTTGCACCTCTTAAAGTAATCGAATTACAAAAAAAGCCCGGTCCTCCCACTCTTCCTTCTGTAGGATTAGAAAAATTACCATATTCATCAAGACCTATACCAATATACCCTCCGGCTAATCCGGTAAGTGTACCAGCCGTTGTGTTGGGAGCATAACCTAGTGATCCGCCCCAACCACCTAAAGCAAAAGGTGAAGTTGCATCAAAAAAGAATACTCCGATACCATCCGCCCCTACATCTCCGGGGACTGTTCTCCATGAAGTATATTGAAAGTCAATTAGAATACCTAAAGTTGATGGGAATGTAGAGTTAATAAAAGCAAAACCTTTTTGGTTTTGGTCTGCATTGGTAAGTCTTAACCAACCATCATTAACAGGGTCATCAATTCCGGCTGTCAAATATGCTGAATTTGGGCTTCCGCCCAATAAAATATTAGCAGGCAGCACATCGCCTTTAAAACTCTGAACAACTGTAAACTGAGCATAAACAGATACAAACAGACAATGGGCAAAGACCAACAGAATAATAATATGACGAAATGGTATATTCTTCATAATTTTTCAATTAAACAATGTCACTATCTAATCAGGTATAAGGAAAAGACAACTTACCTTTCTAAAAGAATAAGATAAAAGCAACACAACTAAGAAGATCACATTTTTCAATTAACAACATAAAATATTATTATGCACTAAAATCAACATTCATGAGCGCGAATAGTTGACTTTATAAGCTATAAACCTTAAAAGTGTAAATTTCAAAACAAAACATAGAACTTTTAATTCTATATGATATCAGACAACAATAAAATTTTCATCGTGAGAAAATCCTTTTAGAGTTTCTTCAGACAAAGTTTCTTGTAATTCAATATACTACAATTTTTTGTAGTAATAAATTCAATTACCTAATTTAAAACCATTATTACAAATGCAAATTTAAACTAATAAATGCACATATTAAATTAATTGTGGAGATAAATTTGTATTTTAACACATTCTTAACATTATATAGTAATTGAACAATTTAACAATATCATTAAATAAACAACAGAAACATGTACAAAAAAATAGTAATATGAACTTTTCTCGTCTACAAAAGAAATCTCAAAAAAAAAAAGCAATTTAATACTCAACAATGCAAATATAAATCAATAGAAAACGGAAAAACTCATGTTGCTAAATTAATCATTTTACTTTGAACTATAATAAAACTTATGTACATATAAATAGGACAGGTTAATTAATATATACTTAATAAACAGACAACTATATATAAATTACAAACTATTTTTAGGACACAGACAAAAACAAGAACAAAAGCTAGCAAAATGACTATTCAAATCTTTAAAATAAAATACAACGTAAATCATTTGATTATTCAAACCTAAATCAATTTATCAATAAAAAAAGCCTGCAAAGAAAATTCTTAGCAGGCCTGTAAATATGATAACGATTTAAATTTTACTCCATCTCTATACTCGAAGCACCACCATCTGATTTTTTTACATTTTTGGGGTTCCCTTTGTATTTAATTTCGCTTGCACCATAAGCTTCAGCATTAATAGACTCAGAAGCAAAAACTTTAGCATGGCTTGCACCTGCTACGTGAACATCAACTTGCTTCGCTTTTAACTCTTCAGCATTTATATCGCTAGCTCCAATACCGTTCGCATTAAATATATTGCTTGAGCCTCTCAAATCAACTTTAGAAGCTCCTTTTACATCTAATTTGAATAATCCACTTACATTTACATCTAAGTCTGCCTGGCTAGCTCCAAGTAAATTTAACGTAAAATCTTTTGTAGTAAGCGGATATTTACTTTCAATCTTACAAGCACCCTTAGCGGTTAAATACTGAATTGAATCAGAATACACGGAAACCTTTATCGGTTTATTTTGGAAAATAAATATGTCTTCGGAATAGATATGTAACACACCATTCTCAACTTTAGTTATTACCTTTGGGAGATATCCTTCGACAAATGAAACTCTTAGCTCTTTGGTTGAATCATTTCTCAATTCAAGTTCTATATTTCCGGACAAATCAATTGCATTGAAAGAATCACATTCTCTTATTTCATCTTCATAAGGTTTATCATCATTATCCCAAAACAATGAATATCGTTGATCGTTATGCCTGTGAAAATTTAGAAACGCATTAGCACCAACACTATAGAACATAAACAGGCCTGCAATCCAAAGAATCAAAACAACCCACGAAGCTGTATGAGGTGTATCGTGTTTACCTGAAATTAGTCTTATAGCCCAATAGATTAGTAAAAAAATAGGACAACCAAGAATTAAAAGCAACGATATGCTTATCAGCACCATTTTATCAGGAGAAAATGAAGTCCAGTTACTTATTATATCCGGAGCAAAGCCATTGAGAACACCTGGTTCAAAAATCAAAAAGAAAATTAGAAGAATCAGGGCACCAACCAACACCACACCGACTATACCAAGCAGTGCTCCCACAAATCCTAATACTATCTTGAAAACCATACGAATAATCTCCAAAACCTTATCGCCTGCAGTAGATGCACTCTTTTTAAATTCTTCACTTTTTACATAGTTTTTGGCATTGTTTAACTCTGTTTTTATACTCTCGACTGTTACATCCTCGCCTTGCATCTCAAGACGTTGCGAAGCTGTTTTAGCTTCTGGTGCCACAAACCAGGCTATAATATAAATCGGTATCATATATCCGGCACTGATCAGCGCCAATACAACCATTCCGATACGCACCCAAGTTACGTCCCAATCGAAATAGGCAGCCACACCAGAAGCAACACCTCCTAAGATGGCATTCTCAGGGTCACGATAAAACCTACGTGATTTTTGCTGACTTTTGCTCGTTTTAGGAGCTTTGGGTTCTTCACTCTCGTCGGCGTATTGACTCGGCTTACCCATTATTTCAATAATTTCCTGAACGTCTACTAACGTCACGACATTCTTATTCTTCTGAAGCTTCTCACTGAAAAGTTCAGCAATTCGGGCTTCAATGTCGTTCATTATTTCCTTTTTCTCCTCGTCCGATCTGAAATGATCTGCGATCTCATGGAGATAAGTCTGAAGCATTTCATACGCATCATCGTCTATATGAAAGACGATATTATTCAAATTTACCGTTAAAGTCTTTTTCATAAAGCGAATAATTTAATATGAAAATTTATATCCGACACTCAAAATAAAAGCACTTGAGAAATAACTGATACAGTATTTAGATGCCATAACTTTATTCTCCTTTGATTTTTATTACTACATTATTTATCTCTTCCCATGCAGTTTCCAATTCACTTAAAAATGTGGCACCTAACGACGTCATCTCGTAATATTTACGGGGTGGACCCTGAGTAGATTCTTCCCAGCGATAGTCGAGCAATTCACCATTTTTAAGCCGTGTCAACAATGGGTACAAAGTTCCTTCCACTACAATTAATTTTGCCTCTTTCAGTTCCGAAATAATATCGGAAGCATAAGCCGGTTTTTTCCTAAGAATAAGTAGAATGCAATATTCCAGGTAACCTTTCCGCATTTGCGACTTAATATTATCTGCATTCATATCTATTTAGTTTTTAGTAAAATATAGTTGGCTAACAAAAATTTGACTCATCTGGTTTTACTAGAACCCAGTATTATTTATTTCATCAACTCTAACAATTTGACTCTGAAGAAATATTCGTATTTTGCTTGTGCCTGTTCCGATAACACCTGAGTTAAATTACTTTTCGATTGATACAATTCATACAATGTAGCTCGACCTGCTTCATATTTCTGATTAGTGAAACGATAAGCTTCTCTACTTGCCACCTCTGATTTATTAGCTGCTTCCCAACGACTTTTTGCTCCCAAAGCATTAAAATAAGCCTGTTGTATCGTTTTTTTCAACTCTAGTTTGGCGTTATCTACAGCTATAGAGTTACTCTTTACGTTTATCTCTGCTGAACGAACATTATTTCGCGTTGCAAATTTATTGAAAATGGGAACTTGCAAGTTAAATCCAAAAGAAGTACTCTTATTATCTTTTAACTGCTGCGAAAAACTCTTGTTCGGGATGTTCGATATATTATAGTAATTAGTACCGTAATTTGCTCCAAATGTCAACGTAGGATAGTAACTGCTTTTTGCAATCTGAACGTTGTACAGACTACTTTTTAATCTATATTCAGCCCCTTTTATTTCTGGACGATGAGTCAATGCGCTTTGAAGAACTTCATCCGCCGAAAGAAAATGTAGGTCTGACTCTGAAAGGTTATTTGGAGCAACAATGTCAAGATTTTCAAAATTCTCAAGTTCTAAGAATTGTGCTAAATCGAGCAACGATAGTTTCAGGGTGTTATCAGCACGAAGCTTGTTCAGCTCCTCTTTAGACTCCTGAGCAATCAAATCATAGAGTTCCCCCTCAGCCATTTTTCCAGAAGCTACCAGAGCTTTACGTTGTTCTATTTTCGTTTTGCTCAAATCAAGCTGATCTACAGCTATTTGAAGCAGTTCTTTATTTAGCAGTATTTGTAAAAAACCGGCTGCAACATTTACAGTAATATCTTGCTTTATTTTCTCTAAATCGGCTTCAGAAGCATACATCTCCGATTTGGCCAAATCGATATTACGTTTCATTTTAAAACCATCAAATATGGTTAATCCTGTTGATAACCCGAATGAAGCCTGAGAGGAATTAGTACTTTGATATGTATTATCTACGGTCAACGAGCGTCCAAAATTCCAGTTTTGGCTGGCAGAACCATTCAAATTCGGTAACAAGTTTTTACGAGCTTGATCATATGAAATTTCTCTCGTTTTTTTTGTTAATATCTGCTGTTTTACATTTCGGTTGTTAGCCAAAGCCGTGTCTACACACTGTTGTAGTGTCCAGAGTTTCGACTTCTGGGCATTAGCAAATGTTGTAACCAACAATGCTCCCAAAATTAAATATATTTTTGCTTTCATGCTTTGTCTATTGATTGATAAATATTTAGTTCTCCGAATCGTTATTTTTCTCTTTCTTAGCTACCTCGGGTTTCTTTTCCAACACCTCAGCTCCTCGAATTTTATCTTTAAGAGTCAACCCACTTTTCACTTCTATTTTCACTCCATCAGACAAACCAATTTTCACCTGTTTTTTTACGAATGTCTGTGGTTCTTTCTTGGTCATAACATATACAAAAGCTGTATCTCCACCAAATTCTATACAGCTTTCGGGAATGGTAATTACGCGATCTGATTTTGAGAAAACAATTTCAGCATTGGCACTATAACCCGCACGAACAAATACGTCTTTCGGCACTTTTACAGCAGCTTTCATTTCAAACATAATAGCTCCACTCTCTTCTTTACCTTTTGGAGAAACGTATTCCAATTTAGCCTGCAGTTTTTGATCTTGTAATGCTCCAATGGTAATATCCATAGGCATACCCACTTTAATTCTTCCAACTTCAGTTTCATCGAGTTTTCCTACAAAGAGCATATCACTCATATTAGCCACTGTGGCAATTGTAGTTCCATCATTAAAACTATTAGACTGAATAACAGAGTTTCCAACCTTGATTGGCACATCCAGAATTGTTCCGTTAATCGTCGAACGAACCAATGTATTACTGATAGCAGCACTGTTGGTGCTAATACCATCTCTGGTTAAGCTCAGATTATCTTTAGCCGCTTTAAGTTCTTCTTTATCATTATTGTATTGCAGTTGAGTCTTTTCAAATTCTTCTTTAGAAATCACTTTATCAGCAAACAACTTCGCGTCACGATCATAGTTCTTTTTGCTTTGATCGTACGAAATTTGAGCACGTGAAACTCTTGATTCGGCACTGTTTAGGCTCACCATATCAGGAATTACTTTAATTTTCGCAATCACATCACCAGCTTTTACAATATCACCGGCCTCTTTGTATACTGCTGCGATAATACCCGACATCTGAGGTTTAATTAAAATCTCGTTTCGAGGATCAACTTTTCCGGTTGCTACCGTTTTTTTATCAATATTTCCAATCGAAACTGACACTATTTCATATTTTTTCACTACCGGACGAGATTTTTTCCATAAAAACCAGAATGTCCAAAGTACGGTTATGGCTAATATAACCAGTAAAGCAATTTTTAAAAATTTCTTCATAATGTTTTGTTGTTGAACAATCTAAAACCCTTACGGGAGAGTAGATTAATTAATTATTTGATTGTTTTTTATTTATATATTCTTAGTAAATCTATACCTAAAAAAGATATACAGGCTACTTTGCTATATTAAGTATGTATCTGTAAAATTATTCTTCACGTATAGCCTCTATTGGTTTTATATTCATTGCTCTGTTAGCAGGAATAAATCCAGCCAAAGTTCCTATTACAAGTAAAATAAACAGAGCTGCAATTGCCACACTAAAACTAATTTGCGGATCTTTAAAAAACTGATCACCTTGGCTCAGCAATATACCAACTATTGAAAGTATCCCTACCCCAACCATCATACCGGCTACACCGGCTATTAAAGTAAGTATAATACTTTCGCTCAGAATTTGAGTTATTATATTTCTGGGAGTTGCACCCAGCGCTCGACGTATGCCAATCTCTTTAGTTCTTTCCCGCACAGTTACCATCATAATATTACTTACTCCGACAGCTCCGGCAAATAAAGTCCCCAAACCTACAAACCATATTAGAAATGCAATTCCCAGCCCTAAATATAAAAACATTGTAAAAATATCTTCAATATTAAAGCCTCCTATTGCTTTTTTATCATCGGGCGAAATGCTATGTTTTTCACTTAATACTTTGCGAATCTTATCTTCAATGACTTTCACTTTAATTCCGGGCTTGGCAGTTACAGCCATAAAGTGTACGGTTTTCCCCTGATTAAATGCCTGTTGCATTGTACTAAACGGAAGTACAACCGTTTCTTCAGTGCGTCCTCCAATATTTATCACGCTTGAAGTATGCCTACCGACCCCTACAACCTGAAAATATATACCATTTACCTGAATACTTTTTCCAATAGGATTTTCTCCATTCGGAAACAACACTTCATACACCCGCTCGCCAATGACACAGACTTTCCTCTTTTCGGCAATATCAATATCATTAATATACCTACCGTAAATCATTTTACATTCGTCAATTTGGTTATAGGAAGGATAATTCCCTTTAACACCATAACTTCCGGCCTTATCATTTCTGGTAACATTATTGGTTCCACCGCTTCCAAAAAGTACAGGTGCCAGGTATTGAATTTCAGGTACCTTATTAATCAACAATGAAATATCTTCATTTTCCATAGTCCATGTGCGACCTTTTTTAAATCCTTTATAAGGTTCCGATGTTTGCTCTGACCAAACGAAGTATGAGTTGGTTGCAAAACCCTCAATTTCAGAGCTCATTCCCCGTTGAAGTGCAACTCCCGCTCCTACCATGACAACCAGCATGAACATTCCCCAAAAGACACCAAAAGCAGTCAAAAAACTTCGGGATTTATTGTGTGTTATGGTAAACCATATTTCCTGCCAACGATCTAAATCAAACATATTCTTTATTATTAGTTATGAATCACTTAATAGTGTCAAATAAATTCTTGCGTATAAATAATTTACATTTGCTAGTCAACAATTCTAATCGAACTATTCTTCTCTCATAGCTTCAATCGGTTTAATTCTTACTGCCCTGCGTGCAGGCATATACCCCGCTATTACGCCTGAAAGAATTAAGATACCGGTAGAAATTAGCACGTATGATAACTCAACAGTAGGGTTTTTGAATATCGTTGGAGCATCCGGTGTAGCAGCAGTTGACTTTACCAAAATATAATTCACCACCTCTGTTAAGCCAATTCCCATCATCATTCCTATATAACCAAAAATAGACGTGATAATGATTGCTTCAAGAATGACAGATTGCAAAATGGAAGCCGGTGGTGCACCTAATGCTTTGCGAATACCAATTTCCCGGGTTCTTTCTTTTACGGATACCAACATGATATTACTGACTCCTACGATACCAGCAATAAGAGTAAAAATTCCAATTACAGAAACGAAAATAGTTATACCACCAAATATCTTCATTGTTTGGATAAAATCACTTTGATCGTTTCGAATGTATATAGCCTGTGTATCATTAGGATCGAAACTCAAACTTTGTGACATTGTTTTTTTCAACCTTTTATTAAAATCATCATTTGATTCTTTACTCTCCAAGCCATTTACAGTCATAGCTATATTTCGAAACTTTAAATCCGGATTAAAAATATACTGCGCTGTGCTAAAAGGAATATAAGCTTGACCATCTCCAAATCGTGCTTTTTTAGTATTAATTCCGATTACTTTAAACATTACGGAGCCAATTTTCACGTATTTACCTAATGCACTCTTTCCTTTGAAAAGGACATCTTCAATTTTTTTATCCAGTACAACTACTTTATTGCTCGCCTTGTTATCCAACTGATTAACAAATCTACCACCATTGGATTCAAACTTCAAATTAAAAATTTTCTTATAAGACGGCTCAACACCGTTAATGCTAAAATTTCCAAATTCATTATTGTTGGTTATAGTCATTTGCTTTTCTATAATTCCACTCTGATCATTTGTTTCCAGCATATTATCTTTTACAGTGCTAACTTGACTCTTGTCGAAAGTAAGTGATCTGCCACTTTTTAAGCCCATAAACGGAAGCGAAGATGTACCTGAAGAAATTTGTACATTGTTTGTTGCTGCTCTGTCTTTGAAATTTGACATAACGGCATTTTTCAATCCATTGCCCGCTCCCAGCAACACAATAAGAATAAATATACCCCACGACACCGAGAGTCCGGTGAGTATGGTACGCAATTTATTGTGTTTTAAGCTGTCCAGTATTTCTTGTATAGAATTAATTGTAAACATGTTGTAAAAATTAATGGTTTGTTTGTTGCCTCACCTGAAAATACATCAATCATTTAATGGCTTAGTCCCTCAGTTTTCTTGACGGAGCTACAATGAAATAAAGAATAGCTCCAAATGGTATAAAAATTACAATCAGGATCATAAGCAGGTTATCATTTCCCGGAAACTTGCTTCTGAGAATGTCAATGATAGCAATAATTGGTAGCGCCAGGGCTAGAATTACGATCAACGGAATAATTAAAAATAAGCTGAAAAATCCCATTTTATTGTGTCTATATTTATAATTATGAAACTAATATCCTAATTATTTTCTCTCAATATTTTCGATCAAACCATCTTTGATATGTATAATCGAATTGGTTTCATCGGCTACCGATCTTTCGTGCGTTACAATTATAGTTGTAAGTCCATTTGCATTCAAATCACCCAGCACTTTCATCATTTCTACTGTGGTTACACTGTCCAATGCACCGGTTGGCTCATCGGCCAGCAATATTTGGGGTTTAGAAATAATGGCTCTAGCTATGGCTACACGTTGTTTCTGACCACCTGACATTTCGCTGGGCATATGATGTGCCCAGTCTCTTAATCCCATCTGATCCAGATATTCCATGGCAATAATATTGCGTTTTTTACGACTAATATTCTTGTAATACAATGGCAAAGCTACGTTTTCAAGCGCATTCTTAAAATTTATCAGGTTAAATGATTGAAAAACAAAACCAATCATCTCGTTACGATAAACAGCAGCCTGTTTTTCCGATAAATCTTTAATCAGTTTATTATTTAAATAGTATTCACCCTTATCATAATTATCTAATATACCCAAAATATTAAGCAACGTTGACTTTCCTGAACCGGATGCCCCCATTATCGATACATATTCACCATCCGAAATATGTAAATCAATTCCTTTGAGAACGTGCAACGAAGCCTGACCCATGTCGTACGTTTTGTTGATGTTTTTAAGTGTAATCATTCGTATATTATGTATTTGAAAATTATAGAGTTTAAATATAAAAGTGCTAAAGCTTGCCCGGCTGCCTTGAGACCGTTAACCACAGACTAATATAAAATCATGGTGCAAATATATAACGTTTCATAGTACCATGCAATACATAGTACTGTAATTTCGTATAAACAATTAATTCGAATTAAATCAATTTATTTATTATTAGACGTTTACAAGAATCAAAAAAGATTTTCTATTAACATTAATTAATAAAAAAACAGCTAATTATTCCTCATTTACAGAGTCATAAATAGCTGTCAAATATGGTTATTATTGAATAAGGTAGTTAGCCCGCTTTCTAAAACTTAAGGGAGAGTAACCGGTTCGACTTTAAAATCGGCTTTTTTTAATTGGGCTATTAATCCCGTTTCGCCCACCAAATGCATACAACCCACTGCTACAAAACAAGATTGCTTTTTGAATAACGTTGGCAACTGACCAACCCATTTCAAATTCCGCCCTTCATATATTTGCTTTCGTTCGGCAGGAGTCATATCATCATCCTCTTTGTCTATCTTAGCGATTTCGGCAAGATTACCGGCATGATAAGCGGCATTTAAACGTTTAAGAAGTTCTATTCCTTTCTGTTTCTCTTTTATAGATTTCACCAGCACCTCGGCCTGACGATTGAACGGTAATGAATCAAACAAAATAGCTGCCTGCTGCTCTACAGTTTCCAGACCAATGACTGCTTTAGCATTGTCTCTGGCAGCTTTCTGAAACAATATATCAACTGCTTCGGGTTGTTTGGTAAGGTTCTGCGATTTTAAATATACAGTTGTGACAAACATTGTTTGCAATAACATCGGTTTATAAACT
>Ga0302167_10001090_pt1 | contig 12181 bp, 7 predicted proteins | sample I_Fen_N1_1_FD_193496 | JGI IMG/M metagenome (GOLD analysis project Ga0302167, IMG submission 193496) | Peat permafrost microbial communities from Stordalen Mire near Abisko, Sweden - I_Fen_N1_1 | ecosystem: Environmental > Terrestrial > Soil > Wetlands > Permafrost | place: Sweden: Abisko...
ATTTGGAATTTCTGATTCATCAACAACAACTGCATTCTTCAACATGTTTTCTAATTGAAGTATTCTTCCTTCTGTAAATGCTTGATCGTTTTTAGCTTCATCATATTCAGAGTTTTCACTTAAATCTCCATATCCTAATGCAACTTTTATTTTTTCAGTTATTTCTTTTCTTTTTACAGTCTTTAAATATTCAAGTTCGCCTTCTAACTTTTTAACACCTTCATAAGTCATTAGATATTGTTTTGCTTGGCTCATATATTTTACTCCCCTTTAAAACCTTTTATAGTTATTTAATTAATTACGATGATCATTGATTTTTTATTTTAAATTTAGAATTATGCAAATGAACTTAGAGAAAATCATTAATATTTATATGTTCTAAACAAATTAGTTTTAATTCTATTTCTAAATAGCCTAAAATAACTATTAACCTTGAAATCAATTTAACTAATTATAAATCAGCGTATTTGATATGTCAATAAATCCTAATCTAAAGCAATATATGCTTTTAATGTTTAAATTTATTCTTAGGTAAATATATTCTAAATACTAATAATATGATTCAAATAATCAAATTATTCTAATGATTAATCACTAAACCAAAGGTAATTTTATAACTCTTCTTTATATTTTTCTAAAATTTCAATTACCTTTTTACTATCATCTAAAACATTAATTTCATTTTTAATATCGGTACATCTTGGAATCCCTTTAATATACCATGATGAATGTTTTCTCATTTCTCTAATAGCTTTAAATTCTCCATCATACTTAAGCGCTAATTCATAGTGTCTAATGCACATCTCTATTTTTTCTCTACTTGAAATTTCCTCAATAAGTTCGCCCCTTAAAGCGCTGTTTACTTGTTTAAATATCCAAGGATTCCCTTGGCTTCCTCTTGCAATCATTATTCCATCACAATTAGTGAGCTTTTTCATTTTAATAGCATCTTCTGGCGAAAATACGTCTCCATTACCTATTACCGGAATAGAAACACTATCTTTAACTCTTTTTATTATGTCCCAATCTGCTACTCCTTGATACATTTGTTTTCTCGTTCGCCCATGTATAGTAATTGCATCAACTCCAGCTTGTTCCATACCCTTAGCAAATTCCACTGCATTGATATTATCATCATCAAATCCCTTTCTGAATTTGACAGTAACAGGTTTTTTTGAAACCTTTTTTATAGCTCTTACAATTTCATATGCAAGCTCTGGTTCATTCATTAAAGCAGAACCTTCTCCATTTTTAACTATCTTAGGAGCTGGGCATCCCATATTTATATCAATAATGCAAATGTCATCTCTATTATTTAAGTGTTCCTCACAGATATTTGCCATTATATCTGGCTCTCTACCAAAAATTTGAACTGCTACTGGTCTTTCTTCTTCTGCAATTCTAAGTAAAGCTTGCGTATTTTCACTGCCATAATATAAAGCCTTCGCGCTAACCATTTCAGTATAAACTAATCCACATCCCATTTCTTTACATAATCCCCTAAAAGATATATCTGTTACACCTGCCATAGGCGCTAAAAATATATTATTCTCAAAGGTTAAATTTCCTATTTTCATTTAGAATGTACTCCTTACTTTTTATCTACTATCCGCAAACTTTTTCATTTTTAATTTTTGAAATTTTCAATTTCTTTATTTTTTTCATATAATATATTTAAGCCTTCTAATGTTAAATCAGAATTAACCTTATCTATAATATCAGTTTCTTTAGCAATTAAATTAGCTAATCCACCAGTTGCTACTACGAAAGGTTCTTCCTTATACTTAGAATCTTTCATTTCTTGCTTCATCTTTTTCACTATATATTCAACTTGCCCAATATACCCAAATAAAATACCTGCTTGCATACTTGATACTGTATTTTTACAAATCATATTTTTAGGTACTTCAAGTTCTACTCTAGGAAGCTTCGCAGCTCTTTCAAACAAAGCATCTGCCGCAATTCTTATTCCTGGACATATGCATCCTCCAAGGTAATCTCCATTTTCTCTTACTGCACAGAAAGTTGTAGCTGTCCCAAAATCTATTATTATTACTGGTCTTTTATAGATTTCATATGCTGCAACAGCATTTACTATTCTATCTGCTCCAACTTCTCTTGGATTATCATACTTAATATTTATTCCTGTTCTTACTCCCGGTCCAACTATTATAGGTTCACGACCAAAACATTTTTTTAACATATTTTCTAAAGAATGCATTATGTTAGGGACAACAGAAGAAACTATAACTCCAGCAATATCTTTAGTATTAATATTACTTCCATTAAATAATTGCATAACTTGTATACCATACTCATCTGAAGTTTTATTTCCCTCACTTGAAATACGCCAACTAGCTATATATCTTTCTCCATTATGTACTCCCAAAACAATATTTGTATTACCTGCATCAACAAGTAAAATCATAGAAAGCACCACCTTAATATAGTTAAATTAAAAGCAGCCCAAAGAGCTGCTTTTATTTTAGAAATTTACTTAAAAATAACAATATAATTTTAACAATTTTAATTGATTTGTCAAGTATTAAATTGAATTTTAAAATAATACTGTCATTTACTTGTAATTTATATTATTCCAAACACATTTTCTATGTATATACACTAGAATAGTCCTACTATTTCTCCGCCCTTTAACACATCCATCTTATTTGCAGCTGGAACCTTTGGAAGTCCTGGCATAGTCATTACATCCCCTGTTTGAACAACTATAAATCCAGCACCGTTAGATACTCTAACTTCCTTAACAGTAATGTCAAATCCTTTTGGTCTAGCTAAAAGACTAGGATTATCTGACAAAGAATATTGTGTTTTTGCCATACACACTGGTAATTTATCCAGACCAAACTTTTCTAACTCGGCAATTTGTTTCTTTGCTGTAGGTGTATAGTTAACTTTGTCTGCTCCATAAATTTCCTTAGCTATAGTTAATACTTTTTCTTCAATAGTATTTCTTTCATCATATATTGGTGCAAAATCAGAATTATTGTTATCCAAAATATCTAAAACAACATTTCCAAGTTCAACTCCACCTTCTCCACCTTTAGCCCATACATCTGATAAAGCAACTTTAACACCCATCTCATTGCAGAAATCTTTTATAAATTGTATTTCTTCATCACTATCTGTAACAAATTTATTTATAGCAACAACAGGTGTCACATTAAACTTCTTAATATTTTCAACTTGCTTTTCTAAGTTAGCTATTCCTTTCGATAAGGCTTCAACATTTGGTATATTTAAATCAATTTTATTTATTCCTCCGTGATGTTTCAAAGCTCTTATTGTAGCAACCACAACAACACATTCAGGCTTTAAGTTTCCATATCTACATTTAATATTAAAAAACTTTTCTGCTCCTAAGTCAGCACCAAATCCTGCTTCTGTTACTACAACTTCTCCAAGCTTTAAAGCAAGCTTAGTTGCCATTATAGAATTACATCCATGAGCAATATTAGCAAATGGTCCTCCATGTATTAGCGCTGGGGTATTTTCTAAAGTTTGAACTAAATTAGGTTTAATAGCATCCTTCATTAGCAAAGCCATAGCACCTTGAATCTCTAATTCTTTAACATAAACAGGATATCCATCTAAATTATAAGCAACTACAATATTACCCATTCTTTCTTTTAAATCTTCTAAATCACTTGCTAAACATAATATAGCCATTATCTCAGATGCAACAGTTATGTTAAATCCATCTTCTCTAACAAATCCATTAATCTTTCCACCCATTCCAACAACTATATGTCGAAGTGCTCTATCATTCATATCCATAACTCTTTTAAAAACTATTCTTCTAGAATCAATCTTTAAAATATTTCCTTGATGAATGTGATTATCTATCGCTGCTGATAATAAATTATTGGCAGATGTAATGGCATGCATATCACCAGTAAAATGAAGATTAATATCTTCCATAGGTACTACTTGAGCATATCCGCCACCTGCTGCTCCTCCTTTAATTCCAAAAACAGGTCCCAGTGATGGTTCTCTTAATGCTATTACTGCATTTTTACCAAGTTTATTTAGTGCTTGGCCAAGCCCTACAGTAACTGTTGATTTCCCTTCCCCAGCTGGAGTTGGATTTATTGCTGTTACCAAAATTAATTTTCCGTCATTATTATCCTTAACTTTATCATATACATCCAAAGATATTTTACACTTATATTTTCCATAGTATTCAATATCATCTTCACAAAGTCCTAATTTTTGAGCTACATTCTTTATAGGTTCCATTTTTGCTTCTTGTGCAATTTGAATATCACTTTTCATTTAAGTATTCCTCCTATATATTAACTTAAAACCATCTTACCATTTTTACATTATATCATCTCAAACTATCTATTAAAAGTTTTTTCGAATAATTAATATCAATTTACTTAAAACATTCGTATTGTTCCCCAAAAGTGAAAAAGCTATTTCAAAAAATCATTTTGAAATAGCTTTTTATTATTAATTATTCACAAAAATATCTTCAAATTCCTTTGCATCAAGTTTTTCTTTTTCAATTAACGCTTGAGCAACTGCGTGTAATTTACTTGTATTTTCTTTTAATAGTTTATTCGCCTTATCATAGGCTTCATCTATAAATCTCTTGATTTCCCTATCTATTTTAGAACCAATTTCTTCACTAAAATCTCTACCCTTACCCAAGTCTCTACCAAGGAAAACCTCATCACCACTTGAAGTATTGTAAGATATAGTTCCGATTTCTTCACTCATTCCATAATCCATAACCATACTTCTAGCTATATGACTGGCTCTATCAATATCATTTTTGGCACCAGTACTAATGTCTCCTAAAATTAGATTTTCAGCCACTCTTCCTCCTAGGAGTCCTATCATTTCATCTTTTAGTTTAGCCTTGGATGTATAAGATGTATCTTCCTTAGGAAGATGCATTGTATATCCTCCAGCTCGCCCTCTTGGAATTACACTTATTTCATGAACAGGATCACAATTTGGAAGTAATCTCATAACAACTGCATGACCTGCTTCATGATAAGCCGTTAATTTCCTATCATTCTCAGTAATTACCCTGCTCTTTTTTTCAGGACCTGCAATAACTTTAGTTATTGCCTCTTCCATTTCAGACATGGATATTTGTTTTTTCTCTCTTTTAACAGCAAGCAAAGCCGCCTCATTTGTTAAATTCTCCAAATCCGCTCCCGAAAAACCTGGTGTTCTCTTTGCAAGTACATCCAATTTTACATCATCTTGAAGAGGTTTCTTTTTTGTATGAACCTTAAGAATTTCTTCTCTACCTTTTATATCAGGTGCTCCAACAATTATTTGCCTATCAAATCTTCCTGGCCTTAGTAGTGCAGGATCTAATATATCTGGTCTATTTGTAGCTGCTATCATAACGATGCCTTCATTAACGCCAAATCCATCCATTTCAACAAGAAGTTGATTTAATGTTTGTTCTCGTTCGTCATGTCCTCCACCTAGTCCAGCGCCTCTCTGTCTTCCAACGGCATCAATTTCATCTATAAATATTATACAAGGTGAATTTTTTTTAGCTTCTTCAAATAAACTTCTAACTCTAGACGCACCAACACCAACAAACATTTCAACAAAATCCGAACCAGATATACTAAAGAATGGAACTCCAGCTTCTCCTGCAATTGCTTTTGCAAGTAAGGTTTTACCAGTTCCCGGAGGACCTACTAATAGTACTCCTTTCGGTATTCTCGCTCCCATCTGTATATATCTTGCTGGTAACTTTAAGAAATCAACTATTTCCTCAAGTTCTGCCTTTTCTTCATCTGCACCAGCGATATCATCAAAGGTAACAGTTTGGCTTTCAGGCGTTACCATTTTAGCTTTACTCTTACCAAAATTCATAACCCCTCTTCCACTGCTTCCACTTTGAGACTGTTGCGTAAATATAAACAAAAATATAAAAACAAATACTGCCATAATTATAAATGGAAGTAATGTTGCAATCCATGTTGCATTATTGGACGGCTTCTCAAAATTAACTTTAACATCCAATTTCGGTTGACTCTCTATTAGCGAACTAACAAGTTCACCTGGAGCAACAGTAATAAATGTTTTATTATCTTTAGTCTTACCTTCTATTGTCATATTATCTGATTTAATTACAACACTCTCGATTTCATTTGCATTCCATTTTTGAACGAATGCACTATATGGCATATCACTAGAACCATTTCCCGTTTGCCATATAGTAACTGCTGCTAAAACTAGCATGACTGAACATACAATCCATACAGCTGCACTTGAATACTTTTTCATTCAAGTTCCCCCCTCTCTCATCATATCTAAAATTTTACCATAGGAATATTTTTATTACAATAATTTTGCAATCTCTATTTTTCATATACTTCAGATTTTAGTATTCCTATAAATGGTAGATTCCTATATTTTTCAGCATAATCTATTCCATATCCAACTATGAATCCATCAGGAACTTCAAATCCAATATACTTAACATCTAAATCTGAAATCCTTCTTGCTTGTTTATTAAGCAATGAAATTATTTCTATGCTATTAGCTTTTCTCGCTTGTAAATATTTAAGTAAATATGTTAACGTTACCCCTGTATCAACAATATCTTCAACTACTAAAATATCTTTACCTTCAATATTATTATCTAAATCTTTTAATATTCTTACAACACCAGATGTCTCTGTAGAACTTCCATAGCTTGATACCGCCATAAAATCAATTTCACAAGGAATAGATATGTTTTTTATTAACTCTGCAGCAAATATTACTGATCCCTTTAATATTCCAACTACAACTAAGTCCTTTCCTTTATAATCCCTATTTACCTCACTAGCAAGTTCCTTAATCCTTTTTGTTAAAATTTCTTCTGAAAATAATATTTCGTGTATATCCTGTTTCATATTTAATATTCCTTTCTTCGAATGACTATTTTTAATATATTTTTACTTTTGTTTGCAACTTTATATTCTTCTGATGTCCTAATTCCAATAGCCCATGCAACTTTTTCATCAAAGCATAAAATAGGAATGTTATCTCTTTCTTCTTTAGGTATCTTCATATCAATAAAAATATCTTTTATTTTTTTATTTCCATTCATACCAAGAGGTATGATCTTATCTCCATCCTTTCTATTTCTTATTGAAATACTATCATTAATTTTATCAAAATCAAAGTATTGCGTTAAATTTCCTTGATTTAAATTTATATCATCATTTTCACAGTTACGCATTACAGAAAATTCAATATTAAATTTATTAAATTCAATGATATTCTTATTTACATTATCCTTACTTAAAATTACCTTTTCCTTTTTATTATTCATATGGTATTCTTTCATTCTACTTTTTATGTATATATCACCATAAATATTTTCAGCATAAATTTTATTAGGTAAATCTATTGTTTTTCCAGAAGTCATTTTTGCCAATTCAGATATTATATATATATGCTTCATTTCAAAATCATAATTTGATTTTGAATACTTTGTTACAGCATTCCTTAACACCCTATTAACTATAGATTCTTCTTCTTTGAACATTTCCTTTTTTATTATAAAGTAATCATCACACTCCATACAACACTTATTGTATAAATTCAGTGCTAATTTCTCGAGAAATTCATTATCCTTTTGTAATAGCAATGACATTCTATTTAACGTCTGTATTATATCTTCATTAAAATTTTCTTTCATATATGGCAATATATCTAATCTTATTTTATTTCTATTATATATCTTTTCAAAGTTGGTTTTATCAATCCTAGGATTTAAATTTTGAATTTCTATGTATTTCTCAACTTCTTCTCTATTTAAACATAAAATTGGTCTTATTATTTTATTATCTCTACAAGATTTAATACCTCCAAGTCCTTCTAATCCTGTTCCCCTCATCATCCTAAATAAAATCGTTTCTGCTTGATCATTTGCATTGTGTGCAGTCGCAATCTTGCTAAAACCTTCCTTTTTTATGATTTCATCAAAGAAATCATACCTAACATTTCTTCCTGCCATTTCAGAAGATAATTTATATTCCTTAGAATAACTATTTATATCTACACGTTTCACAAAACACCTTATCCCCATTTTATTACACATATCAATTACATATTCTTCATCTTTAAAAGAATCTTCGCCCCTTAAGAGGTGATTTAAATGAGCTGCTGATATCTCTATGTTTAGTTCTTCCTTTAATGCAAATAAAATATTTAAAAGACATACAGAATCTGGTCCTCCCGAAAGAGCAACTAAAATTTTATCTCCTGATTTAATTAATTTATTATCTTTTATATAAGACACTACTTTTCTACGCAAAAATAAACACTCCTATTTATACATAAATTATATACTGTTCCGTATAATACATTGTACGTATATATGTTTTGAATGTAAATATATAAATATATAAATTTTATTTTAACCATAAATTATAAATAACTTTTATCTACATAACTACCTTTATTGCCAACTGATTAAATATAATTATAAATAGCTACTTCAAAATTAACTTGCAAATTAAAATCCTGAAGCAGCTATTAATATTATCTAACTTTAAGAAACAACTGACCAAATTTAACTCAACTATCTAAATAAACCTTTGAAGCAATAACTGTCATATCATCTTTAATATTCCCTTTGCTTAGAATTTTCGCTTCTTTTAATATTTTTTCAGACAATTCTCTAGGATCTGCATTAATACTTTTTAAATATTCTTCAATCCAAGTACCTTTCCCTAAATTTAATTTATCAATATCTAAAATCCCATCACTTACATTAATTAAAATATCACCTGGTTTTAATACTTCTTTTATAATCTCAACATCTACTTCATCTACAAGTCCAAATGGCAAATTTTTTGAATTAATGACCTTAACATCACGACCTCTCTTAATAAAGCTAGGTGCTGCACCTATCTTTACGAAAATTGCATTACCATCATATAAATTAATTTTACTCAAATCTAATGTAGCATACTTTTCATCTTCTGCAAATCTCATACCCATTATAGAATTCACTGTATTTATTGTTATATCTTCATTAAATCCCGCCTCAATAAGCCTTTCCACCAAATCTACTGTCGCCTTACTTTCCTCTCCCGCTTCAGGCCCTGATCCCATACCATCGCTTAGTATCGTCATATAACTTCCATTAGTAGTCTTTCCAAAACTGTAATTATCCCCTGTTTGTTTTTCCCCCTTTTTAGGCTCCGTTGCTCCATATGATACCATATAGTATTTTGGCTTTTCTTCAATTGTAATAATCCGTTCATTTGTCTTCACATTAATATTATATCCATCATCTCCAACACATACTTGCATCCTCATGGTATCACTTAATAAAGAAGTTATTTTTTTTTCATAATAATCAGCGCCATCATGATTATTTATACTTATTCTAATTTTAACTCTACCATTTTTATCTATATAGCAAAAAATATTATTGTAACAAATTGAATTCGAATTTAGTACTCGTTTTATTACCCTCTCTAACTCAACATCTATAGTGACTTCTCTTTTAAAATCATTTAAAAGATTTTCTAACGTACTTGTTATATTAGATATATGTGTTGATAATATATTCTTTCCTTCTGCCAATCTCGACTTTATCGCCTCATTTACATTGTAATTATTCACAATTCCTTCTGCACTTCGTAAAAGAGTAAAATTCTTAACGCACCTCTTTTCTAAATCAATTGGTATTTCTATTTTTCCCTCCTCGTAGCTTCGTATTAACTGCTGAAAAGAATTAAAAGTTTGATGAAAATTCCGTTCCCAACATAAATGTTTATTTTCACAATTCGAACAACTCCTATCTGCTAAGTTTTCTACCAAAGCACTTCCTTTTGATTTAATTAATAAATTTTCATTTTCGTTTACATTGCTTAAACATTTTGACACAGTAGCTAAGACACTTGTAAGTTCCTTTAGCTTAAAGGTAAATTCCTCCTTTATTGAATTTAGTTGAACCTCTCCTAAATATGTTTTCTTTCTATCTGGATTTATCTCAATTTCAATACTTTTATATACAGGTCTTGGAATACATAAAAACAATACACAACTTGTTAAAACCTCAATTCCTAATTTTAATGTCAATGCATTAGAATATAGAGCTAATGCAAAATAAATTATTATACCTGAAAGCATCGAAAATATTTTTCCTGTATCCTTAAATACGCCAACTACAAGTCCCCCAACTCCAAAAAAGGCTACGCTATACATCATATCATTGGATGCAACTCCAACCATTATCCCCATTAAAACACCAATCATAGCGCCATATGTTGCCCCTCCAACATATGCAATTGTTAAAACTAATGTAAGTGCACATATATTTCTTATAGAATAATTAAATAAATTAATATTCCCTATTCCAGTAATTAATAAACATAAGAATATTCCAATGCTCACTATTTCTTCTGAAGAAAAAAAGTAATTAGTATTAATCTCCTCAAAAGAATTTAGCGAATACTTTATAACATAATATATTGGCATAACAATTAATGTTTGTAATAAACATAAGGTTATTCCTAATCCCAATTCATATCGATCCACTACAAAACCATAAATAAAAAAACTAATTAATATTATTATAAAACCTGCCAATTCCTTTTTTCTCTTTTTAGAAGGTGCTATTAAAACATAATATATTGTTATTAATGTCACTGTTATTAAATATGCCCATCCATCTGTTAATGAATTATTAATTGTTAAATACCCTACAAAAACTCCAATTGACGCAATTAAACTATTTCTTTTATTTTCTTTTGTGGCAACAGCTATTAAGTATGATATTCCAATAGGTGCTATTCCAGAATTATCTGATTGATTTAATAATAAATTTATTCTTCCAAATAGAATTCCTATTATTAGAATAGTTACTAGCTTCACTATAGATGTTTTCATCAATGCTTTTCTTTTTACATTTGATAATTGACCTACTTCCTCATATTTATTTACCTCTAATCCATATTGCACATCAGCTCGCCTCATTTCCAATTAATGTAATTTTTATTATAGCATTCTGCCTTTACGATAAATGTCATAAGATGTTTTACTTCTAGAGGTTTCGTAGGACAACTTCATCTAAATTTCTCTAATATCTAATCGTTTAGTAGGTTATTCTCTTTATCTAATTTTTATTTAAGGTACATAAAAGAAAATAGCAATTCCATAATGCCATTCATATTTTTCAACAATAGTACTCTCACAACATTTCCTATTAGGGCTATCTGTCGACGTAGGATGATGGAAAATAGGCTAGCAGATGAACTTGTCATTCTTTTGATTGCGCTTAAATCAATGTCGGTTAATACATAATCTATTTATTAAATTAATTCGTTTATTTTAATAATTAATTTGTCGTTAATATTATTTTATTAGAAATTCATATACAATTGTTTTTTCATAAAATCATAAACTATGAATAGCAATTACTTATTTCATTCTAATTACCAAAAATTCTATAATTTCATACATCAAAAAAAGAATCTAATGCAAAATAATTAATAAATTACTTTGTATTAGATTCTTTTTATATCTTTAAAAATTAAAAAAAGATTTAAGCTTAATGCTTAAATCTTTTGGTGCCGAAGACCGGAATCGAACCGGTACGGTGTTTAACTACCGCAGGATTTTAAGTCCTGTGCGTCTGCCAGTTCCGCCACTTCGGCATATTTATTATTTTAAAAATAGAAGTTTACGACAATTCAGCTTTTAGCTTGAATATTTCTATAATTAAAATATGTTTAACTTTTTGGTTGCGGGGACAGGACTTGAACCTACGACCTTCGGGTTATGAGCCCGACGAGCTACCAACTGCTCCACCCCGCGTTATTGAATTTTATTATATACATATTTCTGAAAATGCTTTCGAATCTTATGGTTGCGAAGGCAGGACTTGAACCTACGACCTTCGGGTTATGAGCCCGACGAGCTACCAACTGCTCCACCTCGCGTTATTGAATTTCATTATAATATAGATTCCTGAAAGTGATTTCAAATCTTATGGTTGCGAAGGCAGGACTTGAACCTACGGCCTTCGGGTTATGAGCCCGACGAGCTACCAACTGCTCCACCTCGCGTTATTATGTCTTTTATTATATATATGGTGCCGAAGACCGGAATCGAACCGGTACGGTGTTTAACTACCGCAGGATTTTAAGTCCTGTGCGTCTGCCAGTTCCGCCACTTC
>Ga0302167_10001091_pt1 | contig 12180 bp, 10 predicted proteins | sample I_Fen_N1_1_FD_193496 | JGI IMG/M metagenome (GOLD analysis project Ga0302167, IMG submission 193496) | Peat permafrost microbial communities from Stordalen Mire near Abisko, Sweden - I_Fen_N1_1 | ecosystem: Environmental > Terrestrial > Soil > Wetlands > Permafrost | place: Sweden: Abisko...
CGCTGTCGCTGGGCGCGACCACCTTAAGAATCAGCTCCGCACCAAACGCATCGTTGGCGCTGCCAATGATCGCGCCTGCCGCTTCATAAGCACTGTCGACAACACTGGCCTTAATGCCGGCGCCGCTTTGGACGGTGATTCTATGGCCTTGGCCAACGAGTTTTTTCACCGTTTCCGGCGTAGCAGCCACACGGGTCTCTCCAGCGTGTGTTTCGCGAGTTATACCAATATGCACGGCGAATCTCTCTGGATAATGACGTTAGAGCGGAGCGTGTTGTGGAGTCCCTTCCAGACTCTCCATGATCAAGAACGGTGTTGCTTAGAATACGTAAAGCAATCGAAGATTAAGGCGAGACTCTTCCTTGAAGCCATTATCAACTGAAATATCACGCCCCAATGTCGCAAGCAGTTGTGTTTTGGGAGTAACGAAATAAGACCCTCCCAACATTATTTTTTCTTGACCGCTTTCATCTTTCAAATCAGTTCCGTCAACTTCTCTCTCCCCTCCCCATAGCCGGGAATAACCGACATGAATGGTCGCGCGCTCACTGAGTTTGTACCTGGCAAATCCTTGCATCTGGTACTGTGGACGCTGCTTCATCGTCAGATCGTCGGGGGAGTAACTATCGTTGTCACCGAAAAAAGTAACGTCAGCGACGAAATCCAGAATGACGTGGCTGCCGATGCCGTGCATGTACCCACCCTGCAAAACATACTTCCATCTGTTTTCCCCAATATTCAGCTCTTTATTCTTGCTGTAGTCTCCCAAAGGCAAAAACAGATATTGAGTGATGCCCAATGCGCGGTTTGCCGAAGGGTCCTGGTGGATCCAGATCGCATTGGCCAGAATGGGATCGCCCATTCCTGTTTCACTGCCCATGGTTTTTATATCGCCACCTGCCGACAGGTGGCCAAAAGGCAATAGAAGTTGGATATTCGTCAGCAGGCCTGCAAACTCCTGATAGCTGACCCCCCTCAGAATGGCGACGTCCGACTGAAGGTTATATTTGTCGCTTAAACGATTGCCACGCACGTAATAATCGTCGCGCTCGGCGTGCTGTAAATAAACAAGTCCAAGCTTTGTGCCATCTGGCATTGGCGTATAGTCACCAGGATCGACATCCAATGCGTGACACACAATAGAAAGTTGAAGGCAAAAAACTAAAATCATCAACCGAAACGCATGGCGAATTCGGACGTTTATGTTGTTTTTTCTGAGGCTATCAACGTTAGCGTCAGAACTCGGCTCGAGCGTATTTGGCACGCGCAAAAAATGTGCTGTTGTTATTTTCATCTTCAACCCTGTTTTTTATAAAATTGTTCTGGGTTTGGCACAGGAGTCCTGTGCCATTTTTTTATTGTTCTTGAAGGCGTGTTTCAATGTGTTGGGGATGACAGCAGCTCTGCCAGATGGGCGTCCAGTTGATTGAGCATTTCAGTATCGGTGCCAAACAGTCCGAGGTGACCATCGATTGAACTCAAGGGCCTGAACTCGCTGTTCGGGATCATTTTTTGCTCCGACAAACAATCCTCCACGGTAAAGAACTGGTCGTGCGAGATTGGCATTACATAGACTTTCGCTTTGATTTGACCCAGGGCTGTCGCAAGATCACCGCCCGTGTTTCGACTGACATCTCCCCGCTGCCATTTCCAGGCCATGGTCAGGAGGTTGTTAGGGTCCATTGCCGCAAAGTAGCTCGCCATGAAACTGTCGACAAATATCTTCATCGACTCGAAACCCAGCGCCTTATGCCGCTCGGCGCGGAAGAATTCGGTACTCCAGCCCATCAATGCCCACAGTTTCGCATGCCGCTTGAGCCCGGCCTGTACTTCTGACGATAAGCTGTATAAGCCCGCCCGGAAGGCCGGATCGGTCGTTATCGCTTCAATGAGTAATTCGGTAAACAGGAAGTCATGCTCGCTATTGCGCGCTGTACCCGCTATCGCTGCGGCGCGTTTGACAAAGTCTGGATAGCGCACGGCCCACTCGTAGGTTTGCTGCGCCCCCATCGACCCCCCCACCACTAACGCCAGGCTCTCGATCCCAAAGTACTCGGTCAGCAATGTGTGCTGGGCACTGACGTCATCGCCAATCCTGACATTCGGGAATCCAGGACCTGCCAGCGATCCGCCCGTGTTACTCGGAGAGCTGGAAAGGCCGTTACCGATCTGGTTGACAACAATGATGCAGTATTTCGAAGGGTCCAGCGCTCGCCCCTCGCCAATGTATATCTGCTCCATCGCCTTGCTCGTGCCGGAGTACCAGGTCGGAACAAGTATGGCGTTACTCTTGTCGGCGTTCAGGGTGCCATGCACTGCTACTGCCAGTCGGCAGTCAGGAATACATGACCCTTCTTCAAGCTGGAGCGGCCCGATATTAATAAGTTCAAAAGGACCGTGATTTTCTTGGGAGTAATAATTGTTCATTACAGGTTACCTCGTTTATCGAGCTGTCACGGCGAAATAGAGAGTCGTGGTGACAGCTGCAACTAGTGAGCAGTCATTCGACCTCAGGCCATTTCAAAGCCCGGGTAACCCTGTGCGGCGATTTCGTCGCATCGGCGATGATAATTACCAACGCCACCAATATAGGAAACAAGTCGGCGCGGTTTTCCATCTACGTTGGAGCCCATGTACCAAGAGTCGGTTTTGACGACCAAGGTCTTCGCCGCCGTCTCGTCGTGATGCTGTACCCAGTGGTCCTCGAACTCTTTAGAGGCTTCCACGACTTGTTTACCGTGCCGGGCGGCAAACTCAATACATCCAGTGATCCAGTCCACCTGCTGCTGCAGGCAGGTGGTCATGTTGCAAAGTGCAGCCGACGGTGCCAACGGTGCACCTGTTGTGAACAGGTTGGGGTAGCCGTGGATCTGCAGTCCCATCGATGTGCGGATTTCTTGTTTCCACTGCTCCCTCAGTGACCGGCTGTCGCGACCGCGAATATCGATCCGGCTGAGTGCGCCGGAACCGGCATCAAAGCCCACGGCCAGCACGATAATGTCGACCTCGTGAATCTTTCCATCGGCGGTCTGGATTCCCTCCGGCACGATGCGCTCGATCGGTGACTGCTTGCAGTCAACCGCCTCGACGTTGGGTTGCAGATAGACTTCAAGGTACTTGTTTTCGAGCGGTACGCGATGGGTGCCGAAACCATAGTCGGTGGGGATCAGCAGGTTGCAAAGATCCGGCTTCGACTGGAGACGCTCACGCATCTTGATACGCACGAACTCCGACACGACTTCGTTGACCTGCTCGTCAAAGAACATCTCGGGAAAAGAAGCCAGCCACATGGCTAACGAGCCATCTTCCCAGAGTTGTTCAAGCACGGCTTGTCGCTCCTCGGGGGTCTTCTCGGCCCACGGGCCGGCGTCGAAGTCGTAGTCAAAACCTGCAAAGGTTTCTCGCACGCGTTTCTTGAGTTGATGGAATTGTGTGCCCCACTTTTCCCAGTCTTCTTTGCTGTATTTGGGGTTCCTCATCGGAATGACATACTGCGGGGTGCGCACGAAGACCTTCATTGATCCCACTGACGGGGCGATGGTCTGAATCACCTGAATACCCGTGGCGCCAGTGCCCACCACGGCCACACGCTTGCCCTTGAAGTCCACGGGGTCTTTTGGCCACAGGCCGGTGTGATAGATCTGGCCTTTGAAGTCGGTTTGGCCGGGGAACCGGTCGGACAGTGGCGCGGACAGCATGCCGCAGCAAGAAATCAGGTATTGCGTATTGATCGTTTCACCCGCCTCGGTTGTCACAATCCAGCGACCACTCTCCTCGCAGAAGTGAGCGGAAGCGATACGGGTGTTGAACTGGATATCTTTCTTGAGGTCCAGCCGATCCGCGACGAAGTTCAGCCACTCCTCTGTTTCGGGCTGCGCGGGGAATCGCTCGGTTGGCTGCCAGGATTTGTAGAGTTCTTCGGAGAACCAGTACTGATAAATTTCAGCCTGAGAGTCAAAGCGCGCACCGGGGTAACGATTCCAATACCATGTGCCGCCAACACCGGAAGCCGTATCGTAGGAGCGGACCGTCAAGCCCATTTCACGAAGTCGATACAACTGATAGAGGCCAGCAACCCCAGCACCAATCACCATTGCGTCCAGGTAGGTGACTTTACCGTCGCCGGTAAACGCAGAGGTGAGTTTAGATTGAGCACTCATTTTGAAACCTCATATTGTTATGTTTATATTTGCCTTTACTTACTTGCTGCCAGGCAATGGTTAAGGCGCGGATAAACGTTAACAATGAAGGCGAGTGTCACTCTTGAAGGAAATGGTGAATAGCTTGAAGAATCCGGTGCAGTGACAGGCGGTATGACCCGCAAAATTGATTGGAGAACGCCGCGAACGATGAGCGGGTTCATCGTCGCTTTGCTCTTTTCCCAGGCGTGACCGGCCTCGTGATAGCCCTCCTCCGGTATTTTCGCTATACAAGATAAGTGCGTTTGTATCTACGCCCGCACTATTTGCCCAGCCTATTTGAACGGACTTTTCCGATAGCAACGAAGTTCGCGCCTACACGATATCGTTCACCCCGATTCTGACGACTACCTTGCGATAGCCCGTTTCGTCTGAATCGAAGGTTCTATGCGTGAAGCACTCCTCAATGTCACCCCCAACCTTCCCCCTTGTCCGTGATCATGACTGACGCCCAGATTCGCGAGCTTGAACGCAACAACATGCAGGCAGCACTGAAGGCCGCGGATGGAAAGCTGTTCGGCAAGGGCGGTGCTGCTGAACGGCTGGGGCTCAAGCCCACGACGCTGGCATCGAGGTTCAAGCGGCTGGACATCAAAGTGGGCGATTGATCATCGCCGCCCTGCCGGCCTCATGATGAATATCTACCCTGCCTGAACCGCCTTGGGCAATGTCGCACAGGCCGGGTAGTCAAATGCACGGCACATGCTCAGGGGGCGAGGATTTCCTGCAGAAATTCAATGAACACATTAATGCGACTGGAACCACGATGATTGGGCAGGTACAGCGCATTGATACAACTGCTGGCACTGCCAGGGTTGACCTCGTACTGCTCCAGCACACGCGTCAGGCGACCTGCGCTGACATCGTCACGCACCAGCCAGTCGGCCAATAGCGTCACCCCGCCCCCGGCCAACGCCGCCTCACGCAGAATGTCGGCGTTGTTGCTTTGCAGCCTTCCCTGCACATTCAATCGAATGATTTCCTCATCACCCTGGAATGTCCAATTGTGGTGGCCTGTGCGGTAATCAAAACGCAGGCATTGGTGCTCCAGCAGATCATGGGGGTGTCGGGGCAGTCCGGTACGCGTCAGGTAATCGGGGCTCGCCACTACCCAACGCTGGAAATCGCCCAGGCGCTTGCTGACGATGTCTTCACTGACGACCGATGAACCCAGGCGCACGGACACATCTATTTGCTCGCTGAGCAGGTCACTGACCTCGTCGCTCAGCGCGAGGCTGATCTCCAGGCCAGGATGACGATCCAGCAGTCGTCCCAGATGCGGCGCGATGATGCGTCGGCCGAACTCCACCGGGACGCTGGCCCGTAAGCGTCCCTGGGCTTCGCTGCCACGGTCGGTCACGACGGCATCGGCCTCGTCGATGGCCTCGAGGATCGCCACGGCTTTATCGAAATAGTGCTGCCCTGCCACCGTGACGCTCGTGTTGCGCGTGGTGCGATTGAGCAAGCTGGCGCCCAACTCACTCTCCAGCCCCGCTACCTGCCGGGTCACAGACGAAGTGGAGATGCCAAGCTTGCGCGCCGCAGACGAATACCCCCCACAGCGTACGGTTTCGACAAACATTTTGAGCGCCAGCAACTTATCCATAAGCGGAGTCCAGGATCCAAAAGGTAAGGTAACGACTGTGCATGACCAGGCGTTTCACGTCTTGCATGGATGTGCTTAACCAGGTGGATTAAACCCGATACGAGCCGCTGAATCAGGATGGCGTGATGCCCATGATCCGATTGCCCATGTGCACTCCCCAGTCCCTCATGCGCTTGCCTTCTGCAAGTTGCTGTCTTTGCCAGGTCTGCAGGGCTTTGTCGAGATCGCCATTGTCGTCGATGGCCTGCGCCAGGAACAGTGCATTGCGGGCCGCCTTGGCCGTGCTTCCGGCGGTATGGGGCCGCGGTACAAAAGCGGCATCGCCGGTCAACAGCACACGTCCGAACACCATTTGTGGAACGTCGAGATCAAGGATCGCCTGGACAAAAATGTCCTGGGTCTGGCGTATCAGTTCGCGAAAAGCCGGATTTGCATATCGCTCGCCCATTTCCCGCAGATAAGCCTCCTGCTCCGCCGCCAAAGCCCCCGGTGGAATGGAGTGGTTACGCCGCTGGCCGTCGCGATCAGTGAGCACGGCGTCCAGTTCCGGCCCTTGCGCGGCTTTCAAATACCATAGCCAGTTGAACCGACGCTCGCCAGGCTCAATGGAGCCGTTCAAGCCCGGCACCATGTATTCGAGCATCAGCGATCCAGGGTCCTGTTGAAAGACAAAGTCCTCGTAAAGCTGCGTCTTGGCGAAGTCTGCAAGTCGGTCTTCATCAACAAGCCCACGCCAAACCACATAGCCCGAATAGCCAGGTTGCGCCCCGGGCAACACCCTGCTCCGCACGGATGAACCCGCCCCATCGGCCCCCACCAGCAGGTCTGCCTCGGCACGACTGCCATCGGCGAACATCGCCGTCACCCCGTGCTCGTCCTGAGCCAGATCCACCAGCGTCTTGCCACGGTGATAGTGCTCGGCGGGAAATGCCGAAAACAATGCGTTGTACACGGTGTTCCAGGACGTCTGTGTTTGCGGCATCGGTTCTTTATGCAAGACGCTACCGGCTCGATCCAGATACAGACGATCATGGGAGCGGACACCCAGCGCATGGGTATGTTGGATGCCTGCATAGCGAAAATGCTGCAGGACATCCGCTTGCAGAACAATGCCTCCGCCACGGCTATCCATTGCCGCGGGGGAGCGCTCGAAAACATCGACTTGCCAGCCAATTGCCCGCAACGCTGTGGCGGCAAACAGGCCGCCCAGAGAACCACCGATGACCAGGGCTTTCGGACTATTCGGACTCTTCATTACCTTTCTCCTTGCGTAGTGGTGATTCCCGAACCAACCGGTTTTGAGCTGCGTTATGCCAGCGCCGGATAGTCGATATAGCCCTTGGCGTCGCCGCCAAAAAAGCTGTTGCCGTCCGCCGGGTTGAGTTCGGTACGCCCGCGCAGGCGAGCCGGCAAGTCGGGGTTGGCAATGAACGGGCGACCGAACGCGATGACGTCGGCACGCCCTTGCGCGATGGCGCGTTCAGCGGTCTCTGCGGTGTACCCCCCCGCCAGCATCAGAACGCCGTGGAAGTCAGCACGCAGCTGTTTGATGATGGCGTCCCAGCGTGGATCATTACTTTCATCGAGCACCGTGCCGACCATCATTGGTTCCACCAGGTGCAGGTAGGCGAGGTTCCATTGATTGAGCCGGGAAGCAATGTAGCCAAAGGTCTGTTCCGGGGTGTCATCGCCCATTCCCATGAATCGCCCCATCGGTGTCAGGCGTACGGCAACGCGTTCGGCCCCGACTTCTTCGGTCACCGCTTGAACCACTTCGAGCAGCAGCCGTGCACGGTTTTCAATACTTCCACCGTAGCGATCGCTGCGCTGATTGCTGGCGCTGTTGATGAATTGGTCCAGCAGGTAGCCATTGCCCGCGTGGATTTCCACGCCGTCCATACCGGCCAGAAGCGCATTGCGCGCGGCCTTGCGGAAATCGGAAACGATCGCTTCGATCCCCGGGATGTCCAGTTCCTGAGGGACTGGAACATCACCCCACACCCCCTCGCCCTGCTCATTGAGGATGAAGGTCTTGCCGGGGACCGGCTGTGCGGTCGGCGCGACCGGCAAGCCGCCGTTCGGTTGAAACACGGGGTGTGACACCCTCCCCACATGCCAAAGCTGCAGGAAAATGCGCCCGCCCTCCGCATGCACGGCGTCGCTGACCGCTTTCCAGCCGTGAATCTGCTCGTCGCTATGGATGCCCGGCGTCCAGGCGTAACCCTGACCCTGCTGCGAAATCTGAGTGGCCTCGGTGATGATCAACGCGGCACTGGCGCGTTGACGGTAGTACTCGACGTTCATCGATGTCGGCACGTTGCCGGGCTGCCCCGCCCGCGAGCGAGTCAAAGGTGCCATGGCGACACGGTGATCAAGGTTGAGTTGACCGAGTTTGATGGGGCTGAACAAGTGCTGGGACATGATAATTTCCTGTAGGGATCGGGATTGAACAAGCGGCTCAAGCGGCCTGGTTTTGTTTCAGTATCTGGATCATGATTTCGCTGGGTTGTGCGCCACTGATCACGTCATCCGCGATCTCAATGGTCGGCACCGAACGCACACCGGACGCCTTGCTTTGCGCTTCGAGCTTCAAGACTTCAGTCGTGCCTTCATCGGTGTTGAGAAAGTCGACAATGACCTTGCGGTCCAGTCCTGTTTCGCCAGCGATATCGGCTAACACATTGAGGTCGCCGATATCCCGCCCCTCGCCGAAGTACGCCTTGAAAATGGCCTTGACCAGGCATGCAGCGTCCTTACCCGCCTGTTGCTCGCGCCATACCAAGCGATGCGCGGCCAGGGTGTTGGGGGTTGTTTCGACGCGCTCATAATGGAACCCGAGGCCGACGGCTTTACCGGCGTGGGTGACCTGCGCGTCCATGGCCTGGCTGCGCGCCCAACTGCCGAATTTGCCAGAGCGATAGGCCTTGCGATCCATGCCTCGAACAGGCATGTCCGGGTTCAATTGGTAAGGCAGGAAATGAATGGGGTGGTCAGTTGGAAAACCCGACGCGGCCAGTGCGCGCTCGAGGTTTTCCTCACCGATCCAGCACCATGGGCAGATGAAGTCGTAAGTCACCTGAATGGTTGATGAATGCAAACTCATGATGGTCTCCGTGGTTGAATGTTTTCACACCCCCAAGGTAAGCCTCCGGCGCCCTCCGGAATATCCACCTGCCGCGCAACGTTGCTTTTCGCAAAACGCAACGCTGAGATGATCGGCGCGTCGGCCCATGGCTGCCGTTGCGCACGGCGCAACGTAGCGTTGCGTCTTGATGGACTACACGATCACCAGCGCCCTGTCTAAGCTCACCGAGCAGAAATCGCCGTACGCCAATCGCACGCGGCGGATTGAAAAATCTGTCGTTTACTCAGTTCGAGAGGTAAGGCGATGAAGCGCAAGACGATCATCGGTGCCGTTGTGGCGCTCGGCGTGGTGGGAATAGGGTTCGCGTTCTGGATGATGTGGAGGCCGGAAATCGCTGCTGTCAGCCCGCCGCAGAGTGCCGGAAAGGAAACCCTGGACAGAGGCCGGCGCATTGTCGAAGCGGGCGACTGCGCGGTCTGCCACACGCGGCCCGGGGGCGATTACATGGCGGGCGGCTTGCCATTGATCACGCCCTTCGGAACACTCTTCACCACCAACATCACCCCGGACCCGGAAACCGGTATCGGCAAGTGGTCGCTGCCGGCCTTTGAACGAGCCATGCGTGAAGGCATCGCCCGCGACGGTCACTTCCTCTACCCGGCCTTCCCCTACGTGCATTACCGAAAGTTGAGTGGTGCCGATATCGCGGATGCCTACGCCTTCCTGATGAGCGTGGACCCGGTCAAATACACCGCACCTGAAAACCATATGGTTTTCCCCATGAACTTCCGTGCGCTGGTGTCGTTCTGGAACTTGCTGTTCCTGCATGGCGACCCGCTGGAACCGCTTCCCGACCGGTCTGCGCAATGGAACCGCGGACGCTATCTGGTCGAAGGCGCGGGACACTGTTCGTCCTGTCATTCGCCGCTGAATCTGATTGGTGGCGAAAAGAGCAGCGAGCTGTTCAACGGCGGTATCGTCGACGGCTGGACGGCCCCCTCCCTGCGCGGGATGGCCGACGCGCAACACCCCTGGAATGAAGCCCAGTTGGTCGCCTATCTGACGGGCAAGGTCGCCGAAGATCACGGCGCGGCGGCGGGCCCGATGTTGCCGGTCAGCCTGAGCATCGCGCAATTGCCGGTGGAAGATGCCCAGGCCATCGCCCGCTATATCCTCGACCTCAAAAAAACCTCGTCGGACGCCACGTCACCGCCCTGCCCGCCAGCGGCCAATCCCACTGCCAAGACGCTGCCCGGTGCGGCGCTGTTCGAGGGTGCCTGCGCAAGTTGCCACAGCTCCGCCGCCCCCATGCGCACCCTTGATTCGAGGCCCGCGCTGGTCAACACCAGCGCCGTCAGGGCGGACTCGCCACGTAATCTGATCCAGACCATTTTGCAGGGCATCCCGATGTCCACTGCCGCTGCCAGCCACTACATGCCGGCCTTCGCAGACAGTCTGGATGACACCCACCTCGCCGCCATCGCCGAGTACTTGCGCAACGAGCGCTGCCCGACCAGGCCCTGGACGGATCTCGACAAGACAATCAAGAGCATTCGGACTCAGGAGTAGCCACCGTGATCACACTCGACATCAACGGCAAGACGCATGAACTGGACATCCCGCAAGACATGCCGCTGCTGTATGCCCTGCGCAACCAGGTTGGGCTCAATGGCGCGAAATACGGCTGCGGTCTGGGTCAGTGCGGCGCTTGCACGGTTTTAGTGAACGACAAGCCGGTATTTTCATGCCTGACGCCCTGCGGCGCGCTGGCGGGCAAGTCCGTGCGCACCGTGGAGAGCCTGGGCAGTGCCGACATACCGGGGCCGTTGCAGAAAGCCTTTATCGACGAGCAGGCAGCCCAGTGTGGTTATTGCATCGCGGGGATGATCGTACGGGCGCAGGCGCTGTTGGAGGCAAACCCTCATCCGGACGATGACACGATTCGTCGCCACATGGCGCCCAACCTGTGCCGCTGCGGCACTCATGTACGGATCCTCGCCGCTATCAAGTCGGTCATCGCGCAGGGAGACAAGGTATGAAGTCCTCAAGGCAAAACGTCGATCTGAGCCGCCGCGCCTTCGTGATAAACGGTGCATTGGTGATGGGGTTCGCCATGCTCCCGAGTATCCCGCGTGCCTTCGCCGACACCGAAGTGGACACCCTGGGTACGGAAATCCTGGCGCCTGATCTGCCAGGCAGTTTGCGGGCCACGCCCTATCTGGACGCCTGGATCCGCATTGACGCGAAAGACGGCATTACCGTCTACACCGGCAAAGTAGAACTGGGCACTGGCGTCAAGACCGCGCTCCTGCAGATCGCCGCGGAACGCCTGGAAGTGTCACCGGGTCTCATCCGTTTTCTCACCGCCGACACTGCCCTGACACCCAATGAGGGCTACACCGCCGGCAGCCATACGATCGTCGACAGCGGTACTGCGCTGTTCAACGCGGCGGCCCAGGTGCGCCAGTTGTTACTCGAATCCGCGGCTCGCCAATGGCAATGCAATACCGACAGCCTGAGCACGCGGGACGCGGTGATCCACGATGGGCAAGGCCGCAGCATGACCTACATACAAGCGGTGAACGGGGTTCAATTGCATCGCTTCGCCTCCGCGAGTTCCCCCTTCAAGCCAGCCAGCAGTTTCACCCTGATCGGCACATCATTGCCCAGGCTGGACATCCCGGCCAAGGTCAGCGGCGGTGCGGCCTATGTGCAGGACATGCGCCTGCCCGATATGTTGCATGCCCGCGTGATACGTCCACCCCGGCGCGGCAGTCAGCTACTGGACATTGACGAGGCCGCCCTCAACAAACTCCCCGGTGTGGTGAAGCTGGTCCGTAACGGCAGTTACCTCGCCGTGGTCGCCACCGATGAGTGGCTGGCGGTCAAAGCGATGCGCGAGGGCTACGCAACTGCCCGCTGGACCGAAGGAAATCCACTACCTGACTCGACACATATCCATCAACTGCTCACCGAGTTGCCGGCGCGACGCTACCCGGTGAGCGCCAAGGGTCACCTCACCCAACCCGAATCCCCTGGGTACAAGGCACGGGTGACCAGGCAATACCTGATGCACGGTTCCATCGGGCCGTCTTGCGCGGTGGCTTGGTTCAAGGAGGGGATGCTGACCGTCTGGACCCACACCCAGGGTGTTTATCCTCTGCGCATGGGCATCGCCGAGATGCTGGGCCTGCCCGTGCAGCAGGTACGCTGCATCCATGCTGAAGGCTCAGGTTGCTATGGCCACAACGGCGCCGATGACGCCGCCGCCGATGCCGCGTTGATCGCCA
>Ga0302167_10001095_pt1 | contig 12158 bp, 11 predicted proteins | sample I_Fen_N1_1_FD_193496 | JGI IMG/M metagenome (GOLD analysis project Ga0302167, IMG submission 193496) | Peat permafrost microbial communities from Stordalen Mire near Abisko, Sweden - I_Fen_N1_1 | ecosystem: Environmental > Terrestrial > Soil > Wetlands > Permafrost | place: Sweden: Abisko...
CAGATCTTTTGCTCTTTCTTCCACAGATAAACGCCAGTCTTCATACTTGTCGAGTTTTCCGTTTTTATTTAAATCCTTAAATTTCTTTCCTGCAACCTCAAGAATTTTCACTCCCGATTCTTCGGAATATCCTAAAACGGGTCCGCTGTTGTTTTTTATCTGATGAATATTTTGTGCAGAAACCGAGATTCCCAAACACAAAACTGCAATACTTAAAACTGTCTTTTTCATTGTTCTTCCTGTTAAAAATTAAAGCTTACTGAAAACTGTCCTGTCAGCGGCATAATGTATGTTCCTGTCAATAGTTTTCCGTAATATGGACTGGCATCTGTGATTAATTCAGCACCGTTGATGGTTCCACTTGCTCCCCTTTGATCCAGGAAGTTGATCACTGTTGCGCCAAGGTTGATATTTTTGTTTACGGTGTAATTCACTCCTCCAAAAGTTTCCCATCTTGGAGCGAAGTATAAAGCGTTGGTAAGGTTGGCATACTGTTTTGAGAAATATCTGAAGCTCGCCCAGAATCTCCATTTGTCAACGGTATAACTAGGGTCGATTTCCATTAAAACTTTAGCAACTCCCAAAACATTGTTGTCGTTGTAATCGTAATCTGTTCCAAAAGCATTGAACGTGAATTTTTTATAGACAGGATTCTGTAATGTGATCAAATAGTGAAGATTAAATCCTTTAAATGGTTTTAACACAAAATCTGTCGTCCATCCGATCGTCTGGATATCATAGTAAACAGTAACGTTCTGAGCCTGTGTTGTATTGGCTGGATTAACTAAATTATATCGGTTAAGATTATTGTTCTTTTTAAGATATGTAGCCTGAGAAATCAACTGAATATAATCTGTGTTCCAGAAAACTCCCAATGCTCCGAGTGGGCTTTTAATTTTGGTTGTATTAGGTTCAAAAGCCTGAGAATAACTTTCCAGTCTTCTGTTTTCTTCCGTATACAGTAAATTGGCAATTACTCCGAAATTTTTGCTGATGTTATAGGTTGCATTTAAGCTACCTCCAATTTGGAAAAAGCTTTGACTGATATGATTAAACTGGCTTGGGTCTGTAAAATTGAAGCCTACCGTTCTCGGAGTTAAAGAATATTCTCCGTCTATGATATGATTTTTTAAATGTAAGCCATAGCTCAGATTAAAGTTGTCTGATACTTTCCACTCATCGGTTCCATATACTGAAAGTTTGTTTTCTGTTCCGCTGTGAAATTCTCCTCCTGCATTATAGTTATAAAAGCCATCTGCATCAGTTGTTGGCCCAATCAGTCTTTGTGGCTGTGGCTCAACAGTCTGAAAAAAGAAAGATCTGTTGGATGTGAATTTATTTATATGATAATATTGTTCTAAAATTCCGACAGTTACGTTGTGATTTCCTACTTGTTTATTTAATGAAAATCTTCCTGCAATATTGGTGATCGGAGTTCCCGGCGTGTGCATTGCCAGCTGGGTTCCAACAGCTCCGGAATATGGCTGTCCCGTAGAAGCTATCGTATATCCTGCAGATGGATCCGCATTGAAAATACTCAAAGGAATAATATTGGATGATTTTGCCGTTGCAAAGTGTGCTCTTGTTGAGAATTTGAAATTCCAGCCGTTGTTTAATAAATAATTACCGAAAATATCGATGTTGTGAGAAGTATTTCTGTTATCGTTTCCGGCCATGTTTGCCCAATATGTTTCTCCGGACAGAATATCTTTCATTTTGATTTTTCCGTCGTTTACAACATACGAATCTCTTCCGATCCTGAAATTGTCAAGCTCTGTGACCTTTCCGTTTTCTCCGTACTGGAAGACTGCATAATTTCCTACATTATAAGAATCTGCATATTTATATAAAATTGAGATCTTACCTTTATCATCATTAAAATATTTCGTGACACCTGCTCTGAAGATCTTCGTCTCGTCTACATTTCTTGCAAAACCCAGCTTAAAAGTACTTGGATCATAGTTTGCAAAAGCCCCAACGGTGTACGTCCAGCCGTTTTTAGAAATTGGCCCTGAAGCATTTACATCTCCCTGAAGCCATCCAAAAGTACTCGTTGTGAATTTTCCTTTCAGTTTAAAATCTTTTGTTCCTGTCTGAGAATAAGAATTTACTGCAAAACCAAGATCCCCCATTGTATTGGCTAGTTGATCCATTTTCAACAATCCTGTTTTCTCCAGACCTACACTTTGCCTCCATGTTTTATTGGGAAGCTCCGGCCAGAAAAAATAGACTGCGGGAAGGTCGTTTTCAAGAATGGTAATTCCGCCGACTGTAGATGGAAGTCCGATATTTACGTCTCTCGGGCTGGTGTTGTTAGCGGCATTCAGCATTACGTTTCTGTTGTTGTCTTCTTTTGAATTGCTAGTTTTTATTTTTTCCTGCAATTTCACAGAATCCTGTACGGTAATATTATCTTTCTGTGCAAAAGCTAAATTTGAACAGAAAAGAGCAATGCCCAGTGCTGAAATTTTTAATGTTGATTTTCTCATTGTTTAGTTTCTATAATTTCTTCTGTTAGTTTCTTTTTTATCTTTTAAATGTTTGGATTTCAGTATTTTAAATTTCTTTTATTCAATTATTTAAAACATAGAAATATCCTGCACTCAAATTTTATTTGAATGGATTTTGCAATCATTAAAAATCAGTACCGGATTTTTTAAACTAATACAGCCACTTTATTCATCTACATCTGCCTAAGAATGAGAATAATGATGAGTTATAACATCTATTTTCATTCGGCTATTATAGTTGATCAGAGATCTACTTGTACTGAAGAATGTATACTCTCAGGGAAGAGTATTTTCGAAGTAATTTTCATTTTCTTAGTGTTGTTTTCTTATTGCTTCAATGCGAAGCATTACAATACTACATTTTCTGATTCGATTTACCAAAAAAATATTAAGAAAATTTAATATTGAATTTAATATGTTGATTTTTAATTAAATACAAGTATTATGATTTGTGTGATTTCATTGATTCTTAGTGAAACAATGATTTGTAAAGTCTTAAATTTTCCCCAAAATTTGCTTCAAGAATGCGTTTTCGGGGTTGTCTCAAAATTTTTATTACTAAATTTGTGATATTACGTTTTTTCATACAATACAAATGGATTCCAAACAGCAACTTTTAGATAAATCAAACGAAGCCAGAGAACTTTTTCTTCCTCATATATCCGCAGATCCTGTGATCTTTGGGTTTGAACAGAACGAGCTAAAGGTTTTACTGATCAAAATGAATTACCGAAAACAATGGCTGCTGCCGGGAGGTTATGTGAGAAAAGACGAAGATCTGGATGAAGCGGTAGAAAGAATTTTAAGAGACAGAGCCGGTGTAACGGGCGTTTATCTTGAAGAATTTGGGGTTTTTGGAAAGAAAAATAGAAGTGAATTTTATTTTGAAGATTTTGATGAAACGCTTTTCCATAAGCAAAGATTTATCTCTATTGGATATTACGCATTGTACAACCCAACAAAATTAAATCCTATTCCTGATGAATTCAGTGAGAAGGTTGAGTGGATTTATTTGAGTCAATTATCAGAAATTGAATTGGCCATGGATCACCGTGAAATTGTTGAAAAAGCATTAATGACTTTACGCGAAAAAATCTCAACAAAGCCTATCGGATATAATCTCTTACCGGAAAAATTTACTCTTTCTGAATTGCAGAAATTATATGAAGCGATTTTAGGAAAAGAACTCAATCGCGGAAATTTTTACAGAAAAATAAAAAATCTTGGAATTTTAAATAAACTAGAAGAACAAAGACGCGGTGGCGCTCATAAATCTCCTGATTTGTATTCTTTTGATGAAGAAAATTATGAAAAAGCGTTGGAAAACGGGTTGAGTAATTGGTAGGATTTACTTTTAAAACTAATAAAACTATTTATGGAATTTACGATTGAAAATGGTGAAAATATCTGTGCGATTGGAACTAATGGAGGTTGCAGTTATATTCGCTTCGATTACCCATTAACGGTTGTCTGGTATGATCGCAGAGGTTCTATATCTAAGTATTTTTGTAGTCTACCCTATAATGAAAATTATAGAACATTTGTAAGAAATAAAATTTTAGATAACTTAAATAGAGATTTTACAGACTGTATTGAAGATCTATATGATATTTTGCAACCGCTTTTCCCTATTTTTAAAAATGGAAAGTACAGTTTGAATTTTTATTCTGAGAAGGAAAAAGAATTTTTTCAGTATCGAACCTCATTTGATGGAGGCAAGGAATTACATTATTACGGACTCGATGTATTATTTTCTAGCGTAATCGACAGTAAGGAAGCAAATAATGTTATTATAAAGCATCAAAATTTTCTAAACGAAAATGAAATTTCTAAAAAATATTATCCTGTAAAGCTTATAGACTATACAACAAGTAGCTATTATGATTCTGAAAGCTCATTATATGCGACACAACCTTTTGAAAGTATTGATCAAAATAGAGTTGCCTATTACGAAGAATTGATCAAAAAAGGAGAAAAGCCTTTTGCTATTATATTTAATACAACATATTCATTTAATTTTATTCTTGATGGTCACCATAAGTTATTGGCATATAAAAACTTAAAACTATATCCGCCGATTGCCGTAATAACTTATTTGCCACAGAATACTGATGAAGTTGAATATGATACTGAAAAATTTTCAAAACTTCTCTATCCATGGCAAATAGACCATATTTTAAAAAAAGGTAATAACTACTAAATATCCAATTGTCTCTGGAACTCCTCCAAATATCTTGCAATGTGAATTCCATCTGCTAAACCATGATGCGCTTCAACAGAAACCGGTAAGAACTTCTTCCCATCACGAATACTAAATTTTCCGAAAGTAATTTTAGGTACAGATTCCGTTTTATCTAAAGGAGTCGGATGAAGTAACGCGCTGAAAGAATTCCACGGAATGGTAGAATGTCTGATTAAGTCTTTGCCTAATTCTCCGTTATTCATTCTGATTCCTGTTGTATTTTGTACTCCCTCAATTTCACTTTGTAACTCGGCATTGAAAACATCAAAATCTTTAGAAAAATGGATGAATGCAAAACCAAAAGTTCCATCTGCTCTACCAATCGTTGTTCCTGCATGAATATCATCAAATTCGACAACTTTACCATCGAGGATTCTTAATCTTAATTCATATACAGAATTTACGGCAACCATTGATTTGTGAAGGTATGAGGCGAAAAAAGAATGTCCTTCATCTTTAGCTTTTTGAAATGCTTTTGTACAGTCTACCTCAGTTGTAAATCCAAAATACGGACTTGCCATTCTTGAGAAAAATTCGAAATGTTCTTTTCTGTTCCAGTTTTCTACATCTATTATCTTCATTATGTCTTCATTTTTACTTGCTGCAAATTTCAGGAAGTTTTCTGATTTTAAAAAATTGTAGGAACAGAAAATTGTATTATATAATTACAATTATTAGAAATTTCCTGATTTTTAATCATAAAAAAGAGAGCATTGAGCTCTCCATTATTTATAAAATAGGTTTGAAAAAATTAATACTTTTAAGAAATGGATCTCGATTCCAGAATTATGAAATAAGCAATACGTTCCTTTATCAGCCATTTTCCGTTTAGATATACATATTGGTCGTCATATTTTACGCTGTAATCTGTTAAAACATCTTTTCCTTCGACTTCTCTGATCATTTTTATTTGTGAAAAAGAAATGCCAGTAGCAGTATCAGCGTTGATTTTTACCCCGTGTTGTCCGTTTAAAGTAAAATAAGTTTTTACCTGAGATGCATGAGTATTAAAATCACTTTCCATCCTTTCTCTTCCCGAAACACTGGATACTAAATTCCCATTCATATAAACATTGTATGAAAGATCGTGTGTAAATAGATCCATCACTTCCGAGATCTTTTTCTCGTCACCTAAATAAGCATAATCATCGATCAGGTTTCTTAATTCTTCTTTGATTTTTACAATTTCTAATGTCATAATTTTATTGTTTTAATTAATATTTTTTGTAATTATTACATGACAAAATTATATTATATTTGCTTACATTTTATTAGTAGTTACTAAAAGGTTAGTTGCTAATATAAATCTAACTTATGAAAGAATCGCAAGAAAATCAAATAGATAGCAAAGATTTTACAGAAGAATGCCATACTGTTTTAATGGCAGTTTCAGATGCATTATATGTAATTGGTGGCAAATGGAAACTAATGATCATTATTGCTATGGCGAGAGGAAACAAACGTTTTACTGAAATTCAGAGACAGGTAAGTGGAATTTCAGCAAGAGTTCTTTCAAGCGAACTTAAAGAATTGGAGCTTAACGGATTTATCATTAAAAAAGTAGAAGTTGGCTATCCCGTAAGTATTGAATATGAGCTACTACCCTACAGCCACACGTTGGAAGAATTGGTTGGAGCTATGACAAGATGGGGAATGCAGCACCGCGAGAAGATTAAAAGCGAAATGTCTTCCGGGAAATCAAAAAAACAATAAAAAACCTCGCAATTTTATGATTGCAAGGTCTTATTACAGCTTGATTACCTCAGCTTTTTAATGATTAATTATATTTATATGCCAAAAACCTTGACTAAATGTGCAGGATAATTCTCCAAATCTTTAGCAATATCTCCATCTTTGAAAATATCAAAACAATTATAATCCGGAACAACCTCAACTCCGCAGAAACGGTAATTACTGGTAATGTGTAATAGATAATCCTGTGTACTTATTCCTTTAAATAGCTGTTGATTAACATCATTGAAGCTTTCTGACGGAGCGTTCCAAGTGCTGCAGACCATAAACTTTTTACCCTGCATTTTTCCACCTGTTCCATATTGTTTGGTCGGATCTTCTCTTGTTCTTCCATCGCCAGAAAGGAATTTGGCACTATGCAATCCGCTATTGAAAACCTCATCTACATATTTTTTGTAAATCCAGGGAGTGCCGAACCAATTGATGGGTGTTTGCAAGATAATAATATCTGCTTGCAAATGTTTTTCTACTTCTTCGCCTGCATTATAACCGTTCTCAACTTTTGTCTCTACAATTTCAAAACCTTTTGATGTGAAAAATTCTTTTGCTTTTTGGTTAAAAGCATCATTTAAAAGGCCTTCTGACCAATTAGGATATGTTAAATGGGTATTGATTAACAGTACTTTTTTCGTTTGATTCATTTTGATTTTATTTAAATATTTTTAATAACTACTCACAAATTGCCATTTGCATTGCATTCATTCTGCCTCCATATACTTTTAGTTTTAAATATTCTGTTGCTAATTCCTGCAAGTCAGCATTGGTAAGTTGGATATGTAATGCTCCCAAATTTTCATTCAAATGAGGGATATTTCTTGTTCCCGGAATAGGAACAATAAAGGGTTTTTGAGCCAATAACCAAGCTAAAGCAATTTGTGAAGCAGTCGCATTTTTTCTGGAGGCAAAATCATTAAGCAAATTAACGATAGGCATATTCAATGCTAAGTTTTCAGGACTAAAACGGTCGAAAGTTTTGCGTAAATCCAGCTTTTCATCAAAATGACTTTGAGCATTTAATTTTCCGGTTAAATAACCCATTCCAACAGGTTCCCAAGGAACAAAACCAATTCCCAGTTCTTCACAAATGGCTAAAACTCCATTTTTTTCAACACTTCTTTCCATAAAAGAATATTCGGTTTGAATAGCCGAAATAGGCTGAACGTCATATGCTCTGCGAATGGTTGACACCTTAGCTTCCGACAAACCAAAATGCAACACTTTTCCTTCTTTAATCAAGTCTTTTACTGTTCCGGCTACCTCTTCAATTGGCACATTCGGGTCAACTCTATGCTGATATAAAAGATCTATGCGATCGGTTTTTAAACGGATTAAAGATTCTTCAACTACTTTTTTAATATGTTCAGGACGACTGTTTAATCCGCCTTTTTCGAGGTCGAAGCCAAATTTTGTAGCAATAGAAACTTTGTTTCTCATGGGCAATAAAGCTTCACCTACCAGTTTTTCGTTGACATGTAATCCATAAACTTCGGCTGTGTCAAAAAAAGTTACTCCATTTTCATAAGCTGTACGAATCGTTTTTATGCCATCTTCAATTTTTGCCCCTGCCCCATAATTTGCAGTAATGCTCATACAGCCTGCGCCTAAAGCTGAAACTTCTAACGTACCCAATTTTCTTTTAGTCATTGTATCCTCTTTTTTATCTTTACTATTTTCAAGTGGCTCATTCACTGATGCAGACAATATATTCGGCGCTAATATTAATCCAAGTCCTGCCATTGTTGTTTGCTGAATAAATTTCCGTCTTGAATTTTCATTATTACTGTTTTTCATTTTATCCTATTTTGTACTGAACAAATGTAGAAACGAATAAAATTTTTAACAGAGACAGATTACCAATAAAAAAGAAACAAATTACTTATATAAAAAAACGCCTCTTGTGAAGGCGTTTTGATAAATTTTAATCTTTATTAATGCGTTGTAAACGATATTCTTTCGGGCTTAATCCCACTTGTTTTTTAAAGAACTTCGAAAAGTAATTGGGATATTCAAAGCCTAATTCATATGCAACTTCAGTGGTATTCATTTCAGCGTTTTGTTCCAGTAATTCTTTTGCTTTTCTAATGATGAAGTCATGAATATTTTCAAGTGCCGATCTTTGAGTATAATGTTTAATGATATCTCCTAAATAATTAGCCGTTAATCCCAGCGCATCTGCAAAATACTGAACATTGGGAAGCTGTTTTGTAGGCTGATTGTAATATTCTATCAAACTCTGTTGAAAATCGGTCACAATTCGGTTGTATTGTTTAGGATCCGTTGAAAACTGTCGCTTATAAAAAGCTTCTACCAATGATATTAAAACATTTACGTAAGACAATAAAACACCGAAATGCTTTTTTTCGCTTTCATAATATTTAAACAGCAATCTGAAAACAGCACTTATTTCATCTACTTCCTCTTCTGTTAAATACAGCGCTTCATGTTGTCCGTAATCTAAGTATGTTTTAAATAAAAATCTATTTTGATCAATGACTTTTTTAGAAAGTTGAAGATACATTCCAGTATAGGTAGGCTCAGCATCCCAACCCGGTGCTATAACCAGATCTGGACTATTGAAAAACACTGCGTTAATGGGCTCTGCAAAAGGTGTTGCTTTACGTTTGAATTTAATCTTAATAGATATTCTATAAAAATCTACCATCACAGGATCGGATCCCAATATGATATTGGGAGGATCATAATATCCAACATCAATATCTTCATTCAAAGGTTCAGACATTCCCATGAATCTATTATATGATGCAAAATCTTTAAAAACTTTCATTACGTAAATATATCAAATTGAACTGTCAAAAAGATTTAATTAGGTTTACTAATTCCTAAGTTTTCATTGATATATAAATTCGGATAATTAATCAGTTTTGAAACAAAATCGGCAATGCTTTTTCTTGAAATAGCGGAACCAATTTCAGGTGAACCTTTGATGGTAGTTTCGTAATCAATTTCATCTGTATTGGTGAACCAATCGGGTCTTAAAATGGTGTAATTCAATCCTGAATTTTCAATAATATCCGCCAATTTTCTGTAAGGAACCAAAACAGGTCTCAACGGAACATTGTAAATCCCAATAGAGCTGATTCCAATGATTCTCTTTACCTTCTCTTCCTGCATTGCCAATACGATATTGTTCGTCATTGTCTCCAAATCACCATCGAGGTTGATATAAACAATATCTTTTCCTTTTACGGCGTTTTTTATATCAATGAAATTCAATGCATCTCCTTCCATAATTTCACAATCATCTGAAAGGTCTTTTGAAAGTCTGTTTTTGTTTCTTACGAATAAGGTTAATTCAATATTTTCTAAAGGTTTCACAGCCTCAACAACATATTTTGCAAGGCTTCCTGTGGCTCCTATGATAAGTACTTTTTTCATTTAAAATTTTTATTTTCCTACTCTGTTTTGAAGGTGTTGAGGATACCTTTCTCCTAAAATGGTAATTTTTGAAGCGGTTTCTTCAATTTGATGTAAATCTTCCTGAGTTAATTCAACGTTTGTTGCCCCAATATTTTCCTGTAAACGATGAATTTTTGTAGTTCCGGGAATTGGAGCGATGAAAGGTTTTTGAGCTAATAACCAAGCCAGAGCAATCTGTGCGGGAGTCGCTTCTTTCTATTTCGCAATATTTTGAAGAAGATCTACCAATGCCTGATTGGCTTTTCTATTCTCCTCCGAAAATCTAGGAACGATGTTTCTGAAATCATCTTTATCAAATTTTGTCTGATCATTAATAGCTCCTGTTAAAAATCCTTTTCCAAGCGGACTGAACGGTACAAAACCAATTCCCAATTCTTCCAAAGTAGGAATGATATCTTTTTCAGTGTCGCGGAAGAATAATGAATATTCGCTCTGTAAAGCAGCGACTGGCTGAACTGCATGAGCTTTTCTAATAGTTTCAACACCAGCTTCAGATAATCCCCAATGTCTTATTTTACCTTCTTTTATCAAGTCCTGAATTGTTCCTGCAACGTCTTCAATAGGAACATTCGGGTCAACTCTGTGCTGATAAAATAAATCAATATAATCTGTCTGTAAAAATCGTAATGAATTTTCTGCAACCTGACGGATTCTTTCCGGACGGCTGTCTAAACCTTTCGTAGCATCACCTCCTTCAAATCCGAACTTTGTAGCAATTACCACTTTGTCACGGAACGGTTGAACAGCTTTTCCTAATAGCGATTCGTTTCCTCCCTGACTGTAAGCTTCCGCAGTGTCAAAAAATGTCACTCCTGATTCGTAAGCATTTCTGATTAAGTTAATGGCTTCTTTTTCGTCAGTTGCAGGGCCGTAACCAAAAGTTAATCCCATGCATCCTAATCCTAATTCAGAAACTTCTAATCCTTGGTTTCCTAATGTTCTTGTTTTCATATTTTTTTTGAATTTTAGTAATTTTAAATAAAACTTGTTGTAAGGTTGGAGAATCGCAAAAACGCAATGAAAGTTTAAATGCTGTTTTTAAGGCGCAAGGATTTTATCTGTGATAAAATTGATTGTGTTATAAATGACAAACTTTATGGAAATTAAAAAAATCTCTGATTTTCTTGCACCTTAAAACATAATAAAGATTAAATCTTTGCGCCTTTGCGATAATCCAACAATTACTTTTCTCTCTCTGCAAATTTCAGAAGATAAAACAACGATGACTTTATACAGATTACTGTATTTGTTACCAAAATTACTGATTGAGGTTTTTGGATGATTATCAACGTCTTATAATATGTAAATTTGTATCATCAAAACGAAGAGAATGGAAAAGATCGCAAAAATCGACAGCGTAGATATTTACAATAAATTGAGAGGAGTAGAAACTCTTAATCCTTTAATTAGTATAATTGATATGTCTAAAGCAACAGCAATGCCTGCCCAAACTTTGAACTTTGGAGTTTATGCCGTTTTCCTGAAAGAATTGAAGTGTGGAGAGTTAAAATATGGCCGTGATTATTACGATTATCAGGAAGGAACTTTAGTTTTCATCTCACCCGGACAAGTTATCGGTGTACAGCCAAAAGTTACCAAATTTGAGCCGAAAGGCTGGGCTTTGATCTTCCATCCTGATTTGATAAAAGGAACTTTATTGGGAAAACATATTCAGGATTATTCTTTCTTTTCTTATGAATCTAATGAGGCTCTACATCTTTCAGAAAAGGAAAGACATATTGTGATGGATTGTTTTGAGAAAATTCAGGATGAATTAGCGCAAAATATAGATAAACACAGCAAAACTCTAATTGCTTCTAATTTAGAACTGTTTTTGAATTACTGTACCCGATTCTACGACCGTCAATTTATCACAAGAGATAATGTCAACAAGGGTATTTTAGAACGTTTTGAGACTCTTTTAAATGAATATTTTTCTTCAGATAAACCACAAACCATTGGATTACCTTCGGTAGCTTGGTGTGCGGAAGACCTTAATTTATCTGCCAATTATTTTGGAGATCTTATTAAAAAAGAAACAGGAATTTCTCCGCAGGAATATATTCAGACGAAAGTTATTGATGTCGCGAAAGATAAAATTTTTGATATTGATCAGTCGATTAGTCAGATTGCGTATAATTTAGGTTTTAAATATCCACAGCACTTTACAAGACTTTTCAAACAAAAAGTTGGGATGTCTCCTATTGAATACAGGA
>Ga0302167_10001096_pt1 | contig 12157 bp, 11 predicted proteins | sample I_Fen_N1_1_FD_193496 | JGI IMG/M metagenome (GOLD analysis project Ga0302167, IMG submission 193496) | Peat permafrost microbial communities from Stordalen Mire near Abisko, Sweden - I_Fen_N1_1 | ecosystem: Environmental > Terrestrial > Soil > Wetlands > Permafrost | place: Sweden: Abisko...
CGGGTCGCACCCAAGGGTGTCGACAAAACATTGCCGGGCCAGCTGCGGCAAGTTGTTCTTGCTGCTCAGGTGGGCCAGGACCAGGTGTTGCAGGTCTTTCCAGCCCAACTCGGCCACCAGAAATGCCGCCTGATGGTTGTTCAAATGTCCCAGTTCGCCGCCAACCCGCTGCTTAAGAAAGTACGGATAGTGACCGCGAGCCAGCATGTCACGGCAGTGGTTGGCCTCGATCATCAATGCATCGAGATCCCGATAGCCGTCCAGCACCTTGTTGCAGTACGAGCCCAGGTCGGTCAACAGGCCAAAGCGTCGCTGACCGTCGCTGAACACGTATTGCGTCGGTTCCTGCGCATCATGGGCCACGGCAATGACACCGATGCTCAAGTCGCCGACTTGCAGTTGTTCTCCATCCGCCAGGAAACCCGCGGGTTCAATCGGCTTGCGCATCCCGCGCAAGGTCCCGCGACTGAGGTAGACAGGCAGATTGTAGCGCCGAGACAGCAAACCCACGCCATGCACGTGGTCGGCATGTTCGTGGGTCACGAGTATCGCGCTCAGTTGCGCAGGGTTCACACCCAGGCGCAGCAGGCGTTTTTCGGTTTCCCGCAGGGAGAAACCACAATCCACCAGCACGTACGTGTCAGCACTGGCTATCAGCGTGCCGTTCCCCTGGCTACCGCTGCCGAGAACGGCAAAACGCATGTGATCAGCCCAGGTTGTCCTGAATCACGCTCAACACTTTGCGCGCTACATCAGCAGGCGCCACAGTATTGATGTTTTTCTCGACGGTGACCTGAACACTGTCGCCCACCTTGCTCAGGCGAACCTGATAACGCTCGGCACGGGCTTCAAGCTGTTCCTTGTCTGGCTTGCTGCCGAACAGACCACTGAAGAAACCTGGCTTGTCATCCTTCTTCTCGGCTTTTTCCGCCAGGTTGATGTAGTACAGGCCCAGGCTGCGGTTAATGTCTTCAACGCGCCATTCGCCCTGTTCCAATGCACGACCGACACTCGCCCAGGCACGATCCAGGTCCGAACCGACGTTCAGGACAGGGTTGCCGCTGCCATCAACGCTCAGGCTGACACGGCTTGGCGTTTCGAAGTCACGGGAGGCCAGCATGGAGACCGAACCGCCCTTCTCCGAGATGCGGCTCATGCTCGCGAGCATGTCGTCGACCAGTGCCGCGTCCAGGCCAGTATTGACCGAACGGTTGGTGAAGGCGACATCGGCGGTGCTGCCGGCAGGACGCTCGGCAGTGACCACGTAGACTTCACTGGTGTTACGTTGCACGCCCGGTTCGATACGCACACGGGCACGGATTTCGCTGTCAGTGCCGACACCGGCTGCGCTCAGGCGCTTGGCCATGGCGGCGGACAGTTCGTCAGCGTGTTGCCAGGTCGTGGTGAACTCGCCGGTCTGCGGGCGCTGCTCGTCCAGACGGAAACCGTTGTCCTGGAAGAACTGCACGGCCACTGGCCAGGCTTCGGCCGGCGGATTTTGTGCCAGGATCCAGTGCGAGTCACCGCTCTTCTGCAGGGAGTAGGCGCTGGCATCGGCAATGGCCGACAACGGTTGCGGCCGAGGCACGATGTATTCGCCCTTGACGGTGTCGTCCGCTACGTTACGCGGGATCGGCAACAGCGGATCCAGACGCTTGGCGGTGCTGACATCCGGCGGCAGTTGCATCGGTGCAGTCTGTTGCGCTTGCAGGTAATCGCTACCACGGTCACGGAAATAACCTTCCGGGCCCCAGACCCATCCACAGCCACTGGTGCTGGAGATGATCAAGGCAAGTGCGGAAAGTCCGGCCAATCGCTTCATGCGTAATGCTTCCTCAATTAAACCAGAACGCCGGACTGGCGCATGGCCTGCCGCAGCGGTTCGTGACATTCGGCGCTGAGCCAGGTGAGCGGCAGACGGATGCCTTCCGGCATCAGGCCCATCTCATGCAGCGCCCATTTCACAGGGATAGGGTTGGATTCGATAAACAGGGTTTTATTGAGCGGCATCAGCTTTTCATGGATGGCGCGCGCCTTGTCGGCCTCGCCATTCAGCGCGGCGATGCACAGGTCGGCCATTTCGCGTGGTGCAACGTTGGCAGTGACCGAAATATTGCCCTTGCCGCCCAGCAGGATCAGCTCGACTGCGGTGGCATCGTCACCGGAGAGCACCAGGAAATCGCTGCTGACACCGTCGATGATGGCTTTGGCACGCTTGAGGTCGCCGGTGGCTTCCTTGATGCCGATGATGTTCTTGACGGTCGACAGACGGATCACGGTTTCAGCCTGCATGTCGCAAGCGGTACGTCCGGGCACGTTATAGAGGATCTGCGGGATATCGACGGCTTCGGCGATCGCCTTGAAGTGCTGGTACAAGCCTTCCTGGGTCGGCTTGTTGTAGTAGGGAGTGACCAACAGGCAGGCATCGGCGCCGGCGGTCTTCGCGTTGGTGGTCAGCTCGATGGCTTCACGGGTCGAGTTGGCGCCGGTACCGGCGATCACCGGAATGCGGCCATTGACCTGCTTCACTACGCGACTGATGACTTCGATGTGTTCGCTCACATCAAGAGTGGCCGACTCACCTGTCGTGCCGACCGCCACGATGGCGTGGGTGCCGTTTTGCAGGTGAAAGTCCACCAGTTTGCTCAGACTGTCCCAGTCGAGACGACCCTGTGCATCCATGGGTGTGACCAGTGCCACCATACTGCCCGCAATCATGCAACCGCTCCTGCCGGAAAAAGAGAGCGGTAATGGTACTGGCGCCAAGATGCTTGTACAAGCGAAGTACTGCGCTGCCGCCATTCCCCTGAGCGTCGCTTTTCGCTACCCTTCAGACTTTGATCGATACTGACAAGCTCGTACGTCGGGTTTAAGCCTCCATTTTCGGCATCACAAGCCCCCATCCAGCGTTGCGGCCCCTCGCTCTTGCCATTGTGGAGCACGTTGCAACCTGTGCCTCGGGCTTTCTGAATTCGCATCCGCTGGCTCGCCCTGCTAAAACAAGCCGACAGAAGTATTGACCGCTCATCGCTTTAGGAATGCTGCATGTCCACCCCCACAGTTCGCGAACAATTCCTTGTCATCAGTGCCCTTGGCGCCAACCCCATGGAGCTGACTAACGTCCTGTGCCGCGCCAGCCATGAAAATCGCTGCGCCGTGGTTACCTCACGCCTGACACGCCACGGCGAGTGCAGTGCGCTTATCCTCGAAGTCTCTGGCAGCTGGGACGCCCTGGCACGCCTGGAAGGCAGCCTGCCCGTGCTGGCGAAACGGCACGCGTTCACCGTCAATGTAGTGCGCAGCGCAGCCCTGGAGAATCGTCCACAGGCCCTGCCTTACGTTGCATACGTCAGCTCGGCCTACCGATCGGACATCGTCAACGAGTTGTGCCAGTTCTTCATGGACCACAACGTCGAGCTGGAAAACCTGACTTGCGACACCTATCAGGCTCCGCAGACCGGCGGCACCATGCTCAACGCCACGTTTACCGTGACCTTGCCGGCCGGTGTGCAGATCAGTTGGTTGCGCGATCAATTCCTCGACTTCGCCGACGCGCTGAACCTGGATGCCCTGATTGAACCGTGGCGCCCACAAAACCCAATGTAAGGAAGCTTTCATGGCCGTTGCTATCGACCAACCGGTTGCCGATTTCGAAGCACCCGCCACCAGCGGGCAGACCGTCAGCCTCGCGGCCCTCAAAGGCAAGCAGGTGGTGATCTACTTCTATCCGAAGGACAGCACACCAGGCTGCACCACTCAGGGCCAGGGCTTTCGCGATCAGCTCGAAGCCTTCAAAGCCGCCAACACCGAGGTGTTCGGCGTGTCGCGCGACAGCCTGAAATCCCACGAAAACTTCAAGGCCAAGCAAGCATTCACCTTCGAGCTGATCAGCGACAAGGAAGAAGCGCTTTGCCAGCAGTTCGACGTGATCAAGCTGAAAAAGCTCTACGGCAAGGAATACATGGGCGTGGATCGCAGCACGTTCCTGATCGACAAGGACGGCGTGCTGCGTCAGGAATGGCGTGGCGTGAAGGTGCCGGGGCATGTTGATGCGGTTTTAGCCGCTGCCCAGGCGCTGAACAAGGCTTGATTGTTTGACGCCTGCGCCGGCGCTCTCACTGGTCAGCCAGCGAAAGCGCCTTGGCGCCAACAGACAATTCGGTCATTAAAGCAGAGGCGCCACCACAGGCTCCTTGCGCGGCCAGGCATCCAGCACAGCCTTGAACAGGGTCGCCAGGGGAATCGCAAAGAACACCCCCCAGAAGCCCCACAGGCCACCAAACAACAGCACCGCGCAAATGATCGCCACCGGGTGCAGGTTGACCGCCTCCGAAAACAACAAAGGCACCAGCACGTTTCCGTCCAGGACCTGGATGATGCCGTAGACCGCCATCAAATAGATGAACTGATCGCTCCAGCCCCACTGGAACAGCGCAATCAGCAGCACCGGCACAGTGACCACCACGGCCCCGACATAGGGCACCACCACCGAGATGCCCACCAGCAGCGCCAGCAGCGCCGCGTAGTTGAGCCCCAGCACGACGAAACCGATGTAGGTCGCGCCACCGCAGATGAAGATTTCGATGACCTTGCCGCGAATGTAGTTGGCGATTTGCCGGTTCATCTCATGGGCGACACGGGTGATCAACGCGCGCTCACGAGGCAAGTAACCGCGCACCCACAAACCAATCATCTCCCGGTCCTTGAGAAAGAAAAACACCAGAATCGGCACCAACACCAGATAGATCATGATATTGACCAGCAGCGGCAGGCTCGACAGCGAGAACGTCAGCGCCCACTGGCCGAACTTGCCGATCTCGCCCCGCGCCACTTCAATCGCCTGCAGCACCTGTTCGTCAGATACCAGATGCGGATAGCGTTCCGGTAGCAGCAACAACAGTGACTGCCACTTGGCGAGCATTCCCGGCAACTCGTTGAACAGCGTGATCAACTGATGCCAGAGCAACGGCACCACGACCACGATGAACACCAGCAGCACTCCCATGAACAACGCAAAGACCAACCCCACCGCAACCCCACCAGGTATACGAAGGCGTTCGAGGGTCACCACCAGGCCCTGCATCAAGTAGGCCAGCACCATCCCGGCCAGCACTGGCGCAAGCATGCCGCCCAGCGTGAGCACGGCGGTGAACGCCAGGAACAACAGGACGGCCAGAACCACGGCTTCTTCGTCGGAGAAGTAGCGCTGAATCCAGTCGCGTAACACCTTGAACATTAGAAATCCTTAAGAACAAACACAGCAGGTTTCAGGCTTTTTTCAACCAGTACCGGTAAACGCCCGCTTCATCCTCTTCGCGAAGCAACGTATGACCGGCCAATCGGACAAAGGTGCGGAAGTCGCGCTGTGAACCCGCATCAGTGGCAATCACCTTGAGCACTGCGCCACTGGCCATCCGGTTGAGTTCCATCTTGGCTTTGAGCAACGGCAACGGGCAATTCAAGCCACTGGCGTCCAGTTCAACGTCATGGGCTACAGCGTCGGTCATTGCATCACTCCTGGTCAGGTGGTTGAGCTGCCTAGAATATCTGGTCGCGGCGCTGGTGTCCGGCTACAGTAAGGTCTTTGTCGACTAAGGCTTTGTGCATGACTTTTTTGCGCCCTACCCTGCTGACGCTTGCTTGCCTGCTTGCCTCGCCAGGCTTCGCCGACGACCTGCCGTCACTCGGCGACGCCAGCTCTGCCATTGTCTCGCCGCAGCAGGAATACCAGTTGGGCCGTGCATGGCTGGCACTGTTGCGCAGCCAGGTGTCGCAGCTCAACGACCCGCAGCTCAAGGACTATGTGGAATCCAGCGTTTACCGACTGGTCGAGACCAGCCAGGTCAATGACCGGCGCCTGGAGTTCATCCTGATCAACAGTCCCCAGCTCAACGCCTTCGCCGCCCCGGGCGGGATTGTCGGGGTGAACGGCGGCCTGTTCCTCAACGCCCAGACCGAAGGTGAATACGCCTCGGTACTGGCTCACGAATTGGCTCACTTGTCACAACGTCACTTTGCCCGTGGCATCGAAGCCCAGCAGCGCATGCAAGTCCCCATGATGGCCGCCCTGCTGGCGGGTATCGTGATTGCTGCGGCCGGTGCCGGCGACGCCGGTATCGCGGCCATTGCGGGTACGCAGGCGGCAGCGATTCAGGAACAGCGCCGGTTTTCGCGCCAGAACGAGCAGGAAGCCGACCGTATCGGCATCCTCAATCTGGAAAAAGCCGGCTACGACCCGCGCTCGATGCCGACCATGTTCGAGCGTTTGGGGCGTCAGTACCGTTATGACGCCAAGCCACCGGAATTCCTGCTGACTCACCCGGTCACCGAATCACGGATCGCCGACACCCGCAACCGCGCCGAACAAGCGCCAAAGGGTGGTATCGAAGACAGCCTTCGCTATCAACTGATTCGCGCACGGGTCCAGTTGTTCTATGAAGAAACCCCGGGCTTGGGTGCCAAGCGTTTCCGCGCCGAGCTGGATGAAAATCCGAAAAGCGATGTCGCTCGCTACGGCCTGGCCATCGCCCAGATCAAGGGCGGCCAATTGAACGAAGCACGGGAAAATCTCAAGCCACTGCTGGCCAAGTCGCCGAACGAGCTCATCTATAACCTCGCTCAGGTCGATCTGGACATCACCAACAACCGCCTGCCGGACGCTCAATCCCGAGTTGACCGCATGCTGACGCAGTACCCAGGCAATTACCCGCTGAATCAGGTGCGCGTCGACCTGTTGCTGAAACAGAACCGTGCCGCCGATGCCGAAAAGGCACTCGAAGGCCTGCTCAAGTCGCGGCCGGATGATCCGGACGTGTGGTATCAGGTTGCCGAAACGCGCGGTCTGTCAGGCAACATCATCGGTCTGCATCAGGCACGTGCCGAGTATTTCGCGCTTGTAGGCGACTATAAACAGGCCATCCAGCAACTGGATTTTGCCAAGCGCAAGGCTGGCAGCAACTTCCCGCTGTCGTCACGCATCGATGCGCGCCAGCGTGAGCTGATGGAGCAGGAACGCATGATCAAGGACATGATGGGCTGAGTGCCCGAAAAAATTCAGGCACAAAAAAACCGCCTCTTTCGAGGCGGTTTTTCATTCAGCTTACAACCGGATTATTCAGCCAGTTTGAAGGTGATGAAGCTGGCGCGACCTTGACGCAGAACCCGCATCGACACCGAACGGTTCTTCGGCAACGACTTGGCGATCTCCGTGAATTGCTTGGTCGATTCGATGGCCTGATTGTTCAGGTGAGTAATGACGTCTCCTGGCTGCAAGCCAATCATCGAAGCAGGACCATCCTGGACTTCCTTGATCACCACGCCGCCTTTGAGGTCGAAGGTTTTTTTCTGCTCATCCGTCAGCTCAACCACGGAAACACCCAGGCGATTACTGCTGCGCTCGATGCTCGATTTGGGCAGGCTGTCCAGCTCTTTGCCTTCCTCAGGAATGGCACCGACAGTCAGCTCGACGTTCTGGCGCTTACCGTCGCGGATCACCTCCAGCTTAGCCTTGGAGCCAGCTTTCAATGCGCCCACAAGGTGCGGCAGATCGGCAGACATGACGATCGGTTGACCGTTCATGCTCAGGATAACGTCACCGACTTGCAGACCACCCTTGGCAGCCGGGCCGTCGTCCTGGATCTGAGCAACCAGCGCACCGGCCGGTTTCTCCAGACCGAACGACTCGGCCAGATCCTTGTTCACTTCCTGAATCACGACACCCAACCAGCCGCGGCTCACTTTGCCGCCGCTTTTCAGCTGATTGGAAACGTCCATGGCCACATCGATAGGGATTGCGAACGAAACGCCCATGAAGCCGCCGGAACGGGTATAGATCTGCGAGTTGATCCCGACCACTTCACCGTTGAGGTTGAACAGCGGACCACCGGAGTTGCCCGGATTGATCGGCACGTCGGTCTGGATGAACGGCACGTAGTTTTCGTTTGGCAGGCTACGACCGACGGCGCTGACGATACCTTGGGTCACGGTATGGTCAAAGCCGAACGGCGAACCGATTGCCACGACCCACTGGCCAGCCTTCAAATCCTGGGATTTGCCCAGTTTCAAGACCGGCAGATCCTTGCCTTCGATTTTCAGCAGCGCCACGTCGGAACGCGGGTCGGTACCGACCAGTTTGGCTTTCATTTCGCTGCGGTCGGACAGACGCACGAGAATTTCGTCGGCATCGGCGATCACATGATTGTTGGTGAGGATGTAGCCATCAGGCGAAATGATGAAACCCGAACCCAGGGATTGGGCTTCACGCTGACGATCGCCACGCGGTGAACGAGGCTGCTGCGGCATGCCCCGCTCGAAGAACTCGCGTAGCGCCGGCGGCAAGCCTTCCAGGTCAGGCATATCCTGGATCGACACTTTGCGGTCCGGCAGTTTTTGCGTGGTACTGATGTTGACCACCGCAGGCGATGCCTGTTCGACCAGCTGCGTGAAATCAGGCAATTCGACCGCTTGAGCAGCGACCGCCTGACCGAGCACCAGCACGGTGGCAAAAATGGAGAGGTAAGACTTCAAGCGTGGTATCGACATACGGCTCCCGTTACGACGAGCATGGTTAAGCGATATGGATCAAGGAACACCGAGAAAGATACGCCGGTATTTTTGTTCCGGGAACAACAAACAAGGCCAGAGCCGAGGGCTCTGACTTAAGAAAAATTCACTGGATTTTGCAAATTGAAATGTTCACGAAACATTTCGATCTCGGCTCACTGCTTGGTTGCGGCGGCGTCACTGCGCATGGAAAGCGCAATCCGCTCAGCAGTGCCGACCGGAATTTCGCCGACTACCGTGACCATCATTCCGCCTTGCGGGGTGGTCAGGCTTCGGGAAACGGCAACGGTGGGTCCCAGCTGCGTGCGGGTGTCAGTGACTGTCGCGCCGTTCAACGGCTCCAGGAACACCGAAAAACGCGCCAGACCATCGTCATACATCAAGCTGTTGACCTGGGTTTTGGTTTCCTGATCCTTGCGGGCCGAGCTGCTGACCAACTCGAAACCGGGTGGCAACCAGTCCGAATGCCAAGTTTGCGCCGCCTTCACAGAGGAAGCCTTGTCACTCTCGAGATTGACCGCCTTGCAATCTGCGCCTGGCTGCAACTCGGCGTCAGAAGGGACATCGACGGTATCCAGTTGCGTAAACTGGAATCGCTCAAGCAAGTGTCCTTTGTCATTCAGTAGCAATGACTTGAGAGGAAGGCCGGTTTCTTTATCCAGATGCAGTTCAAAACCATAGCGGTGTTGATCGCGTGGCGTCAGTGAAACGATCACCGCCGGTCGACCGGCCACGCGCGACTTGCCGATGACAGCAAGGTCATACCAATTCTTGAGCTTTTGAGGATCGAGGGCTCGAGCGGGAGAATTCGGGGAATCCCCAAGCCCGGCTATCAGGATGCCGCTGACGCATTGAGTATGCCCGTCAATGCGGACAACTTCCTGCGCGGAGCCATCCTGCTGGAGCAGGCGTTCATGGACCTTGCCCTCCTGGACGCGGTGCCAGATCTTATGGGTAGAAAAACTACCGTTACGCTCGTAGACAAAAGTACCCTGAAAGCTGTGCTGCTGCTCGGCCTGACCAAGACGGGTCAACCAGTCCTGGGCTTCATCGGCATGGGCTGGAACAATGAACCAGCCACTAAGCAGAAGCGTAAGTAGAGGTATGGCGCGCATGATCCTCCTTAACGGTTTTCCAGGCTTGCTGCACGAGCGTAAGGCAGAGCGCTCTCGGTACCTTTCATTGCAGCCTGTTGAGCATGTTGGCGCAAGTAGCCCGGCAGACGCTGATCGTGCCAGCCTGGTTGACCTTGCAATACGCCATTGGCCATGGGACCAGTAGCTTCCGAACTCTCATTGTAGCCTGCCAAAACGGCTGGGCCTTTAACTTGAGGAGCAATCAGGTTCTGTTGACTGGATTGCTGAGCCAGTTCGACGCCAGCGATCTCGTCCTGGTTGTACAGACGAACACCGGCCAGTACGGCAAGGGTTACCGAAGCCGCTACAGCCAGACGACCCAGGCTGCGCCATGGTCCGCGGGAGGCTTTAGCCGGCACGGCTTCATCAGCCAGAGCAGCAGATACGGCCGCAGCAATATCCAGGCGTGGAAGCAGCAGATCCTTGTGCATCACTGCCCGAGCGATTTGATAACGAGCCCAGGTATCACGGGTTTCAACATCGTCACAGGCACTCAGTACCCGACGCAATTCCAACTCGTCCGCTTCGTTATCCATCACTGCGGACAGCGATTCCTGCAGGGCTTCACGACTCATGGCGTTCCTCTCTTGGCTGTCGCCGCTGTCTTCAGTTTTCCTGCAACAACGGCTGCAGGGCTTTATCGATGGCCTCCCGAGCGCGGAAAATCCGGGAGCGCACGGTACCGACCGGGCATTGCATGACGCTCGCAATGTCCTCGTAACTCAGACCATCGAATTCACGTAAAGTTAAAGCCGTACGCAAATCTTCTGGCAGTTGCTGAATGGTTCGATGGACGGTGCCTTCGATCTCATCCCGCAGCAAAGCTCGTTCTGGCGACTCGAGATCCTTGAGGCCATGATCGCCATCGTAGAACTCTGCATCTTCGGAACTGACATCGCTATCCGGCGGCCGACGGCCGCGTGAAACCAGATAGTTTTTCGCCGTGTTAATGGCGATGCGGTAAAGCCACGTGTAAAACGCGCTGTCCCCGCGAAAATTTCCAAGTGCACGGTACGCCTTGATAAAGGCTTCCTGTGCCACATCCTGGGCTTCATGGGTGTCGTGCACAAAACGCACGATCAACCCGAGAATTTTGTGCTGGTATTTCAGCACTAGCAGATCGAAAGCACGCTTGTCGCCACGCTGAACGCGCTCGACCAGTTGCTGATCCTCTTCCTGGGTTAGCATGAACACTCCTCGATAAGCTCGAAGGAGGCTTGCATAACTAAACGACCGGACTTGCAAACATAGACTCGGGCTTTTCGCAAAAGTTCTCCCCCTCCAGGCAAGTTTCCTGCGGGCTCTCATTCGGCACGCACGAAAAGCGCAGCGCGAGATGGCCCGGCTGCGCAAATAATCTTGTCATCGGATTCGCTGGCAAGGACCCAACCGCGGTTCCTGCGCTGAAGCCGACACTGTCCCTTGAATCGGGCAACCGTCTATTGATCTTGGGCCTTTGGCAAAAGTTCCAAATATTTATAGCCGTGCCGAACCGACATTGTGCGACTGTGAATAGAAAAAGACTGTTAAATCCGCGATACAGTTCACTTGTCGCCGAATCGACGAAAAAAACATCCGACGAAGCGTCAGGTCTTTTCTGTCACGGTAGTTTCACAATGCCATATAGGCTCGGGTATTGTGCCGCTCCCCCTCTCTATATACTAGTGGGCTGCGCGGCTGCCTGACTCGCCTGTCCAGATGTCTGGCGCCTACCCCGACCCGGGTCGCTTTGAGCGGAATCCTGAAATGAGCCAACAGTTTCAACACGATGTTCTGGTAATTGGCAGCGGCGCTGCCGGCTTGAGCCTTGCGCTGACCTTGCCCGGTCATTTGCGCATCGCCGTACTGAGCAAAGGCGACCTCGCCAATGGTTCGACCTTCTGGGCGCAAGGCGGTGTTGCCGCGGTCCTCGACGACACCGACACCGTCGAATCCCACGTCGATGACACCCTTAATGCTGGCGGTGGCCTGTGCCATGAGGACGCCGTGCGCTTTACCGTCGAACACAGTAAAGAAGCGATTCAATGGCTGATCGATCAGGGCGTGCCATTTACCCGCGATGAACAGTCAGGCACTGAAGATGGCGGATTCGAGTTTCACCTGACTCGCGAAGGCGGTCACAGCCACCGGCGCATCATCCATGCGGCCGATGCCACGGGCGCTGCGATTTTCAGGACGCTGCTCGCCCAGGCCAAGCAACGGCCGAACATCGAGTTGCTCGAGCAACGGGTAGCCGTCGATCTGATCACCGAAAAACGCCTGGGCCTCGAAGGCGATCGCTGCCTGGGTGCCTACGTGCTCAATCGCGGCACCGGCGAAGTCGACACCTACGGCGCACGCTTCGTGATTCTTGCCTCCGGCGGCGCGGCCAAAGTCTACCTCTATACCAGCAACCCCGACGGCGCCTGCGGTGATGGCATCGCCATGGCCTGGCGTTCCGGCTGCCGAGTGGCGAACCT
>Ga0302167_10001097_pt1 | contig 12147 bp, 11 predicted proteins | sample I_Fen_N1_1_FD_193496 | JGI IMG/M metagenome (GOLD analysis project Ga0302167, IMG submission 193496) | Peat permafrost microbial communities from Stordalen Mire near Abisko, Sweden - I_Fen_N1_1 | ecosystem: Environmental > Terrestrial > Soil > Wetlands > Permafrost | place: Sweden: Abisko...
ACGAATGGTATATCGTTTACCACCGTTTCAATTACCCGAAAGGAATCACACAAGGGGATGCAGCCGGATATAACCGCGAAGTGTGTATCGACAAAATGGAATTTAATACCGACGGAAGCATCAAACAGCTTATTCCAACACATAAAGGCATAGAGCCTGTAAAGTTGTAGGGATTATTTTATACCGTTATTAAATCAAAAAACAACCTTTATCATATTTTAGAAAAAATGAAGAAGACACTTTTAGTCACTTTCTTAGCCTTATATGGCTTATCCGGCTTTTCTCAATCGGCAAAGTCACCATTAATGGGTTGGGCCAGTTGGAATCAGTTCGGCGCAAAGATTGATGAATCCATTATCAAAGGACAAGCAGATGCAATGGCCTCAACAGGACTGGCCGCTGCCGGTTACAAATACCTGAACATCGACGATGGATTCTTTAATGGTCGTAATGCCGATGGTAGTTTAAAGATAGACAGTCTCAAATTTCCAAAGGGGATGAAATCGCTGGTAGATTATATCCATTCCAAAGGTCTTAAAGCCGGATTCTATTCCGAGGCTGGAGAAAACACCTGTGGTTCGCAATGGAGCGGACAACCGGGTGGAGTAAATGGCGGGATGTATAGTCACGACCAGCAAGATGCTGATTTATTCTTCAAAACCTGGGGATTCGACTTCCTGAAAGTCGATTATTGCGGAGGATTAGTACAAAAGCTAGACGAGAAAACACGTTATACCGCCATAAAAAAGGCCATTGACAATACCGGAAGAACAGATATTAATTTTAATGCCTGTCGTTGGCAGTTCCCGGGCACCTGGATTACTACCGTTGCCGATTCATGGCGTATGTCTAACGATATTAATTTTATACCGGGCTCCAAAGCACAATGGAAAAGCATCCTTGGCATTATTGATCTGAACAAATACCTGGCTCCATACGCCAGTCAGGGACATTACAACGATATGGACATGCTTGAAGTAGGACGCGGACTAACGGCCGAAGAAGACAAAAGTCATCTGAGCATGTGGTGTATCCTTTCTTCACCACTGGTGTTGGGAAATGATTTGACCAAAATGTCGGCTGAAACAAAAGAGATGATTACCAATGCCGAAGTCATTGCCGTTAATCAGGACACTACCGGATTACAGGCACATTTGATTTCCGATAATGGTGCCGGATTACAAATATGGGCAAAACCATTGAACGGCAAACAAAGTAAAGAACGTGCAGTGGTATTGTTTAACCGCACTGAAGCACCTGTTGTAATGTCAGTAAAATGGAAAGAGTTGAACCTGGCAGGTCCAGCCACTGTTCGTAATCTTTGGTCGCATAAAGATCTGGGAAGTATGGATTCTATGTACACTACCACCGTTCCTTCGCATGGAGTGGCTATGTTGAAAGTAGTAGGCAAACAAGCTAAATTGCAGGAAGTATTTGAAGCGGAATATGCATGGATAAATAATTTCAATCTGACTCAAAACAGCGAAGTAGTCTCCGGACAAGGCAGGGTGACTGCCGATGCTAAATGTTCCGGACGTGCAAAAGCAGCCTGGTTGGGCAATCGTGCCGATAATTATATCGAGTTCCGCGATATCTATGCTAATGTTGCAGGCAACTATACGCTTACTCTTACCTACATAAGTGCCGGAAACCAACAAGCAACCTTAACTGTAAACGGAGTGGATATACTTTTGAAAGAGTTGAAATCTAAACCCTTAACTCCTACCACTACTACCGTTAGTGTACAAATAAACAAAGGAAACAATATCATTCGACTGTCCAATGCAAGCGGATGGATGCCGGATATTGATAAGATACAGCTTGATTTGAATAAGTACGAGAAGAAATCGAAATAATTCGAGAATAGAATAAGGTCTTTGCCCCGAAGGTTTGATCAAATAGACCTCTATCCCTAACCCTTTCTCCAACCTCTATCCCCCGTCGGTTGACGGGTACTTTCTCCAAAGGAGAAAGACAACGGAATAAAATAGTTTAGAAAGGGGACACAGCATCTCAAATTTATAGACTCTGCTATTAATTTTCACTCAGCAAAGTCCTCAAAAACGGACTAATCCTTTTTCCTTCTCCTTTGGAGAAGGTGTCCGTCAATTGACGGACGGAAGAGGTCGGGAGAGGGATTTAGGGTGAGGTCTATATTGAATACCGCATTCTATTCACACCATTACTTTATATCAACTAAAACACTACTAATAAGCATGAAAAAACACCTCTTTACTCTCGCGTTAGTATTGGGAGTCATCTACCCGGCACATTCCCAACAGAAACAAGTCAGCAACTCCAAAGCCATTAGCCCCGATTTGATTGGGGTATTTTTCGAAGACATCAACTATGCTGCCGATGGCGGATTGTATGCCGAACTCATTCAAAACAGATCGTTTGAATATAACCCTACTGATCATAGCGGTTGGGGTTCATTTACTGCCTGGGAATATATCACTCAGGGTTATGGCTATGGAGCTCTTTCGGTAGAAACAACTTCACCTGTACATCCTAACAATCCGCACTATGCTGTGCTGAAGATAGAAGAGGCTGGTCAGGAAGGTGTCGGATTAAAGAACTCCGGCTTCGATGGTATCGCTGTAAAGGCAGGACAGAAATATGATTTCTCTGTTTTCATTGCTCAACAGGATGGTAGCTCAATGCCTATGCAGGTGAAACTGGTAAATAAAAAAGGAGAAACACTGGGCGAAGCAACCTTCACCACCACCTCCAAAGACTGGAAGAAATATGCTGCCACTATCACTGTTGCTCAAAGTCAGGATAGTGCAAGTTTGGTGTTATTAGCCAAAGCAAAAGGAAAAATTGCCATCGATATGGTGTCGCTTTTCCCTCAAAACACCTTCAAAAACAGAGCAAACGGACTGCGTGCCGATTTAGCACAAACCATTGCCGACTTAAAACCTAAATTTATGCGTTTCCCGGGCGGTTGTCTGGTACATGGTGACGGTGTGGGCAATATGTATCGTTGGAAAAACACCGTTGGACCTGTAGAACAACGCGTGGCTCAGAAAAACATCTGGAATTATCATCAAACTGCCGGTTTAGGCTATTTCGAGTACTTCCAGTTTTGCGAAGATATGGGTGCTAAACCACTTCCTGTTGTTCCTGCGGCTGTAAGTTGTCAGAATTCGGGCGGAACATGGCGCATTGGTGGAACAGGACAAAAAGGAATTCAACTTACCGAGATGCCTGAGTATATTCAGGAAGTGTTAGACCTGATAGAATGGGCAAATGGTCCGGTTACTTCCACCTGGGGAGCCAAAAGAGCCGCAGCAGGACATCCAAAACCCTTCCATCTGGAATATGTTGGCATTGGCAACGAGGATAAGATTACACCAGAATTCAAAGAACGCTTTAAACTGATCTACGACGTGGTAAAAGCCAAACATCCTGAGATTACAGTGATAGGAACCGTAGGACCTTCACCCGATGGAGAAGACTTTGAACAGGGATGGAAGTTTGCCAACAAGGAAAATGTACCGATGGTGGACGAACATTACTACATGAAACCCGAATGGTTTCTTGCTAATCAGAAGCGTTACGACACTTACGATCGTTCGAAATCAAAAGTATACCTTGGCGAATATGCATCATGGGGAAACAGCCTTTTCAATGCCATTGCCGAAGCAGCTTACATGACTTCGTTGGAACGCAACGGTGATGTGGTGCGTCTTTCGTCTTATGCTCCTTTGTTAGCCAAAGAAGGACGTACGCAATGGAACCCTGATATGATTTATTTCAATAACACCACCATCTATCGCACGGCTAATTATTATGTTCAGCAATTATTCTCCACCAATGAAGGTGATGTGTATCATTCGAATGTAGTTACACCCGCCACCAACAAAGCAGATACAGCATTAGCATTCTCTTGTGTTCGCAACAGCAAAACAGGTGATGTGATTATCAAACTGGTGAACAGTGCTAAGGTGGAAAAAGCTTTCAAAGTGAATGTATCACAGTTCAAAGGAATAGGAACAAAAGCCACTGTGAGCATACTTGCGGGAGAAGCCGACGCTAAGAACAGCTTCGAAACCCCTGATAAGGTAAAACCGGTTACTTCCGACTTTAAATCTGCCAGGAACTTTACATACACCGTTCAACCTATGTCACTAACCGTGATCAGCGTGAAAGCGAAAAAGTAATATCTCGACTAAAGAGAATAAAATCCAACGAGGATATCCGCTGCAGAAACGGATATCCTCATTTTTTATTGGTACTATTCAGTCAAACAAGATACTATCGAGAAGAAATTCAACACGAATAATCAAAAAAACACCATTATAAACCATTTTTTGAACATAGCTCCGGTTTTAAAATTCTATTTTTGCTGTGTTGAAAGGAAGATGTATTGAAAAACGACTTATTGCCCCGAAGGGGCTGAATGTAAATAACCCCCGGTGAGCGAAGCATAATTGGGAGTGGCATAAACTAACAACCCAACATTCGATTTCAGTTCAAATAGTCGAACTGAAAATCTTTAAGAATCCTGAAAGGATTTAATGTAAATAGCCGCGGGTGCAACCCGTGGTGTATGTATAAAAAATCCAGAACCCCGAATGGGGTTCAATATCAAATATTTATCGATTGAACCCTGTTCGGGGTTCGTATTCATGATTTATTTCATGCCACGGGTTACACCCACGGCTATTCACATTCAAGTCCGTTCGGACTTAAAAAAAAAGGCTGTTGAGATTTAATGACCTTATATCAGATTCGCGTAAATTAATCCAACATTAAACACATACATACTCCCTAAAATGAAAAAAGCAATCACTCTACTCAGTCTGTTTTTAGTTATAAGCACTTACAGCTTTGCACAGCCAACCTACGATTTTACCGTGGCAAAAGACGGCAGTGGAAACTTCAAAACCATACAGGAAGCCATCAATGCTGTGCCCGACCTGAGGGCTAACCGAACACGTATCCTTATTAAACCGGGCGTGTACAAAGAAAAACTGACGCTTCCGTCTACCAAAACCAATGTATCGTTCATAGGCGAAGATGCACTGAAAACCATCCTTACTTACGACGACTATGCCCCTAAGAAAAACCGCTTTGGCGAGAACATAGGTACTTCCGGCTCGTCATCTTTCTTTATTTATGGCGATGGATTTACAGCCGAGAATATCACGTTTGAGAATTCGTCCGGTCCGGTTGGACAAGCCGTGGCCGTACGCATCGATGGCGACAAGGTGAGCTTTGGGAATTGCCGTTTTCTGGGCTTTCAGGACACTTTATACCCACACGGCGAGAATAGCCGCCAGTACTATAAAAACTGCTATGTAGAAGGCACGGTCGATTTTATCTTTGGCTTCTCCACTGCCTTGTTCGACGACTGCACTATCTATTGTAAAAACACCGGTTATGTCACCGCCGCTTCCACTCCGCAAGGTAAAGCCTATGGTTTCGTGTTCCGTGGTTGTACAATAACAGGTTCCGCAGCCGATGGTGCTTTTTATCTCGGTCGTCCGTGGAGACCGTATGCAAAAGTGGCATTTCTAAGCTGCGAGTTGGACAATGTTATCAATCCTAAAGGTTGGGACAACTGGAGTAATCCACAAAATGAACTCACTGCCACTTTCTCCGAGTATAACAATACGGGAGCAGGAGCTGCTCTTGGGCAACGTGTGTCGTGGTCGAAAGTACTGACAGCAAAAGATACCGAACTTTACACCATCGAAAAGGTGTTAGGCGGTTGGATTCCTGACAACAAGTAGCTATTAATACGTTTAGTGACCCTCTTCGCAGGCATTCTGCCAGGCTGTTGGCGTATTTCAAAAAAGGATGGAACTTGTCTACTGTAGGCAGGCTACATTCTTCATTTTTCATTCCTCTGGTATTCAATGCTCCCCGCTCCTACTGCACATTAAATCAACATGTTTAAGAACATAAAAAACACCTTTCTTTCCCTATTGGATTAACCAAAACTATTTTCTATTTTTGCTACGGTTAACTAAATAAGTGGGGAATAATGACCCAACTATATCAACCAATAGGCTCTTCTACTTCAAATAAGGAACAGAGAACAGAAGCTCTTCTGCTATCGTGTGCGAATGGGCATAAATAAGTAAGTTATTATTAACGTTATCATTCTTATTTTTATCATTGTACCTTTTATATTCTATTCTATTTCATTAACTTATACGTAAATATAGATAAGAGTAGACTGAGCGAAAATAATGTTGTGCAATAACGCTGCATTATATACTAAAACGACGCTATTGTAGGGTAAAGTGGTAGTAAAACAGCAGATAAATGGAGTTATAGTATGGAAAGTAAGCATAAAGCTGCAAACTAATGGAGCTACTTTCTATAATAATGCAGCAAGGCTGGTAAGTTATGATATCATTATTCTACAATAATACGACAAGGCTCATAAGTTTTGGAGTATTATTATACTAAAATGCGACAAGGCTGGTAACTAATGGAGCATTATTCTACTATAATGCGACAAAGCTCATAACTATTGGAGCATTATTCTACTATAATGCAACAAAGCTCATAATAATAAGCACCGTTTTGTACAATAAATCTGCACTATTACAGCACATTAGCGCAATATAACAGTCTGATAACAACTACTTAAACAATATCTTATGGGAAATTCAAAAGTGATTGTTGATTTTTCAACAACCAAGTACACCGATGCCCGACTAAGCACCAAAGCTAACCACATTATCGACAAAATGGATGGAAACCCAAATTTTGTAGATATACAACACTTGCTCGCTCTATTGCGCCAAGCAACTACTACCTACATTGCCTTGCTGGCAAAGACACAGAGTGGATCTAAAGAGGCTACAGCACTGAAAAATCAGGCACGCGAAGCCCTTATTGCCGTACTGAAAAAAATAGCTGCCCGTGTGCAAAACATTAGTGATGGCGACAGAACCCTTATTCTGAGCAGTGGCTACGATGTCAACAAAAAGTGGAGCAAAGTAGGTCCCCTCAGCAAGCCCGTAAACTTCAGACTACAGCAAGGAAGCAACAAAGGCAGTATTGATCTTGTGTGCGACCCTATAGCCGGTGCCAGTATCTACGAAGTTGAATACACCGAAGGCAATCCTACCCCCAACAGCCGTTGGATGAAGCAAACCTCCACCAAACGTAAAATAACCATAGCAAATCTTACAAGTGGTAAGCAATATACCTTCCGTATGGCCGGTGGTGGTAGCCACCCTTCCCGCATTTGGAGTGAGGTGTTGAGTAGTTATGTGCTGTAGAATAAGATAGACTCCTTATAGATTTTATAGTTGTTTAAAAATAACTTCCGATATGGTTGGTGGTGTTAAATTGAATTAATATCTTTGGAGTGTGATTTAGTAAAAAATAAGCATCTGAAGTCAGGGGACGCTTCCCTTTAAAACCATTTGGTTCTTTGAAAGGAAGAGTGTAGGTTCGACTCCTACCAGATGCACAAAATAATTAAAATGGAAACTAGTCCCGCTAAAAAAGAATTTAAAAATAGATTTGGTCAAGCTAATCACTTTCTGATAACAACGTTGGTTGGGTTGGATGGAATTCAAACAGGAATCATAAAAGAAAAACCAGATACATTTAGTACCTCCTGGAATCCAAGAGATGTCAAAAGGTCAGCTGATAGATCTAGAGTATTTGTTTTAAAGTCATTCTTGGGTTGGGCAGTCGAATCCTTAGAAATGTATTTGACAGAGCTAAACCGGAAGCCCAAATTACTAGAATCTGATAGATTTACTGTATTATTTTCAAAAGCTGGTCAATCTGTTTATAAAAAGACAATTCTAATTGCTGACGAAATTCAAGTAGATCCAGTTCTGACTGCATTAATGGAAGTAATGATTACATGGAGAAACTACACTTTCCATTATGATATTGATAATGAAATTAGAGAATCAAGTTTGAAATGTTTAAAAGACCAGTCGGAGCACGTTAAAATTAGGTTTTCTGGACTTGAAATAGAACAACTTAAGAAGAAGTGGGAAGGAAATGGAGATTTTACATTTAAAGAAACAGCTTCCTTAATTAAAGCAACCCAAGATTTTGTAACTGAAATAGACAAATATGTTCTGTCAAACCTTGACAGTGAGCGATTTTTCTTTGAATCAGTAAAAAGACACTTCGATACCAATGAAAATAGTTTGAAAAGATATATATCTTTCGATACCACGAAAAAGGAGAAGTATTTAAGTGTCCTGATACAAAATATCGCAGGTGAAACTAATGTAAATTCGGGCATTTTAAAAACAATAATAGAACAACTTAAAACAAAATAATTATGGCATTTAAATGGACTTGCCCTTACTGTAATCATGACACAACAATTGGTAATGAGAATTATAGAAATGGGAAATCAGATCAAACAATACAAAATAAGTATGGCTATAGAAGACTTGCAATAGACTGGATTGTATGTCCAAATCCAGATTGTCAACAGCTATCTCTTTATGCAGAATTGAAAACATTAGTTTGGGAGAATTCAGACTGGAAAACAAAAGGAAATTGTGTTGAATCTTGGAGACTACTTCCAAAATCTCAAGCAAAAGTTTTTCCTGAGTATGTGCCTCTTGTTATACGACAAGATTATGAGGAAGCCTGTGCTATTTCAGACGCAAGCCCTAAAGCTTCAGCAACATTATCTAGACGTTGTTTACAAGGTATGATAAGAGATTTTTGGGGAGTATCTAAAAATAGATTAATCGACGAGATAAATGAAATAAAAGATAAAGTTGACCCTTTGACTTGGAAATCAATCGATGCTATTCGTAAAGTTGGAAATATTGGGGCTCATATGGAAAGCGACATAAACTTAATAATCGATGTTGATCCAACTGAGGCTAACTTACTAATTGAATTGATCGAACTATTAATTAAGGAATGGTACATTCATAGACACGAGCGAGAGCAACAATTAAATGCAATTATCTCTTTAAGTGAAACAAAGGTTGAAGCGAAAAAAAATAATTCTCTTTAGACAAATTATAAGAGACAAAACAAACTCTATTAAGTTTAGCGCAGCGTAATCTAATATTACCCCAATCAAAAGAAATGAAACAACTAACAATCATATTGGTCTGTATTATTTTTATTTCATGCAAATATAAAAGCAATGAAAATAAGCTGGTTATAGCTTCAACGATGAATTATGAAGTATTTGATTCTACATATTATTTTCAGTTAGAAAAAGCTTATAAAAATAATGACACATTACTTTTAGGTCAGTTCTTTGAGAAATGGAGTAAGAAATCAGATGACGTTAATAGTCTATCTAACGACACATTATCAAGAGTTATTGGGAAAATATTTACGGAGATTTATCACCCATTCAATGTAGAAAAATATGGTTGGCTAGCTCGACCGTTGAACAAAAAATATAAATACGCTGTACTCCCAGCAGAAATTAAATATAAGGTAATTGATACAATAAAAAATTCAGATACTATTTATAAAATAAAACTCGACACATTACGTCAGTTCTATGCTAAACCTGAAATTGGGAAAACAATTCGACTCTATGATATTGACCCTTTTAAGACTTCATTGACTATTTTTCTAAGGAATGACAGTTATAAAAAAACAAGATTCTTAAAAGCATTTATTGATACTCCTATTTCACTCAATTGGAAAGAATATAAAACTTCGCCCGAAATACTAGGCATACTTATAAACAAACAATTAAACATTGCAAGTGTAGATATTAAATTAGTCAGTACAGGTTTAAAAATCTATCTAAGAGCAGAGAATGGAATATGGAAGACTAAAAAGATAGAAAAACTGTGGGAAGAATAAACTCGCACTATCCCAATTCAGTAATCTATAACAGCTACAGAAATAAAATATCAGAAACAACATACACTGGTATTCATCTGAAACTGAATGAAGCTGATGAATCAGATAAAACAGATACTCTGATAAATCCTTTTATCTGATATAATCGTGGTTCAGACAATAGTACGATAGCGAATATTCTTACAAATTGAAGGAAACTCACAGCATCTATAGTTATGCCCACGGAAGAAAACAATAAAAATATCAAGATGAAAAACATATCTATTTTCTTGTTACTATTTATCTTTTTCGGTTGCAACACATATAAGAATGAAAGAATAATTTTTGTTAGTTTGAAACCTCGGGTTATTACTACCAAGAGTAATAAAGTTGAGATCTTTGTAGATAAGTATATTGAATTTAGCCCTTATATTGATAACTATCTAAGAATTGCCAAATCTGAAGGGAATTATCAACTTGGAGATAAATCAACACCAAGATTTGGATTAGATAAATTCTACCTGTATAAGTATGATGCAGAATTGGAGACTTCGTTAAAAAAGCTGTTTTCAACTTATTATGAAAATTCATATTATAGAAAAATGAGGGAGGGAAAAGCGGATGACAGGAACTTAAATTTCATTATCATAGAGAATGACAAAAAGACAAGAACTATTCTATATGAACATCATAAGCTACCGGAAGATCTCAAAGAAATAGATTCTATAATTACCGAAATTTTCAATTCTGATAAGATAATCCCATGTAAAAGAAATATATCTGAGAAGGTAATTTCAAGTATACAAGACAGTTTATATAAACGGAATCCACCTCCCCGACTAATAAAATCGTCAGTAAAGTTTGATGCACCAGTAATTGAAAATACATCTAATTAAGAAGACAGAAAAGAGGAATATATAAACTTTAACCCTTCCCCCTTCGGGTACTTCCCTTTCAAAAAAGGGAAGATACGAGAAATCCGGGAATTTGCTCACGTAGAGAAATGATATAATATATTTTAAGCACACATGCATTTCCATTATTTACAAAAAGCTTGAGTTTACAGTACTGTCCCCTTTTTAAGGGGACGAGCGGAGCGGAGGGGTTTCTAAAAAAAACAAATATGAAAACAAATGACTTAAGAGTATTGCTATCAACAGAAGATAGAATAGTAGCAGAGAATATACAAAGCATTCTGGAAGAACATGAGATCTACACAATGCTGGTTTCAGACAATCCTGCCTCATCTGTTATAGGTATATATATGGGATCAAGTGCAATGGAGACAATTGATATCCAAATAAATAATGAAGACTATCAGAGAGCAATAGAAATACTCAATGAAAATACCGAACTAGGAATAGAACTGTAAATTGAGCAAAATAAAGAAATAGAATAGTACTAACAAAATAGCTTGCGCATTAGGAGAAGAGTATGTGACCGTTGATTATAGACAATTTTGGGGACTGAAACAAATCTAACTAAAATTATACAATCATGAACAATTTAACTAGCAGGAGATTATCAATCGTTTTGATAGCCATTGTATTATTTGGCTGTTCGAAGGAAAATGATGAGAATGATACTTCGAAATATCATCCCTTTTTGGTTACAAACAAAATCTGGGCTGAAGGTGCCTTTATTATTCAGAATAATAAGGAGGTTTTAGTATTAGGTCAATTTGATAAAATTGGATCGGACACCATAGCGAATGGTGTCAAATGGAAGAAATATTATATTTCTTATGACGAAAATCATAAGAATTTCCAGTTATATGGATTGTTGCGCGAGGATTCATCAAGAGTATATTATAGATGGCCTGTTGGTGACGCTAAATCGCCCGATGGTTACCCAAGAATAGTATATGATTTCAGTCTTAAAGTAGGTGATGAAATACAATTACAGCCATGGCAGCCGGCTGAGTGGCTTCCTTATCATGTCTATAAGGTTGATTCGGTTAAGTACTTGCCCACCTTTAATCACGAAAAAAGAAAACACATTTTTCTTTCACCTAAGAATAAGTTCTATGAATCGGGGTATGTGGTATGGATAGAGGGAATTGGTTCTAATTATGGTTTAATGTCCAATGAGAGTATTTTTGGTAGAATAGGAGCAGCTACACTACTCTTATGCTGTAAGGAGAATGGCGCATATATTTACCAGAACACAAAGTATAATGTGTGTTATTTAGGATCTAATGATTAAAAAATGTGTATCTGCCTTTGCCGGGGTAGTTTTTGTAAAGTAAGCTTAGAAAAGTCCCGGACTGCTCGAATATCTCCGTTTTAATGACAATACGTTCAAGCTAAACACAGAATGCAAATAAATAAATCTGGAAAAAAATAAGTAAAATAGAATTATAAATTATTATTGAAACTA
>Ga0302167_10001098_pt1 | contig 12141 bp, 9 predicted proteins | sample I_Fen_N1_1_FD_193496 | JGI IMG/M metagenome (GOLD analysis project Ga0302167, IMG submission 193496) | Peat permafrost microbial communities from Stordalen Mire near Abisko, Sweden - I_Fen_N1_1 | ecosystem: Environmental > Terrestrial > Soil > Wetlands > Permafrost | place: Sweden: Abisko...
TCACCGTAGGCTTGATCTTGAGCATGTTGTTTTCGGAATTTAGCTTTGTGCGCAAAAACAGAAATAAAAACAAAAGAAGTAACTAATTATTAATACAAATAATTTGGAATAACCATAGAATTCCTATGTTCATTGGCTGGTTGACGTGCAATTAGCAGTCTTTGCTCCCGCATTCACTTTGTCGTTCCACGACAGCGAATGCTCCCGCAAACCGCCAAATGCCCATAGCCTCGGTCGTTACCAGCAAGCCGAAAAAAGAAAAACAAAGTTCGTAGTAACAAGAAATGAAATAGCAAGACCGAAGAATTATAAAATGAAAAATATATGCAACTAATCAAAAACAATCCTTACAGAATTATTGGTTTACTTGCTGGAGCAACAGCAAAAGAGCAAGACAGACAAATAAGACGACTGAAGCAGTACCTTACTGCCGAGCAAGAACCTGAAGGTGATTACAGTTTTCCAAGTCTTGGAGAACTTGGTAGAACTCTTGAAGAGGTTACAGAAGCTTCTTCAAAATTGCATCTTGACAATGATAAAATAGATGCGGCATTATTTTGGTTTTGGAATGGAAATCCTATTTCCGATGAAGTAGCATTTGATGCATTAAAAGATGGCGATGTAGAAGCAGCATATCAAATTTGGGATAAATTGATAACAGAGACAAATGAAGAAGGTAACAGATATTGGAAACCTGTTACATTAAAAAACTATTCCGCTTATCATAACTGCTCACTTATAAATTTAGTCAAGGCTAATGGTAACTTACAAAATGCAATAGTTGGCAAGCTTTATTTTCTTCAGAGCGAATTAGTACATAATTTTATATCAACGGTTGTTGACGAAACACACAAAACCACTTCTAAAGAATTACAACTTTTGTTTCTCAATAAACTTCATACAGAGATTGAAAAGAACAAAACAATCTCATTTGATAAATTCATTGAAATTTTGAACAAACATGATTTTGTAGCAAAACAAGATTTTTTGAAAGTCATATTGCAAAAGCCAATTAATCAAATCGAACAGAGAATAGAAACTGCAAAAAACAAACGTAAAGTTAATAAAGCCAATGGCGCTAAAGCAGGTCAAGAACTATTCGAATCAACTTCAAATATTCTTACACAACTGAAAAGTATAATAAGTTCGAACGATATTAAATACACTTCAATTGCTGATAAAGTTGCAAATGAAATACTTCAATGTAGTGTAGATTATTTCAATGATGGACAAGAGAAAGACAGCAATGTAGATTTTATTGGTACAGCAATGAAATTAGCTCAATTAGCTGAAAAAATGGCAATTGGTAGTCTTACAAAGGATAGAATCAAAGACAGTATCGATACGCTTGAAGAAATGAAAGACAGAGAGATTTCTCGAGCGATAGATTTTTTGAATTCAGTTAAAGATGCGTATACAACTAATGAGAGGCAAATCAGAGCAGAAGTTAAGAAAATTGAACAAACCGACATACTAATAAGAACAGGACAAAGAACTATAAATCGGAGTGCTGTTGAAGATAATGTTAAAAACTCTATTGATTGGCAGAAAGTAAATGGATTGTTAATTGAAGTTTTGTCTGATAATAATTTAAAAAAAATCAAAGAAAGTGATAAAACCGAACAGAAAAAAGAATTTTTAGAGTTGATAAATTGGCTAAAAGTAAACTCATTAAGAAGTACTACAATAACTGCAATTATTGACAAATACAAAAAGATACCACCAAAGTTACCTTTCAAAATTCTTTCTTCGGTTGTTACAAATACTGACAACAAACCTTTATACACTAAATATATACGGTATATTGGATTAAATCTCAATGTAGAAGTTACCGAGGAAAAATCAGTTACTCTTTACATAAAATACATAAACCCCAATGGTAGTGTAAATCGCAATTCTACAGTGTCTCCTAGTGGTTATACACTTTCAGATATTCTTAACTTAAAAACAAGTACTAAATCAACAAAAATATCAGGTTGGGGTAATTCAGAGAAATGCACTTATGATATTGGCGAAAATTCGATAGAAGTATATGTAGAAGATTATTTGATACACAGCAAGAAGTTTGTAGTTGAATTAGCACCTTCAGAAAAATTGGATATTGAATTAAAGAAAGCAGAAGCCAAACTTACTGAAATTAGAAATACTCAATATTTCAAATCTGAATCAGAAACTGCAAATTCTGAAATGATTGAAATTCAAGAATTTCATTTATTTAGAAGTAGTAGTACTAAGCAAATGCAAATTTCAGAACAACAAAGAAAAATTGATAGTATTCAACAAAAAGCAAAAACTGAAAAGGAAAGACTTATTGAACAACAAAATAAAATGATAAATAAAATAAAATTAGATATAGAAAATGCCGAATATTAATCTTTAATAAATAGAACAATGAAACGAATATCACTATTATTATTTCTCTTAGCAAGCATAAATGCATTTGCTCAAAAAGAAACCTTAACCAAAGATGATTTGTATAAGGAATTGCAACCATTTAAAACAACCGTTCAAACTTTGCAAAACGAAAACTATAAACTGAAATCTGAAGTCAGTTATTTGAAAAAACAATTATCAACCGTGAACAAAAGTGTTGAGAATTTACAAACACAAATGAAAACTAACAGCAATGCGATTACTGAAACGGCAAATGAATTAGGCGTTAAAATTTCAGCAACTGAAAATAACGCTAATAATAAAATTTCCGAAGTCGGTAAATCATTGAGCAAGAATTCGCTTTATGGAATAATTGCTGTTCTTTGTACAATACTACTTTCAGGGCTTTTATATTGGCTTTTGAACAAAAGGCAGCAAACCGACAAAACAGAATTTGACGATAAACTTGAGAATAAAACATCTGCTTTAAAAACAGATGTAATTTCTGAAATTGAAAAAACAAAAAATGAACTTCAACAAGAAAACATAAAGTTAGATTTAAAGCTTATCGAGGTTCTGGATAATCAATTAAAAGCAAGTAAACCAGCCGAAATAATTGGTAATGCAGCAGAGCCGACAACAATTGACCATTCAATGCCACTAAAAGTTGCAGATGAAATTATCAGAATTAATGCTTACGCAAATACACTTGACCCTAATAGTCAAGATGCTAAAGCATTAAAGAGTTCAATAAAAAGATTGTTAAACACATTCAAAGCTTCACAATATGAAATTATTGACTTACTCGGTTTAAAATATGATGATGGAATGAAAGTTATTGTTGTTAATGCGATAGAAGATAAAAATCTCAAACAAGGTGAAGAAATTATTTCACGAATTATTAAGCCTTTGGTAAGATTTAACGGTGAACAAATTCAGGCTGCACAAGTAGATATTTCAATAGGAATTTAATTATAAAAAACATAAATATGAGAAATAAAATTGACTACGGAATAGATTTAGGAACAACAAATTCTGCGATTGCCAGAATGGAAAATGGTAAACCGAAAGTAATACAAACAGACATGCAAAAAGATACAATGCCTTCAAGTGTTGCTATCAATCCAAGAAAAAATATAATTGTTGGAGATGCAGCATATGCAGCCAATGGTAAAGACAAATTAAGGTTACTTAAAACTTTCGGCAAAGATGATTCCAATAGTTTTTTGGAGTTTAAAAGAACTATGGGTAAAGACATAAAATACCATAGTAGCTTATTAGGGAAAGATTTTTCGTCAGAAGAACTTTCTGCAGAAGTTTTGAAGAAACTTAAATCATTTGTTACTGACGAACAAATTAAATCTATTGTCATTACAGTTCCTGCAATGTTTAATATGGCACAAAACGAAGCCACGATTAACGCTGCAAAATTGGCTGGATTTGAAGTAGTAGAATTATTGCAAGAACCAATAGCCGCTTCGATAGCATATGGTTTAGACTCCAAAGAGAAAGATGGCAAGTGGCTTGTCTTTGATTTCGGTGGTGGTACATTTGACGCAGCTTTGTTAACAGTTGACGAAGGTATAATGAGGGTGTTAGATACGGAAGGCAATAATGAATTAGGTGGTAAAGATTTAGACTTAGCAATTGTTGACAATATTATTATCCCTTACCTAAAAGACAATTATTCGATTGAAGGTATTTTAGCCAACAAAGACAAAAGAGAAATATTAAGAAATGCAATGAAATCTTTTGCCGAAAAAGCTAAAATTGATTTGTCATTCAATGCTACAACAGATATTACTTGTTTCCCAGATGAGATAGGAGCTTTAGACGAAGATGGCAACGAACTTGCTCTAAGTATTGACATTACACAAGAAGACTTAGTTCCTGTATTTGAGCCAATTTTTCAGAAGGCTATTGACAATACAAAGCAATTATTAAAAAAGAAAAATTTAAAAGGAAGTGACTTAGATTGTTTGATACTTGTTGGTGGACCAACATATTCGCCTATCTTACAAGGAATGTTGAAAGACCAAATTACAAACAAAGTAATTGCTAAAAACCAAATGACTTCCGTAGCTGTAGGTGCAGCTTTATATGCTTCAACAAAAGACATTGGAGTAGCTCCCCCGCCACCACCAGCAGGAACTATTGCATTAGATTTAAAATATGAATCAGCAACAGTTGAGCCAGATGCTTTAATCAATATAAAAATAGATTCAACCTTAACTACTACTAAAATACCAGAAAAAGTATATGCTACACTTGAACGAGGTGATAAATCATATTCAAGTAATCGTACTTTAATAAGTGATAAAAAGGCTACTTTAATTGAAGTGCTTTTGGAATCAAATATCTCAAATTATTTTACAATTGTATTAACTGATGAAAAAGGTGATAGACTGCCGTGTCAACCTGACAATCTAACAATAACTGATATGCATGTCCCATCTGCTCCATTGCCATATCATATTGGGATTGAGGTTTGGGATACCAAAAAAGAAATCACAGTTTTTAAAGGATTGAAAGGCTTAGAAAAGAATCAAATTTTGAAAGGAGCTGTTGGAGTTTCGCCTGCTGGTTTGAAAACGCCTAAACAATTAACTGCTGGTAAAGTATCAGATATTTTGAAAATTCCAATTTTTCAAGGTCAAGATGGTTTAGAAGGCAAAAATTCATTTCAAGCAAATTATGTAACAGATGTTATTATTACTGGCGAAACTTTGCCTAAAGTTATTCCTGCTAATTCAGATATTGAAATTACATTAACTTTTGACCAAAATGGTGCCAAGCCTGTTTGTTCCGTGTTTTTTCCAGTTATTGATTACACAGAAGAAGTCGACGTTGAAATCAACTTGCAACCTCAGGTTGAAAATGATTGGCTTTCAACGGAAATTCAATCCGATATAAAAAGAGCCAATAAACTATCTAATGAAAAACATAATCCCGAACTAAACAAATGTATTTCAGATTTAGAGCAATTAAAAACTGATTTAAACAATGAAGCAGGTAGTGAAGATGGCAAAATGAAAATTTTAAATAGTTTAAGAGTAATTAGAAGCATTATTGATAATTATGAAACAGACTTAGAATGGCCAAAAGCAGAAACAGACCTAAAGGATACATACTATAATGCAGAAGAACTAATCGATAAAATTGATGAGGCTGGTTTATGGGGTGATATAAATGAGTCAAATGTAAGACAACAGATGCAAGATTTTAAAGGCCATATTGAATCTATTATAAAAGACAAGGATGTAAAACTTGCCAATGAAACAACTGAAAATATAATGGATTTAATGAGGGCTTTAGTTGAAACTTTCCGAGAAGAAGGAGAAAAGGAAAAAGACTACATTAATTATGTCAATGAAAACTTTTCCATTTTACCTTGGAAAGATGCAAACAGAGCTAGATTGCTAGTAAACCAAGCAATATCAAATATAAACAACAATGGTAATTCTTCCCAGTTGGAACAACTATGTATCCAAATAGATAGTTTGAGAGATAGGACTAATCCAAAGCAACCGGTAGACATTCCAACATTTTAGAAAAATGGAAATTAATTTAAAAGGTGTATTACCTAAAGGATTTACCATTGATGAAAAATATAGCGTTTTGCTTTTCATCAAACAAGGAAACAATGCGGAAACCTATCGTGTGAAAGGTTCGGACGGTAAATTGTATTTTCTGAAACTATTTAATTATGCCAAGTTGCACCGAACGGCTTTTGACAACGAAAATAATTTGTTGGAAATTAAATTTTTGAAAAAAATAAAACACGAAAACATTGTTTTTTACAAAGACAGTGGCGAATTGATTTTTGAAAACAAAAAATTTGGTTACTTGATTTTGAATTTTATTGTAGGCGAAACATTAGCAGAAAAAATAAGTCGAGAAGCATTTGTCAATTATTACGACATTCAACAAATTATTTCTGATGTTTTGAAAGGATTGAGTTATCTGCACAAATTGCCTGAACCAATCATTCACAATGAAATTACACCACAAAACATAATGTTGGATTTGTCTGGTGATATTCCAAAAGCGAAAATCATTGACTTTGGTTTTGCAAGGTCGTTTCATCAATCAACAAAAGCATACAACAAAGAGGGGTTAAATTTCAACTATGTTGCTTCCGAGTGTTTTAATAATTTGTTTTCGCCACAAAGCGATATTTTTTCGGTTGGTGCTTTAATGTATCAGTTGCTTTTTGGCTTGCCACCTTGGTTTAAGGAATTTTCAAAATTTCAGATTGACCGTACAAATGTTGAAGAAATCGTTTTGCAAGAACGAAGTAAACCTTTGTCGTTCAAAAAGATTGCAAAAAATTTTATTGGTTACGATGAAACAACAACTTTACTTTTAAAAAAAGCATTAAGTCGAGACACAGAAAATCGATTTCAAAATGCGGATGAATTTATTCAGGCATTGAACGGAGAAATTGAAATTGAAGATATTGATAAAATTCAAAAAGTAAAATCAGATGACAAACCTGAAAAGAAAATCCAAAGCAAAAAAGCGAAAGGCAAGGGATTTGATGCAATTGCAGGTATGAAAGAATTGAAAGCACAGTTGCAGTTAGATGTAATTGATGCTTTGCATAATCCCGAAGAATATGCAAAATATGGCGTTACTATTCCAAACGGAATGTTGTTGTATGGTCCACCAAGATGCGGTAAAACATTTTTTGCCAAGGCTTTAGCAGAGGAAGTCGGAATTAATTATATGTTTTTTACATCATCGGGGTTGAAAAGTCGGTATGTAAATGCCACACAAGAAAATATTGCTAAAATGTTTGAAGATGCCGAAAAGAATGCGCCAACTATTATTTTCATTGATGAAATAAACGAACTGTTACCAAGCCGTGATAGTGATGCCCACGAAATGTCAAAAAGTGCAGTCAACGAAATGTTGGCACAAATGGACAGAACAGGCGAAAAAGGAATTTTCATTATCGGAGCAACTAATTATCCCAATATGATTGACCCCGCAATGCTTGGTGCAGGACGACTTGAAAAAAAGTTTTATATAGGAACACCTGATTTTGATGCAAGAAAGGAGATGTTTGAAATGTATCTAAAAAATCGTCCATTGGATTTAGGTATTGATTATGACAGATTAGCAAGTTTGACTGAAAATTATGTTTCGGCAGATATTAAAGATTTAATTATTGCCGATTCTTCAAGAATCGCATTAAAAACAAGGTCCAGAATTTCAATGAAAATTTTGGAAGAAGTCATTAAAAACACAAAATCATCCGTTCCATTGCAGGAATTGAAAAAATACGAAGAGATAAAAGAAAAAATGGACGGTGTAGTTACAGAGAAAAAAAATGATAGACCAAGAGTTGGTTTTTAACTTTAAATTAAATCAGATATGGAAACAATTAGCTTTGACAGATTAGTATTAAAAACAGCGTTCTGCTGTATGGCTTCTGATGGGAATATTGATAAAAAAGAAGTTGTATTGATTAAAAAGATGTGCAGTAACTCTCCTCTATTCAAAGATTTTGATTTCAAGGACGAAATAAATTCATTGGTAAAGAGATTGAATGCTGAAGGTAAGGATTTTATAAATTATTACTTCGGGTTACTCAAAGATGCAAATTTGAATTTTGAGGACGAGTTAATATTGATTGACTTTGCCGTAAACACCATTAAAGCTGATGAATTAATTGAATATTCAGAGATAAAATTCTTTAAAGCGATTAGACATAATCTCAAACTATCAGATGAGCAAATTTTAGCTAAACATGATGATATTGAGTATTGGTTAGAAGATGACATTAAAACTGAATCAAACATTGACAAATTAATCAATCAATATCTCGAGGTTGCAAATCTTCCACAATTTGAGTTATTGTCTGTTACAGATATTGAATCAATGCAAAACTAACTATAATGAATCGTGTAATTAAAATAGTTCTTTCGATAATATTATTTCTCTGTCTTGTTGACATGCCTTATGGTTATTATCAGTTTGTAAGGTTTGTTGCAATGATAGGTTTTGGTATTTTGGCAATTCAATCAGCAGAATTAGAGAATAAAACATTAGTAATAGTTTTCGGTGCATTGGCTCTTTTGTTTCAACCTTTCTTTAAAATAGCTCTCGGTAGAGAACTATGGAATGTGGTAGATGTAATTGTTGGAATTGGTCTAATCATTACGCTATTTATAAATAAACAACAAACCAAAGACTAATCGCCCAAAAAGCAAAAAAAGCAACAGCAAGTTAGAGTAATTTAAAAGTTGTCTTGCTGTGGCTTTTATAGCTTTTTGATAATAGGCAGAGCGGTTACAGTACATTGTTTTTTAGCTGATTAAAGGAGTTCTTTGCATTTTGAAACAAAAAAAACAATGAACTGTGAAGAGTTGATTGCACAGCAATAATTATCATGAGAATAATGGAAAAAAGAGCAAAAATATTTTGTAAAAAAAACTGATAAATTACATTGTTAATCTGAAAATAGTTTTTATATTTGTTGCACAAATAAAACAATTTATTAATCTTAAATCCATTTAATTATGGCAAGTACAACAGAATCAGGTCACGCAAAAAACGTGGCAAATTTAGAAAGTTTAATATCATTCGTTAAAGGTTATGGAGCTACCTACAATCCGTCAAAAGACTCTATCAAAATTGTAGCACTTGAAGCAATTCTTGTTAATGCAAAACAATCATTAATCGACATTGACACCTTATTTCCGGCATATACCAATGCCGTTTCAGCTCGTGAATTTGCATTTGCTCCACTTAGCAAAATCATTACTCGTGTAAACAATGCCATTAAAGCCACTGATACCACCGAAATAGTGGACAATAGTGTAAAAACCTTAGTTCGCAAATTACAAGGTACAAGAGCAAGTGCCAAAATTTCGGACGAAGACAAAAAACTGTTAGCCGAAGACGGTAAAGAAGTAAACCAAATTTCTGCTTCACAAATGGGTTACGACAATCGTGTGGAAAATTTGTATAAGCTATTAATGCTTCTCAACTCAATACCACAATACAATCCAAACGAAGAAGAACTAAAAATATCAACGCTGACAGCTTTATACGAAGATTTAAAGGCGAAAAATACAGCAGTTGTTGAAACTACCACTCCATTAAGCAACTCCCGCATAGCTCGTAACGATGTAATGTACAAACCACTTTCAGGCTTAGTAGATATAGCATTCGACAGCAAAGTATATATTAAATCCGTATTCGGACCTTCAAGCCCCCAATACAAACAAGTATCGAAGTTAGAATTCAAATCATTGGCTAAATAATTGTTTTAGCACGACAACATTATAAAAGATGTAGACTACTTTTTAATTTATTCAAACTGCAATTGTCATTAAGGCAATTGCAGTTTTATTTATCACTACTGCATTTTACATTAAGCCTACTGCGAAATACATTATGCCTACTACAAAATACATTATGCCTGTTGCAGTTTTATATAAGCCTATTGCGACTTTCATTATTCGAGTTGAAAAGTTCTATAAGACAGTTGCAGTTTTATTTATACGAGTTGAAAAGTTTGATAAGCCTATTGCGACTTTCGTTATTCGAGTTGCAAAGTTATTTATGACAGTTGAAAAGTTCTATAAGCCTACTGCGAAAATATTTATACGTTCAGCAGAATCATATAGACAGACAGTATTTTAAATTCAACGTACAGAGATTTGCTATATGAGTTAAGCGAAACTCATAATGACAACGACAGACAAATATAAACCAACATATATTCTCGACACGACAACAACTATACACAACCAACGGCCAGCTGGTAACACACGCTTTTAGGTTTGCACAATAATTAGAATTTTGAAAGGCGAGGTTGATTTTTTACTTTTGTTGTAAAAAAGCAAGGAATTAACCGACTATCAAGGGTAAACTATTAACACACGTAAATGTAATTTATCCTAGGTATCAGACCCTTGATAGTCTGGCTGAAAGACACCAAATAGAATTCTGGTAGTTGAGAGACCAATAAAAGTGTTAGTGCATAACAGCTATCGGTTAATTCCAAGCCTAAAGGAAGTACAAAAGTATGAAAAAGGTTTTTATTGGAATTGATTTTTCGAAATTAAAATTTGACGCAGCGATTTACAGTGTTGATACAAAAGCGATTGTAGCAACAGAAGTGTTTGACAATGAACAATCCGGGTACGTGGATTTTCTCCAATGGGTAAAAGAAAATACCCGTTGTCAGAAGTCTGGGGTGTTGTTTTGTGGTGAGCATACCGGTTATTATTCCGGTAATTTATCGGTCTTTTTATTTGAGTCGGGCTACGATATGTGGTTGGTTTCGGGATTGGAAATGAAACTGACTCAGGGCATTAAACGCACGAAAACAGATCGTGTAGATGCTTGCAAGATAGCCGAACATGCTTATCGTTATCAGGACAAAGTAGTTCTTTTTCAGCCTGTTTCAAAGGCATTGGAGGAAATACGTGAATTGCTTTCGTATCGGGAACGGTTGGTGGAAACACGCAAGGTACTAACCACTTCGGCTAAAGAAATGAAGCGGGTAAAAGACAATGCCTCGTGCGATTATATCTACCAGGATAGTATTGAGTATATAAAAACGTTGAACGCCAGTGTTCGTGATTGTGAGAAGCGAATAGAAGCGCTTTTAAAGCAGGATATTTCACTGAAAACCAATTATAAACTGGTGAGTTCTGTAGTTGGTATTGGATTGGTAAATGCAGCTTTAATACTGGTGGCTACTGACAATTTTACTAAGTTTGAAAATCCCCGTAAATTTGGTTGTTACTGTGGTGTGGTACCTTTTGAGCATAGTTCCGGTACAAGCGTGCGTGGTAAAACGCGAGTGAGTAAGATGGCTAACAGACATTTAAAGACCAAACTAACATTGGCAGCTCAGAATGCAGTACGTTTTGATCCCGAATTAAAGGAGTATTATCAGCGCAAACGAAGTGAAGGAAAGAACAACTGGTTGGTACTGAATAACGTAAAGAATAAATTAATACACAGGATATTTGCGGTTGTGAGAGACGGTCAAATGTACGAGAAGCAGTATGTACATCCGTTGAAGCAAGCAGCCTAATATATATTTTTCTTTGTTTCTGATTTTGTAAACCGACAGAAAATGAAGAAAATAACGTGAGCAAGATTGATTGGAAAAATACTACCGAACGTAAGTGAGTGTGGAGATTTTTTCAATCACCGTAGGCTTGATCTTGAGCATGTTGTTTTCGGAATTTAGCTTTGTGCGCAAAAACAGAAATAAAAACAAAAGAAGTAACTAATTATTAATACAAATAATTTGGAATAACCATAGAATTCCTATGTTCATTGGCTGGTTGACGTGCATTTAGCAGGTTTAGCTCCCGCATTCACCTTGTCGTTCCACGACAGCGAATGCTCCCGCAAACCGCCAAATGCCCATAGCCTCGGTCGTTATGTTCAAAAAAAAACAAGAAATATATAATGAATGAGAGACTCCAAATTGCCGCTAAATTGCTGACATCGCATATAATATTGATAATCTGCTTGATTTTTTTATCAATACTAACAACAAAAGATGCTTTTCTTTTTATATCAATAAGCCAAACAGTATTGATTATTCTATATTTTTCTGGTTATTGGGAGTTCTTTGGAATTAGATTCAAGAACTATTTCTGTGTGTTGGTTGAGCTTTTCCTTGTTTTAGTGTTTGTATGGAGATTAAATGGCGATCTGAATCGGAATGTAAATCTATGTTTAGTTTTAAGCCTTTCTATAATACAGGTCTATTTGCTTTTTGAGTTAATA
>Ga0302167_10001099_pt1 | contig 12141 bp, 10 predicted proteins | sample I_Fen_N1_1_FD_193496 | JGI IMG/M metagenome (GOLD analysis project Ga0302167, IMG submission 193496) | Peat permafrost microbial communities from Stordalen Mire near Abisko, Sweden - I_Fen_N1_1 | ecosystem: Environmental > Terrestrial > Soil > Wetlands > Permafrost | place: Sweden: Abisko...
CACCGGCAAGCACAGGCTCGCCGGTGAGCGGTCGAGATTACCTTTCGTGGGCAGGTGCCGGCGTCATGATGATGGCGATGGCAGCGGCGATGGCGGCTGCGGCGAAGACCATGAAGTTCCAGAAACTGTCTAGCTGCAACCCGGCGACGAAGCCGCCCAGGATCGGTCCACCCATCGCACCGAAGCGTCCGATGCCGACCGCCCAACCTGTCGCTGAAGCTCGGGCGTGCGGCGCGTAGTAGTTGGCGATGTAACCGAGCTGGACCAGGGCGACAGCAACGCTGCCAAAGCCCGCGCAGGCGACCAGTATGTAGTTCACCATGATCGAGTTTTTCATCGACAACGCAGCGATAGCGCAGGCGCCGAAGGTAAAGCCCAGGGCAAGAGTGCGGCGGGCCCCGAAACGGTCGGCAATCCTGCCGATGACAATGCCGCCCACAGCAGCGGCCAGGTTGAACGTGGCGAAGAACATCAAGGCCGAGCCCAGGTCGTAACCGTTGTGACGCATGTATTGCGGTAGCCAGGTTCCCAGTCCGTAAACCACCATTACCGCAGTGCATTGAGCCAGCCACAGGCAAATCGTGCCCCTGCGATTTCGCTGGGAAAAGACCTCGGCCAGAATCTCCCTGAAGGGCGATTGTTGCGCCGATCCCTTGTCGGCCGGTGGCGCAGGCAGTTCGCTGATGCCTAGCCGTGCAGCGAGTGCCTGGGCTTTGCGGGTGCGCTTCTTCGCCACCAGAAACTCCAGTGACTCGGGCAGCCACAACATCATGATCGGGATCAGCAGCAGCGAAATGCCGCCTGCGCCGACCACCGCTCGCCAGCCATGGTCAGGCATGAAGGTCATGCCCACCCATGCCGAGAGCAGGGCGCCGAGCGGGTAGCCGGAGTACATCAGGGCGAAGTTGAGGTTGCGCCGGTGTGGCGGCGAATACTCGATTGTCAAAGCCGCCGCTACCGGGATGACTCCACCAAGGCCCAGGCCACCGATGAATCTGACCAGTGAGAAGATCTGCGGGGTTGGCGCCCAGGACGCTGCGAGCATGGAGCCCGAAAACAGCGCGATGCATAGGATGATCAGCGGTTTGCGCCCGATGATGTCGCTCCACGGGCTGATGAAGTAGGCGCCAATGAGGGTGCCGAACAGTGCCGAGCTGCTCATGGCGCCGATTTCCAAGGGCGTAAGGCTCCAGTAAGGATCGCTGAGCAAGGCCGGCACGATGGTGCCCATGACGCCAATGTCATAACCCTCCGAGAGGATGGCGGCCCAGCAAAGGCCCAGTACTAGAAGCATGGTTGAGCGGGGAAGGCTGGCGGCCGTCCCAGCATGGCTCGTCTCGGTGATATGCACGTATTTATCCTTTGGGTGATGTTCTTATTAGGCAAGGTCTAGCCAGTGTCCTGAGAGGGGATGGCTAAAAAATACATTGATCGGTATTGGTGCGGGATTCGTAGGGCTATGCTCCATTTTGGCCAGCACACGTTTATTGTTATGGTCATATCGTCGTCTGCAGAGACGTCAAAAGAATACATCATTCGTTTTTGAGGCGTTAGCCCCGCCAAGAAAAAAACTGAGGCAAGGGCTCGGCGGTAGAGCTGTCATTTCGCCGGCGGGAGGATCAGATTCTGGTCGCCCCAATTCATTGGTAAATCAGGGGATGGCCATCGCCTCACATGGAATTTCTACATGGGCCACCGACAGCGGCTTTCATCTTCAGTGTGATGCAGGCGTATTGGATTCAAAGCCTGAATATCAGTGACCTGGAGATCCTCGGCGATCCGGCGGTTTGAATCGGGCTAGATAGGCAAACGACCGTCCAGCCAGAATCCGACGAGTGACTCAAGCAGGCCTTGTGGGCTAACAATGATGATGACTGGTTAGGTCGAATTTGGGGGAGCAGGCCGTGCAATTAGCCCACTGTGATCTAAAAATGGCCGAGGGCAAAATTCTCATGCTCTGAGGGATCCACTTAAAGCATTTGGTGAAGCCCCATGCAAATGGGGGGGCAGTAGGATGCGATTTCGCATGCACGCGAAAACATAAGCGCAATCAAGTCGGAGGCAGGGTAATGGTGAGGATGGTCGGTCCTGGATCAAAATCCCATCTGAACCTGCATGGAAGAGCAGCCGCCAGAGGCTCCTCAGAAGCAAAGCGCTTCAGCTAGCTCCGCTCCCTACCGCTTTGCGCACCAGGGATCATTTCGAGCCTGACCTCACTCAGTGCCTTTTTGAGCATTGCTTCCACACTCACTGATGGATCCCGGAGCAGGTAGCACTGGAGCACAAGGGCCAACGGCGAGATGCCCAGGATTTCCGCAAGGTCATCAATCATATTCAGGCTTGGTGAGCGAATTCCCCGCTCTAGCAAACTGATGTGCTCCCTGCTGACCTTGGGCGGAAAGTCGGTCTGGGCCAAGTTGGCTTTAGACCTCAGGTCCCGAAGAGCCTGCCCAAATGCGTCATTCAGTTCACGCATGCGGCTACTCCCAAAAGTGGGTATGTAGCCACATTGAGCTGCGCATTGCTGCGTACTATAGTACGCTTTGCTAGAATTCTCGGAGAAATAATATGTTTGAAACACACGAGAGGGCGCGTCTCGATACTCCGCTCTTTGTAATGGAGGAGGGGCTGCATCGTTGGGCCTACGTCGCACAAACGTCGAACGATGAGTGGTTTTTTGTGACCTACGAAACCGTCGTCGATGGCGAGGCCTCGCAACAACAATTTCTGATCCCGGACGTTTCTTTCCTGCTCGGTCTGGCTGCAAAGGACGCCCCAGAGATGTTCATCCGTAGGGTCCAGTTGGTGTCGCCGCCATGGTTGAACAAAAGCGATGGTTGGTTGATGGAGCCCATTCAAGCGATTCACAGGGTAGTTGAAAGCTTCGGTTATGAATTGATGAGTGGGCGGATGTATCCATCGGAACTGTCAGGACAACCTAGCGATGTTGTGTGGTCCAAGGGCACCGGAGCAGATGAATAATTTCACTGAAAGACGTCTGGTAGCTACCTACGGGACTCTGCTTTTTCGGACAGACGCCTCCGCACAGGAGGTATTCGGTTTTGAGTGCATGGATGGCTGGGCGGATCTCATCGAAGGGAGCTTGAGGCTGATCCAGCGTTACGCCGAATTGGAGAAAATCGATGTAAAAATTACGCAGGTGAAAGAGAAGTTTGGACTCCTCCGGATCTACCAGAGTGGTGGTGGAGAGAATGTCTGTCAGGTTCTTGATATCTGCGAACTGGCTTCCGGTTGCGTGTGCGAGCTGTGTGGCAAGGCAGGTAAATTGATCATGCTTGACGGTTGGATGCTGACTCGGTGCGACCTGCATGGCCACGGGAGCCACATGGAGCAGATCGAGCCGCAAATCGGTGATGGGCACTACATCAGTAGCTACGTACGAACCGTGGATTCAATATTGTCGTTCTTCGGAGCTGACGCAGTGCGTTGGGTTCAGCAGGAGTGCATTGGTCTGGGCAGAAAGCGGCCCTTTGAAATGCTAGGGGATGAAGAAGGGTGCCTAGCAGTCTACACCTTCCTGAAACGGCTCGAGTTTGGTGTGGGAGTGTGATCTTGAGTCGTGACTCCAGGAAAAGGAGAGTACGGTCTGAAGATGTACCACGCTTCAATGGCTTCGGGGGAGATGCTCCGCGGAGCCGGCTCAGCATTACGGTAGTCTTGGGCACTAATCCGCCGTAATGGGGTGCTCTACATATTCGGACTTAGCCAAGGTGCTGGTACAGACAAAGCGCATTTTCATATGCAGGCGGCTCCAGACCTCGCTTTGCCAATCAGATCCTTTCAATAGATCACAGTATTCGCGAAGGGAATCTTCGAGGGCATCCAGGAATCGGGAGGCATCAACCAACAAGTTCTCGGGGTCGAATAGTTGGGAAGTGCCTGTTCGAATCGACCACCCACCGGTAGCTTCTCCGTGGTGCATGATTCCGCACCTGACATGTTTATAGAAAAGCCTGCTGTGTTCCCGCAGAGACGAAAATTGGTCCACTCGATTGAGAAATTCGAGAAAGGCTGGGCCACTCAATCCCGACTTTGCGGAGCCATTCCAGAACGCCTGCATCGATTCGACCATCAGGCAACCGCAGGCCACCATCGCGAATCCATCTTGAGCTGCGGAAGAGCTGAAAGGCTTCAGATACCGTTCCTGGAATCTCTGGTAGATGAGGTCAGTGATCTGCTCTTTGTCCCTTGCACGCATGAAGGCTCGGTAGTCGGCGACGGTGACTGTGCTCGAAAGGAAAATATCCGAAGAAGCGCGTTTATCCATGGTGACGAGATCCTTTGAATCATGGATGGCTGTATGCACTACCTCGGCTTCGTTTCAGGATACTGAAGATATGAGCGGTGATATTTAGGCAGAGAGACGCTACCGCTTGATGCAATGGGGGCTTTAGCGCCTGTTTTGTGCCGGCATCGCCCATGAAGGGCAAAACCCTGGGTAGGGGAAGGCACCAGCACTACCGGAGGCCGATAAGAACGTCGAGCCTTCACCGATGTCTAGGTAAAGGGACCAGGGAGTTGATCGATGGCAAGCAGTTTTTTCGCCTTGTTTGATGACATAGCTACATTGCTTGATGACATCTCCGTCATGAGTAAGGTCGCCGCGAAGAAGACGGCCAGCGTGCTGACTGATGACCTTGCGGTGAATGCAGAGAAGGTTGTTGAACTCAAAGCTGATCGTGAGCTGCCGGTGGTTTGGGCGGTGTGCAAAGGGTCGCTAATAAATAAGGCTATCTTGGTCCCCTTGGCGCTTGGGCTAAATTACGTTTCCCCGGTGATCGTCCATGCGCTTCTGGTCATAGGCGGCATATACCTCTGTTATGAGGGCATTGAGTCTTTGATCGAAAAGCTCACACCAGAAGACAAAGGAGTTGGTGCACGCAAGCCGAAGGTGCTCACAGACGACGAGGCCAAGAGGTATGAGGCCAAGAAGGTTAAAGGGGCTATCACCACCGATTTTGTGTTGAGCGCTGAGATCGTGGTGATCACGCTGAACGTCGTCTCCGAGGCACCATTCCTTCAGCAAGTCGCCACGCTAAGCCTGATAGCCCTGCTGGTCACGTTCGGTGTGTATGGCCTGGTAGCTGGCATCGTACGGATTGATGACCTGGGACTACGCATGAAGAAGAGCACCACCAGTGGCATCTTCGCGCAAGCGGTACGTAGCGTAGGGGGAGGGCTGATCGTAGTCGCACCCAAGCTAATGAAATCGCTGTCTTGGATAGGGACAATCGCAATGTTCTTTGTAGGGGGATCGTTCATCGCACATGCCATGTCCAATGGGCCAGGCTGGCTGATTCCTGTAGCCCTGAAACCACACCTGCACGGATACCTACCCGAAGCGGGCATCGGAATCCTTGCCGGCATCATTGCTGTTACATCAGCTCGCGTGGTGCAAAGTTTACGAAAGCTGTCGTCGACATAGGATTAAGTCTTCAGCGCGATCGTCTTGAACGCTTCAATGTCTGCCTGCATATCACTGATGAATTTCAAGGTCTTTTCGGCAAACTCCTGATCCACCTGTCCTAATGCTAGGGCTCTTAGAATTTCATAGCGCTGGTTAGCGAGGGCTTCGATTTTTTCATCTAGCTGTCTGAGATGATCTATCGCTTCACTATATGTGTCAAATTTCGTGCTGAATTTATACGCTTCATGGAAGTATGTATATAGTGATTCTACGCTTCTGTGACCTGTTTTTGCTGCGACAATGGCACAAATACTATGGCGAATACCTTCATTCCAAATGGCAGCTACATGAGGGTTTTTGGTCGCGCTTTGCATTTCTAGAAGAATTTCAATAGTTATGAATCTGTGTCTAAACATCGATAGGCACAGTTTCACGTTGCCTAACCCTGCCGCATCAACTAACCGGGAAAAATCCCGAGTTAGTGATTTTTCGTTAAGTGGCTGACAGTCGTCGGTAAGTAGAATGGCGTATGCTGCATCGGGGTTAACTATGCTCTTATCGAAAACAGATAAGAACTCTGAGCGCGCGTTTAAATATTTTTCTATTCGATTGGCCTCGCCGATGGAAAGAGGAAATTTTCTTAACGGAAGATCGTTATCTTGCGTTTTTCCAGTAGGGAGGTATATCGCAAGTTCTTTGATTGAGTTTTCGTTTTCGGTTAATGGGATTTTACATAATTCCATCGGCCGAAGTCCGCTGATTTTGAACATGAGAATAGAAAACATCCGGCGCTCATAAAGATATCGCTTTTTTACTATCCTTGCGCTAGATTTTTCGACTGGTTCATCTATTGGCACAGCTCTGGAATCACCGTAGCACTTGTAAAAAATGGTATCCCTCAATATATTTATGTATTCATCGGGGATTGGGATTTTGTCTGCCTTTGGAGCGACTTGAGAAGGCATGCTTGCATGCCTGTAAGTAGTACGACCAGTCTTCGGGTTGCGGCCAATGGTGATATGTATCTGAGCGCTCGATGACTCATCGCCTAGGAGTATCGCGTCATCACTGAGTGTGAACTGAATTTGAAGCCATCGCAGGAATCGGATGATTGTTTGTAGTATGGCAATGATTTGATTGTTGTTTCTGCGGCTTTGGACGATCCCTTTTTTTACAATATTCTCTTTCTTAAGGTAAGTAACTAATCGTTGAATGTCTTCATCGCGTAAGTCAAAAAAATCCAGGCGGTACTTGTAACAGTGTCTTAATAAAAACGATAGTTGTGAAGCGTAAGTCCGCGAGGTTTCAGTTCTATCGTTACCACCTTTTTTTCGGCTTTGTTGTCGTAGCCACTCATTCGCTAATGCACAGGGCGAGCCGTCGGGCCATGTGAGGTGGTATAAATTATTATGGGTACGGTAGGTTACGGATACCGGTTCTCGGTATCCTACTGAAGCAGGAATTCTGACTGTATCGACTGCTTTAAATAATTGCATTAGGGTTTACCTCCGTCAATTATTTTGAGGGTTGCAGACTCATCATAACGGGCGGGGTTAGCGAATGATGTCATATGAATGGCTTTTGACTGGCTAAGGATCTGTATCAATCTTTTTCGAGATAAGTCGGGAAGGTTCGGATCGGACTCTGCAATTGACCTAATTTCGCGGAAGAGGGAGAAATAAGCAGTTTCATATCGATGCATGTGTCTAGACATTTCGGTTAAAAGTTGCTCTGGCTCTATTTCTTGGTTTTCTGATTGCAACACAATGGTGGATTTGTACGCATCCTCTCTTAGTCGGAGTAAATGATTCCATATGGTCTCTGAAGTTCTTAGGTGGAAAGGAAGCTTAAGTGGTAGACAATATTTTTTTAAACTATTATAAGAGATTGATGTGAACCTTCCCGGTACTTCTAAAACGCAGAATTTTTTTGTCGTCTCTAAAAGATCGATTTGTTCGGGGCTCAAGGCTATTTCTTTATTTTTGACTTGATACAACCACTCGAATCGCTCAATTACTTGGGTGTTAGTAGACGATTTCATCAGCATTACTTCCAACGATAATTGCGATTTCGATGTCCATTTCTTGGATGTCTTCTGCTTGAAAGCTAACAGTGTAGTGTCGGATGCTGAACTCTCCGGCCGCAAGCATTCTTTTAACTGTGTTTTGGTAGTCCTCGGCTGGCACGCCGGAAAGACTCTTTACATTAAGAGTTTTGCAAACTTTTTTATATAAAACTGCTGTGCCTGGATTTTCTTTGGCAGATAGATGTCTTGCTCCAAAATCTATCAAGCGGGATGCTACAGATTCAACCTCGTAACCTTGTAGTTCTTCACCGCGTAAAGTGTCTTCATAGTAAGCCTTTGTGTGCTCTGCATCTACGTGGCCAACATACCAGCCGATAGCGTCAAGTACATGACTAGTTTCGTGACGGTAGATGGTGTGAATAAAGAAACGTCGTAGTTCATGAATTCGTACGTACCACCTCCTACCTGAGTCATCGACCAGTGTTTCTACGATATCGCAGAACGTATCCATAGCTCGAGCCACTCGTTGCTTGAGAGATTTACCTTCTGAAAAAGGGAATATTTTAGTTGAGGGGAAATAAAATAGTTCATCGGAGTGAGCAGTAGAGTCCTGATTTATTTTTTTCAGGTTTTCTCCTAGGTGCTGTAATTGACTGATTGCCTGTCCGACTATGGATGGTATTGGTCTTTGAATTAAAGGATTAATACCATTCGTTCCTTTTTTTCCTGCTATATGTTCTAACCAAAGTCCATCGTCGAAGGTCGATAGAATCAGAGAGTTTCTTGCGAGGTGGACCAATTCATCTTCTCGGATAGGCTTAAGCATCCCGATTAAAGTAGCGCATGCGCCAATGTAGCCTTCGACCACTTGGTGAAACGACATTTCTTTTGGATCTATACTTCTCGTTGATCTGAACTGCCGAGCTTTGATGTTTAATTCAATTGCTAAGGGACTTTCCACCATTCCCTCGATTTTGGTCGAAAACCACATATTGCATGTTGAGTTATAGAGTTTATCTAGTCCCCTTGCGCGCGAATTCGGGTCGAGATTGTCATATTTCTTAGTTTCTTCTGCATAAAACAAGCACGCTTCAACTATACCATCCCCGTAAAGAATTACCCATTTGCATGCTTGTTGAAGGAGGTGTAGTCCAACTCCTAGACGTAAGGTGTTGTGATGTTTAGAAGGTTGAGTGTTGCTTTTTAGTTCTAAAATAGTTTTCGCACAATCTATCTCGATCGGCGGCATTATTTGAGGTAAAAAAATGTGCGAATGGAAAATCGCCGAAAGCAGATCAACTTGATTCTTCAGCGATTTTTTAGTAGGTCGGTGACGCCTTGCCTCAACTAGTGTCATGGTATTCTGGGTATGGAAATTTGCTCTGGGGCTTGCTTTGATTAATAGTTTCGGATGGTACAATTCTGGTTCAAATTGTCTAAGGAATACACGAATTTTAGGAGAGTGACGTAGCTGTTCAGCGTCACATCCGATTAGCTCTCCAAGTTTTTTTCGAGATAGTACTCCGTTAGTCTTGGTGTCATTCCGCTGGTGCGCTATTGTGTACCATTTGTTGGCTGATAAGTATTTCAGGGCTTCCGTTACGAAGCTTTTTGGAAGTTCAAGCGGTGCGGTCAGTAGCGAAGTCAAGCAAGCTTTAGAACCTATCAAAGCGTGAATTGCTTGAATAATCCTCGGGATATATTGAAGGGCCTCTGTCCAACTTCCTATTGATAGGTCGGTCATAAGATTGGTCAAGGCATTATCGTCGAGGCGCATAAAACCATATTTTTTAGGTTCATATTTGTCCTCATGAAGGACAAGCCATGAACACACTTGAAGGGAGATGCCTACGTGTTCTGTCCAGCGCTGGGGGTTTATCGGATAGGCCATCGGATTGTTGCGTATCATTGCAGCTATTTGCTGGACGCTGTGCAACATTTGCCTGTTACATGAATCGCAAAGATTTGTTCCGTCTGGAAGGGGATGATAGAAGTACACAGTCAGTTCTTTGTTACGACCGTTATTCTTAACCACCCAAAAGATACTACCCATCTCTCCTTGCAGTAACCATGGCCTGGCTTCGAGGTGGGTGTCAGGGTACATAATGCTATTAGCATTCGCCAGAAGGCGTTGTACTTCCGAAGTCTCGTCAATAGGTTTTGCGGTATATCTACCCATCGACTTAGTCCTTATAGGAGGCTGTTGCGATACGATAGCGTTGCAAAAAATCCTTTGCTAATTCACAGGCGCGCTGATGGATAAGCTTGAATTCAGCCTGCGACTCACCTTGCAGTTCTATATTTGCTGAAATGTCTGAAGCCGAATTAGCTGGATTCTCAGCTACGCACCTCATCAGCCTAGACAACGCTACAAGTTTAGCTTCTTCCTCATTAAAGTTCTCCATGGTTGCGGGGGTAGACCCATTGTCCAACAAGCTTTCATACGCGTACAGGGCAGCTAATGAGTCGGGCTTCAGGTTGATAAACAAAACTTCAGAAGCTACCGTTTTATCTTTGCTTCCAAACCTTTCTTCAATCACTTTGGTGAATGCATCCCCTTCTCTTCCTTCCGTCAACATGCTTTTAACAAACTCAGTAATCTGGTCATGTGAAGTAAAATCGGATGCTGGAAGCAGCCACGGAGTTTTCGCATTAGCAACGATCACTAATTTTTGATGAAACCTTCGAATCTGTCGTTCACACCAGCGCTCTATTAGCCACGGCGGTATGTATGAATCGATTACGCTCTGTATTGTATTGCCCAATTTTTTTGCCGTAGCTGCTAAGCTACCTTTGGCGAGAAATTCGATGATGCCTTCTGTGTTGCGTATGTTTGTAAGCGTGAACGTGTCTGGCGTTACTTTGCCTGCACTGTCGCCAAGAAATATAGCGTCATAAAGGTTTAATCCCCATCCTCCGTTCATTTTCGAGTCTATATCCATAGTAGTTCCCATAGTGGCTTTATGAGACACTAAAAATAGGTAGCGATATCCCTCATCACAGTCGGCTAACATTCTTTTTCTGATGATGTCGGTCGATTGTATTAGATCATCCATTATCATTTCCGACATAGTAGAAAGAGCTGATATCTTCCTGGCTCGTGCCCTTGGCTTTTCTACACTGAAGACAACGTTTCCGTTGATTGTAATGGTATAAAAGCTGTTGCCTTCATCGTCTATTAATTTTGCTTGTTGGAGCGGCATCGAATTAAAGTTTGGGTTCTCACTAGTGAGTAGTGCGGCCGCAGCTGAGCAGTCTCTTATGGATAACAATCCAAGTAGCCTATTCAGTATTTCTGTTGTCGGCATTCGGTCGTCATTTCCTACTCCAGCAAGCTTACGCAACGCTGGTCCGATAAGGCGCTTGAAAGTTGGTGAAGTTTTAAGTCCTCTAAAAAATGGATATTGTCCCATCAGGGATGTACGCGAAATAAGAGCCAGGTTAGGATCGTTTTGCAGGTAATATTTCGCTACGGCCAAAAACCAGTTAACTCCCTTAGGCGATCTCGGGTCGCATATGTACAATCCTTTCTTGGATCTAAATATTCCGGAGGCTAGCACTTCCTCGATTTGGTCCTTGCTAATCTCACTAATGGCTTTTTGTCCATTAGCGTGGGCTATTTTCATCTTGGTCCAATACTCATAGCAGCCATCGCGAACCGTAGATGATGCAAGTTTTAGTTTTGATTCAATTGTACTAATGTATTCTTCTTCAGGTAATGCGAAGCTTAGATCGACCAGGAATTTTTGAGGAAGAGTTTGGTCTTTGTGTTCCACCCTTTTTCGGCTCTCACCAAGTACGGTCCGAGTCGCACTATCTTCGAACCCAAGTGTTGCTCCTCCCATCCTCATCGACAGAATCGGTACTTTCCAAGGCATGTGTCCGTCAACCTTCAACTGCCTATATAAGGCTCGCGCGTAAGACCAAGACAACTTTCGACTTGTGAACGAAGCGCTAGAGCAAGTATTGTCGGATAGATGAAAATCAAAGTGGGCGAGGCAGAACGTCTTCCACTCGTTCTCAGTCTTAGGGAGCCGGCTCTTCCAACTCGCAAGAAAGTTTAACTTTCGCCGTAAGCCACCTATGTATCCCATGTTGGATTCAACGGCTGCTGTGGTACCCAGCCGCGCGGTGCTGTCACAGAGAAGTATCACGTCATCTATATGCAGCGATAATGGAAAGGAAACTATCGCAAGCCGCCACCCAGACCGCTTCAACGGGTCTCGCATCTGGAAATGGATTAGGCCTTCTTCGACAAGGCGGTAGTGCATCGACATTGTCCTCCGCTCACCATTAATGAGCGTAGCTTTTGACGATTTGGTGTCAAATTCGAATGTCAGAAAATTTTGTTTATACGTCGCAATTGTTTGAAATATATGGATAAAAAATGTAAACGATTTTTGACATGTCTAGAAAACGGTTGTGCTCGATATCAACGGCATCCTCGGTCTGGCGGCGTTGATGGGCGGGCTCAAACATGGCGAACAGTCCTACAACGATGATTCGGCGCGCAGCTACAGTGTGATGATCCTTACCGCCATGGGGGTGTCGATGGTGGTTCCGGAGTTCATTCCCGAGGCCAACTGGAAGCTCTATTCGGCCTTCACCATCGGTGCGATGGTGGTGCTGTATACCTTGTTCCTGCGCATGCAGGTTGGTCCGCACAGTTACTTTTTCAGTTACAGCT
>Ga0302167_10001103_pt1 | contig 12099 bp, 7 predicted proteins | sample I_Fen_N1_1_FD_193496 | JGI IMG/M metagenome (GOLD analysis project Ga0302167, IMG submission 193496) | Peat permafrost microbial communities from Stordalen Mire near Abisko, Sweden - I_Fen_N1_1 | ecosystem: Environmental > Terrestrial > Soil > Wetlands > Permafrost | place: Sweden: Abisko...
ATATGATACTGTCACCACATCACCATATACAACAGGACTTGCAAGTGTCAACTGAACTTTTATACCGGAAATAACAACTGTACTAACTGTCCTGGCTGCAGAATTGACAAGAACTGAAAAAGAAGAAACAGCAGGTACAATATTGGCAAGAGTAAGATTATAAGTCATTTCCAGAAGTGATGGTGTTGAATTAGCAATAGCTGCACTGGCATAAACCGGATTGATAGAATTGACTCCATTGGTTACTGCCTGAGCACTTATAGTAGCTGCCTGACCACCTGCTGTCGTTTGCAATGGATTGGATGAAGGTTTAATATATGATACTGTCACCACATCACCATATACAACAGGACTTGCAAGTGTCAACTGAACTTTGATACCGGAAATAACAACTGTACTAACTGTCCTGGCTGCAGAATTGACAAGAACTGAAAAAGAAGAAACAGCAGGTACAATATTGGCAAGAGTAAGATTATAAGTCATTTCCAGAAGTGATGGTGTTGCATTAGCAATAGCTGCACTGGCATAAACCGGATTGATAGAATTGACTCCATTGGTTACTGCCTGAGCACCTATAGTTGCTGCCTGACCACCTGCTGTCGTTTGTAATGGATTGGATGAAGGCTTAGTATATGATACAGTTACAACATCACCATAAACAACAGGACTTGCAAGTGTCAACTGAACTTTGATACCGGAAATAACAACTGTGCTAACTGTTCTGGCTGCTGAATTGACAAGAACTGAAAAAGAGGAAACAGCAGGTACAATATTGGCAAGAGTAAGATTATAAGTCATTTCCAGAAGTGACGGAGTTGCATTGGCAACTGCCGAACTGACATAAACCGGAATTATAGCAGCAACGTTATTCGTAACTGTCTGAGCACCTATAGTTGCTGACTGACCACCTGCTGCCGTCTGCAATGGATTGGAAACAGGAGCAGTGTAAGAGACAGTCACAATGTCACCATAGACAATTGCACCAGCTAAGGTCAATTGAACAATGCTACCTGCGATTGTAACTGAATTTATGGACCTGCCCACAGAATTAACCTGAACATTAAATGCTGAAACAGCAGGGACTACATTAGTCAGACTTAGATTATACACCATTTGAATAACTGCAGGTGTGGCATTTGCAACAAGGGAACTTTGATAAACCGGTGCCACCGGTGCTGAAGAAGCCGAACCGCTTTCGAAGGCTCCAATGCTTGGAGGATTCTTCCAGGAGTTTCCATTATAATCCGTTGTCAGACCAACATCTATCCCCTTTCCGATGGCTGGCGATGAACTCTGCAAATGAAAATCAGTTGATGACACAAACAGGGGATCAACTTTAAGGTTATTCTGATTAACGTAATTAGTATAAGCGATACTGCCTGCCGCGGCATTACTGTTTCCATTGTTATAAAAAATATTATTTTCAATAGAGACGTTACTACCTGAACCGGAAGTACCATTTTGTACAGGTCCCTGGTCAAAACCTTCTATAATATTATTTCTTACACTGAAGTTTGATGCATTACCATAAGGCAATTGAATGCCATAAGCAGTTGAAGTAGAGGTGCTGGCAATTATGACATTATTCCATATATTCCAATTGGTGACAGTATTTGAAAGGTCACTCATCGGATAAGGAGTAAACCTGAGAGCCCAGCCTTTACCGTTAATATTTGTACCTAAATTTTCAAACAGGTTTGAATAGATATATAAGTCCTTCATCGTGAAACCGGTACTGCAACTTACATATATTGCCATTGACAGGTTCTTGAAATGATTCCTGTAAATATTGGATCTTTCAAAATTTGATTCGAAACGTATGCCAACATCTCCTTCAGTATCCAATGCCGGACTCTGGGTATCAAATCCCATGGTATTATCATGTATATCCCAGGCAAATGCATAAGTGCCTTTTGATGATCCACACAGATCCCAGGCACCTTTACACGTATTGCCATAGAGTTCCATTCCTCCTAATGAGTTGTGGGATTCTAAAATAAAGCCCCATGAATTAGTGGGTTCCGGTCCTGCAGCAGGCGCTGTCGTCAGAATATTATTATATATCTTAACCCCTTTATTATACCCTTCACTATAATATTTTAAAGGATATCCGTTTAATCCTGCTCCACGGCCAGTCTGTGTTATAGTATTATTATAGATAAGCAATCCACTTTGTCCCCCAAACATTACACAGCCTTCACCATTATCATTTGCTGATACATAACGGGAGCAATTGGTTACTATATTATCATGAAATTCATTTCCGGTGGCGAATGTTCCTGGAGCATTCGACAAATATCCGGCTCCACCGTTAAATACAATTCCCTGTGCGACAAAATTTTCAAATGTACAATTATAAATTTTTACGTTACTTCTTCCATTTATAACTATAGCAGCCCATCCTACCATTCCTCCGCTCATCTTAATATTTGAAATATGTTGATTGCCATTTGAACCTTCAGATGAATTTAATACAAGAGTATATGAAAACTCAGGAGAAAGACTAAAGGTAATCAGTGAAGTTACGCCGTCACCCTCAATGCTTACACCAAGGGCTAATTGACATGCTGATGTTATTGCATAAGTTCCGGCAGTGACATGAATAATATCACCTGAAGAAGTTGCTTTTGAACATGCATAGGAGAGTGTTTTCCACGGAGAGCTACTGGTACCGTCATTGGAATCGCTGCCTGATGGATTAATGTAGTACGTCGTCGCACCGACAGTGGTGCTCAATGCTAATAGTAGTACAATTAATGTATTTTTCATATGTAAATAATATTGACGAATAGAAATAAAAAATTGACTGACACAGATTATTAAACGTCGTATATACTTTTTTATTACACTAAATATATATTTTAAACAATATAATTTTAAGTTGCTCGTTTTGAATTACAGAATCACAACGACGAGGAAAATGTCTGCCTTAAGATGTGTCTTACTCAATAAATACTAAAAAACATTAAAAAAAGTGTTCATAAGCATGAACAGCCAACACAGTTCGAGATATTACGAGTGATTAACTATAAAATTTAAACGTTATGAAGCTTAAAATAATTACTTTCTGTCTCCTATTTGCAGCGATATTTAGTGCATGTAAAAAAGAAGAAATAGGAACTTCAGCCAATTACGATACTTCCGGGAATACTGTTGCAACTGTGCTGATTAAGGTACTCAACGATAATCAATCTACTTATGAATATACATATTCTGGCTCAAATTTGGTTAGTGAAGAAAAAAGCAAATATGATTACACTGTCCACACTTATACTGATAATGGCCAGCTGATAAGTACTCAATATTATGGAAATGATGATATTCTGAGCAGCGATCTGACGACTTATCAGGCAGCATTAAGCAATACAGTATGGGTTACTCCTGCAAACGGAAAGTTAAGTGGGACAGTGAGCTATCAATATTATGATAACGGACAATTAATTAAGGCTACTTATACAGGATCAGCATCAACTACCTCTGAGTATTCTGAATTCATCTATGACGCAAATAGTAGAATAAGCAGACAAAAACTGTATTGGGATGACGTGGCCACAGGCTATATTGATTATTCATATGACGGAAACGGAAATATGACTAAAGAAGTGTTGTACAATCTGCCGTCAACAGGAGTTGCTGAACTGATCACTATTACAGAATATAATTTTGACACTGAACAAAATCCTTATAAATTGTTCAGCAAATTGATGATACCTGGAATTAATACAAACCAGAACAATATTATTAAGGAAACCTATACAATTCATTTAACTGCAAACGAAGGATCAGATAATGTGAAGGTTACTGAAAACAAATATGAATATAACAAAGCAGGGTATCCAATTAGCAAAAACGGTAATATAACATATATTTACAATTAATCTATCTCTTCCTAATTTGAAGGGAAATCTATTGATATCTATATTAAATACGTAGCTCTTTACAAAAATTGTTATGGGAAGTGTCACAGAGAGAGACTTATGTAATACTCATATACAATAATTCATAATTCTAACTAAAGAACTATGGTGACCTAAAAATAGCTTGCCTAATCTAAGACCCCTTTCAGAAATTTTTCTTTACCCGAAGAGCTGCGGATAAGACTACTATTCTTAATTATTTGTGGAACATTTATGTTACGAAATTGTTGTAACTTACAGTAATTTCTATTAATATTAAAAATGACCAGAGCTTTTTTTTTGGTTAGTATTCTTATCTTAATTTCTGCAGAGACATTCGGGCAATGTGTAAATGGCCCCACAGTTACACTTGGTAGCACGAGTGGAAGTACCTGTGGTACTACACCGGTAACTGTAACCGGAAATACATTCGGGGGAAGTGCAACAAAAGTATCAATAAGTGAGAATGGTAGTGGTTCAGTCAGCCCGGGTTCAGTGACAACATCTCCTTTCATATTTACATATACTCCCAAGAATGGCGACGCAGGGAAAGTGGTTATTATTACCTTCACTACCAATAACCCTTCCGGAACACCTTGCACAGCAGCCAAGGCAACATACACATTATCTGTAAATTCCAACGTTACAGCTCCTAAGGCAGGAACTATCACCGAACCGACCTGTATAATACCAACAGGAAGTGTAGTTTTGAGCGGTTTACCATCGGCAGGAACATGGGCAATTACCAGAACCCCCGGCCAGGTAATTAGTTCAGGTTCGGGAACAAGTGTTACAATATCAGGTATTCAAGCCGGTACATATACTTTTACAGTTACAAATTCGGTTGGATGTATCTCCCCGGCATCATCAAATGTTATTATCTCTTCACAAACCCAACCTCCGGCAAGCCCGGCACAGACAATAGATTGTACTTTGGGTCCTGGCCAGGCAGTGGTAACCGTGATCAGTCCTTTAGGAACAGGTTTTGAATACAGACTTGATGCACTTCCATATCAGACCAGTACTTCAATAGTCAATGTTGCAAATGGATATCATACCATTTCTGTTATGAATCCATCAGGCTGCACGACAACAGGAGTCAGCTTTCCTGTAGCATGCGCATGCTTAAACCCACCGACTGTGACATTATCAGGCAGCAATGGCACTACATGCGGTACAACACCTGTAACCGTAACTGGAAATACTTTTGGAGGGGATGCCACTGGTGTAACGATTACAACTGATGGAACCGGTACGGTAAATCCGGCATCAACAACCACCCAGCCGTTTGCTTTTACCTATACTCCTTCAAATGGTGATGTAGCCAATACTGTGACAATAACTGTAAGTACAGACAGAACATTGAATTCGCAATGTGTTTCAGCGACTTCAACTTATTCTCTGATTGTAAATCCCAATCCTGTGACACCAATGGTTGGAACGATCACACAGCCGACCTGTGCAGTGCTATCAGGAGCTGTTGAATTAAATGGTTTGCCCGCAACCGGTATCTGGACACTTATCCGTTCTCCCGGGGATGTAACTACAGCCGGTTCGGGTATAAGTACTAATATATCTAATCTGTCTGCCGGAACATACACCTTTACTGTTATAGATTCAGCAGGGTGCATATCTCCTCCATCAACCGGTATTATAATCACAGCGCAACCTGCAATACCGGCAGCACCTTTGGTTGGATCGATCACAGCGCCAACATGTTCTTTATCAACCGGAAGTGTGGTGATGAATGGTCTCCCTGCAACAGATAACTGGACCTTAACCCGTTATCCAGAAACAGTAACTTCAACCGGTACCGGTGCGAGCATTACCCTTTCAGATCTTCCCGGAGGTTTGTATAATTTTACCCTGACCGATGCAAACGGTTGTGTTTCAGGTTTATCTGCCACCGTGACAATACCTGATCAACCTGTGACTCCAAGTCCTCCGATGATTGGAGCTATCACACAGCCTGGCTCCGGCTTATCTACCGGTAGTGTAACATTAGACGGGTTGCCGGACAGCGGTTCCTGGACATTAACTCTTTCTCCTGGGGATATAGCCACAACCGGAAACGGGGCAACAAAAACGATTTCAAATCTGGTTCCAGGAACATACACCTTCAAAGTAACCAACTTAGTAGGTTGTACCTCAGGATCATCAGCCAGTTTTGAAATTTATACATCAACCGGTACTCCTGAACTTATTATTAACAATCCGCCGCCGGTTTGCTTTCCATCGACAGCAGACATTACAAATTCGAAAATTACCGAAGGTTCAACTATCAATTTAGTATATACATACTGGACTAACGCTGCGGCAACAATACCTTTTAATACTCCTTCTTCTGCTCCTGCCGGTATCTATTATATCAAAGGCACCACAACAGATGGCTTCTACATGGTAAAACCGGTAACAGTATTTGTTTATCGTATACCAGTGGCAAATGCCGGATCCGATCAGGCTCTTTCTTCTAAGGCTGTAATAACTATGAATGCTAAACTGGAAAATAGTTATGAGTCAGGTATATGGTCAGTGATTTCAGGGGATTGTGAATTTTTGGATGCAACTAATGCAAAGACTTCTGTAAGTGGATTGTCGGCGGGTAAAAACATATTATTATGGACTGTGACTAATGGTGTCTGTCCCTCATCATATGATACAGTTTTGGTTAGTGTCAATGATATGATCGTGCAGACCCTTATAACTCCGAATATGGATGGCAGGAATGATTATCTTATCTTAAAGGAGTCCGATTTGGTGGGCAGGATGGAATTAATTATTTTTGACAGGAGAGGTGCTCAGGTCTATAAAAACACAAATTATGATAATTCATGGAATGGAATTGACTATAAAGGAAAACCAATTCCCGACGACACTTATTTTTATGTTATTAAATCAGAAAGTGGAATATCCATGAGTGGTTATATTGTCATCAGACGATAAAATAGTTAAGCTTTTAGATGCTTAATCATCTGTTACTTACTACGATACTTTATATCCTTGGCTGCCTCTGCCTGTTATTTATGATTGATTAGATATGAATAAATACAAATTACTCACATCTTACAGACTCAAATCCTTAGAATTAAAAACGCGGGTTGTTATGTCACCGATGACAAGGTGCAGAGCAATCGGAAATGTGCCAAATGACCTGATGGCAGAATACTATAGTCAACGCTCCGGTGCCGGATTAATAATTACTGAAGGTACATCGCCATCACCAAACGGGTTGGGTTATACACGTATTCCCGGAATCTTCAGCCAAAAGCAGGTCGAAGGCTGGAAAAAAATAACTTCAGCAGTACATCGGAACGGAGGAAAAATATTTGTTCAGCTCATGCATACAGGCAGGATTAGTCATCCTCTTAATATGCCGGAAGGGTCACAGATTATATCCGCCTCGGCTGTAAAACCGAAAGGACTGATGTGGACAGATTCTAAAAAGTTGCAGGAATATCCGGTACCAAAGGCCATGACTATGGATGACATTTTACACACAATAGAGGAATTTGGAGCAGCTGCAAAAAATGGAATGAATGCAGAATTTGACGGTGTTGAATTGCATGGTGCTAACGGATATCTGCTGGAACAGTTCCTCTCTCCTGTAAGTAATATCCGGAATGATAGTTATGGCGGTAGTATTGAAAATCGTTGTCGTTTTGTTTTGGAAGCTGTGATTGCTGTAGCAGATTCAATTGGAAATGACAAAACAGGAATCAGGTTATCGCCTTATGGAGTCGCAAGTGATATGCCACACTATCCGGAAATAGATGCTGCCTATACTTACTTAACTGAACAACTCCACAAAATTGGTATTGCTTTTATCCATATAGATGATCACTCCTTAATGGGAGCTCCTGACATATCACAGGAACTGATCAAATTAATAAGGAGAATTTTTCAGAAGGCAATAATACTTTCGGGTGGCTATACTAAGGATAGGGCAGAGGCCGATATTCAAAACGGGTTAGGTGACCTTATAGGTTTCGGGCGTCCGTTTATTAATAATCCCGATCTTGTTGAAAGATTCAGGAAAGATTATTCCTTATCAGAAGATCTCAAAAAGGAGCTTTTTTATTCTGCGGATGAAAAAGGCTATACTGATTATCCTTTTTATAAAAAAATTAATTAACCCAATTAAGATAATATATGGAATTCGTAGACTATTATAAATTATTAGGTATCGACAAAACGGCTGCATCGAAGGATATTAAGAGTGCTTACAGGAAATTAGCAAGAAAGTATCACCCCGATCTGAATCCGAATGATAAAGATGCGAAAAAGAAATTTCAACAGATCAATGAGGCAAATGAGGTATTGAGCGACCCCGAAAAACGTAAAAAATATGATCAGTACGGGAAGGATTGGCAACACTCTGATCAGTTTGAGAACCAAAAACAATATCAGCAGCAATCTTCAAATTCGCGGGGAACACGATATGCTGATTCACAATCAGGAGGAGATTTTTCTGATTTTTTTGAATCTATGTTTGGGGGCTCACCAGGTGCAGGCCATGGCAGACAGGTGAAATACAGAGGAGAAGACTACAATGCAGAATTACAACTTGAGCTCATAGATGCCTATAAAACCCACAAAAGAACCTTAACTGTAAATGGCAAAAAAATCAGAATCACAATACCTGCCGGAATTGAAAACGGACAGACAATAAAAATACCCGGACATGGGGGGCAGGGAGTAAATAATGGACCGAACGGTGATTTATATATTACATTTTCTATCGAAAATCACCCGAGATTTAAACGTCTTGGAAATGATTTATTTACAACCGTTGACCTGGATTTGTATGTGGCAGTTTTGGGTGGCGAAATAACTATTGATACACTGGATGGGAAAGTAAAACTCAAAGTAAAACCCGAAACTCAAAATGGCAGCAAAATAAAACTTAAAGAGAAAGGATTTCCTGTTTATAAAAGTGAAGGCAGGTATGGTGATCTGTACGTGACCTATTCAATTAAAATTCCTACAAATTTAACAGAGAAGCAAAAAACCTTATTTAGCCAATTGTCTGAATCATAATTAATTATAGAAAAATAATGGAAACAGAATATTTAATATCAATAGATGAGTTTTGTGCAAACCATAATATTGAGATTTCATTTATCAGTTCGCTACAGCAAAGCGGATTGATTGAAATTACAACTGTCAGGGAAGCAGGTTTTATTGAGGCTGACCAGCTTAAACAATTAGAGAAGTTTATTCGATTATATTATGAGCTGGACATAAATCTTGAAGGAATTGAGACCATCAATTATTTATTGCAGCGTATTAATTCAATGCAACATGAAATAGTTGCACTCAGGAACAAACTTCGTATTTATGAAACTGAATTCTGAATACTCCGGTTATTTTCATAAAGATATAGTGTTGGCTGACTTACCATATCTTTACCTGCATATTATCGGGAACCCATAAAGCATCGCCTTGTTTTACTCCGAAAGCCTTATAGAATTCGGGCATATTTGATAAGGGACCATTGACGCGGAATTTGGCAGGTGAATGCTCATTGCTTTTCACCTGGCTGGCTACAGTTTCCGGACGTTCATTCACCATCCATGCCAAAGCATATCCCAGGAAGAAACGTTGTGAGGGGTTCAGACCTGCTATAATCGTGTTGTTCTTAAACTGATCTGTTTTCCTGAAAGCTTCATAAGCCATGATCGTACCTCCGAGATCAGCAATATTTTCACCTTGAGTAAGTTCACCATTTATATGCAGGCTGTCGACTGCAATATATTTATTGAACTGGTTAACAATCATTTTTGTCTTGGTAAAAAACCTGATGCTGTCATCCGGTGTCCACCAGTTCTGAAGGTTGCCGAGCGCATTGTATTTGCATCCCTGGTCGTCAAATCCATGGGTGATTTCATGTCCGAAAGTGGCGCCGATTATAGCATAGAGAAGAGCATCGTCAGCCATTTTACCTTCATATCCCGGTACAATAATATTACAGCCGGGTATGCATATCTCGTTGTTGGAAGGATTGTAATATGCATTGTATGTCTGTGGTTCCATTCCCCATTCTGTCCGGTCAACAGGTTTGCCATATTTAGAAACCATATAATTTACTTCCCATTTATTAGCATTCATCACGTTTTTTACGAATGAATTACGGTCGATTTGCATAGCACTGAGATCCTTCCATTTGTCGGGATAACCAACTTTCATGATGACTGATGAAAGTTTGCTCAATGCTTTTTCTTTTGTAGTGCCTGTCATCCAATCGAGGTCCCTTATCCGTTCAGCAAAAATAGTTTTGATGACGTTGCCAATCTCGATCAGTTTATCTTTTGTTCCCTTAGGCAGATATTCATCTACATAGACCTGGCCTATAAGTTCACCAAGTGAACCATCAGTTCTTTGGACAACGCGTTTCCATCTTGGCTTGGGCTCTTTGACTCCCCGGAGGGCACCGTAATAAAAGCTAAAATATTCGAGATATGTCTTATCATCCATGTACCCGGAAAGATTTTTTACAAGATGATACTTAAGATAATCTTTCCAGTCATCGACAGAGTATGATTTGAGGTAACGGTCAATTGATTTTAAGAATTCCGGCTGACCGACAATAACACTATCGACATTGTGAAGACCCATGCCAGCCATAAAAATATTCCAGTCAATATCAGGAGTGGATTCGGTAAGTTGTTTAAAAGTCAACTTGTTGTAATTCATCCATGGATCACGGGTATCTTCACGTTTACGCGACGTTTTGGCAATTGATGTTTCAAGTTTCATGAGTCCCTGAGCAGCAGATTTGGCTTTTTCACTGTTGTAACCCATAATACCAAACATATTCTCAAGATGAGTTATAAACTTCTGACGGATAGAAATAGCTCGCGAATCGGTATCGAAATAAAAACTACGGTCAGGAAGACTTAATCCTCCCTGGTAAATAAGTACAGCGATCTTGCTGCTGATCTTATCATCCTGTCCGACATATAATTGGAACAAAGGTGAACCGGAGATTGTATGAATGTACGATGCAGTTTTGATTATCCCATTTATGTCTTTTATTCCATCGATCATGTCTAAATCGCTTTTTAAATCGGAGATTCCTTTCTTGTTAAGTGCTGCACTATCCATACCGGTATAAAAGAAATCTCCTATTTTTTGCTTGTTGCTACCTTTTATAGCATCTTTTGTTGCAGCCGATGATTCGCAAACATGACGAATCTGGGTGTTGATTGTATCCTGGATCAGTTGCCATATGCCATTACTCTGTTCGCTGGCAGGAATTGGATTTTGCATGAACCATTTGCCATTGGCATAAAGAAAGAAATCATCTCCAGGTTTAACGATAGAATCAATGTGTGAAAGAAGAGCATCAGTAGTCTGTTCTTTTTTATGTTTGCTGCATGCCGAAAATGCAATGATAGTTACCATCAGAAGCATCGAAAGAAGAAAATGTTTATTCATGGTTTGGATTTTTAGTATTCGATTCAAATGTAGGAACTAATATTAAATATTAATTATTTCAACAGACAGGTTTTAAAATGAAATACGGATAAGTGTATTTTATGATGCATTTTTATCCAGGGAAAATGAATGTAATTCAACTCCTTCAATGGTTAAATTATACGATTTATTGATAATAAATGCATTATCCGGATAGTAATTTGTATTTTACCAAAAATTAAAATTATAATTATGAGCACAGGAACAGTAAAATTTTTTAATAACTCCAAAGGATTTGGATTTATAAAGGACAGTGAATCAGAAAAAGAGTACTTCGTACATGTATCGGGTCTGAATGATGAAGTAAGAGAAAACGATGAAGTATCTTTTGATCTTCAGGAAGGGAAGAAAGGATTAAATGCAATAAATGTTAAACTGGTGTAATTCGAGTATTATATAAGACATTTATTATAACAGGTCCCGTATTTCACGGGACCTTTTTTATTTCATGACTATCATCTTCAATAAATTATGAGTTTTTCCGGGTGATTTTTATATTGAATCAATGGCCTTTCTCAGAATGCCCGCAGAGTTCGACAATGAAATGAGCTCCTCTGTCGAAAGCGGACCTTCAATAATCCTTGTTACTCCGCTATCTGAGACAACACATGGTACGCTGAGGCATACATCTTTAATACCAAAATCAGATTCTACAAGCGTTGATACAGATAATATACTATTCTGACTCCGGAGTATCGCTGCAGTAATTCTAACTAGTGCCAGACCT
>Ga0302167_10001108_pt1 | contig 12036 bp, 9 predicted proteins | sample I_Fen_N1_1_FD_193496 | JGI IMG/M metagenome (GOLD analysis project Ga0302167, IMG submission 193496) | Peat permafrost microbial communities from Stordalen Mire near Abisko, Sweden - I_Fen_N1_1 | ecosystem: Environmental > Terrestrial > Soil > Wetlands > Permafrost | place: Sweden: Abisko...
ATTAACAATTGAGGATTAAAAACCTGCTGGCTTTTCTGAAATAATATATAAAAGCATAAGCTGCGGAAAATCAACTTAATTGGTTTCCGCAGCTTAATATTTTGCTAATAGTTATATTTTACAACAAAGGACTCAATCTTTAAGAATCATAAAATTATATACTTAAGATATTCCGAAGGAAAAGTGAGAATTAAAATTTTACATTTTGTTATTCGAACTTTCTCCTTGGAGCTATCATCTTTTAACTCTTAACTCATAACTGAATTAAAGTTCTCTGTTAGCTATTTCTGTTACAATTCTTTCGATGAATGCATCTAAATTAACAGCACCTTCATCATCATTTTTTCTGCTTCTTACAGAAACTTCATTATTTGCAGCTTCCTTTTCTCCAACAACTAGGATATAAGGAATTCTTTCAAGTCTTGCTTCTCTTATCTTATAACCAATTTTTTCAGCTCTGTAGTCTGCTTCAACGCTAACCCCTTTGTTTCTTAATGATTTTACTACTGATTCAGCATAATCACTATACTTGTCAGAGATTGGTAATACTTTTACTTGAACTGGAGCGAGCCATGTAGGGAATGCACCGGCATATTTTTCTATAAGCATTGCTATAGTTCTTTCGTAGCAACCGATTGATGATCTATGAATAACAAATGGTATTTTCTTTTCGCCATTTTTATCAATATAAGACATTCCTAATCTTTCAGCTAAAGCAAAGTCGATTTGAACTGTGATTATTGTATCTTCTTTACCATGTACATTTTTAAATTGAATATCAAGCTTTGGACCATAGAATGCTGCTTCACCTTCAACTTCAGTATAGTTTATATTTAAGTGATCTAAGATAATTCTCATTTGATTTTGAGTGGATTCCCATGCTTCAGGGTTATTTATATATTTTTCAGTATTGTTTGGATCCCATTTAGAGAATCTATATGTGATGTCTTTATCTATTCCTAAAGTGGACATAACGTAATTTATTAAATCAATTACTCCTCTAAATTCTTCTTCTACTTGCTCAGGAGTACAAACTAGATGACCTTCTGCTAAAGTAAATTGTCTTACTCTAATTAACCCATGCATTTCACCAGAAGCTTCTTTTCTAAATAGAGTAGAAGTTTCATTGTATCTTATTGGAAGATCTCTATAACTATGTTGTTCTGCATTATATACAGTAAATTGGAATGGACAAGTCATTGGTCTTAGACATAAAATTTCCTCTTCTTTTGTTTCATCGCCAAGTATAAACATTCCATCTTTATAGTGATCCCAGTGTCCTGAAGCTTTAAATAAATCATTTTTTGACATGAAAGGTGTTTTTGTTAATACATAACCTCTTTTAGCTTCTTCATCTTCTATCCATCTTTGAAGAGTTTGGAATATTTTAGCACCCTTAGGCATTAATAATGGAAGGCCTTGACCTACTTTTTCATCAGTTGTAAATATTCCAAGTTCACGACCTAGCTTATTATGATCTCTTTTTTTAGCTTCTTCTAGAGCTTCTAAGAATTCATCTAAGTCTGCTTTCTTTAAGAACGCAGTACCATAAATTCTAGTAAGCATTTTATTCTTTTCATCACCCTTCCAGTAAGCACCAGCACTTCTAGTAAGTTTGATTGCTTTTACTGGCTTTAATGACATAAGATGAGGGCCAGCACATAAATCTGTGAAATCTCCAATCTTGTAGAATGATATTATTTCACCTTCTGGAAGATCATTTATTAATTCTACCTTAAATGGTTCATCTTTCATTAATTCTAAGGCTTCATTTCTTGGAAGTTCAAATTTTTCTATAGAAGGATTTTCTTTAATTATTTTTTGCATTTCAGCTTCAAGTTTTTCTAAGTCTGAAGCTATGAAAGCAACTTCCTTATCAAAGTCATAATAAAATCCAGTAGCAATAGAAGGCCCGATAGCTAATTTTGTTTCAGGGAATAATCTCTTTACAGCATAAGCTAAAACATGAGATATACTATGTCTTAATGCATTTTTACCTTCTTGAGAATCAAATGTGCATATGCTTAAAGACACATCTTCATTAATTTCTTTTCTTAGGTCACAGACTTTGCCATTAACTATACCACAACAAGCATTTCTAGCTAAGCCCTCACTAATTGATTTAGCAATTTCATAAACTGATAATCCAGCTTCGAATTCTTTAACTGAACCATCATTTAAAGTTATTTTTATCATTTTTAAAACTCCTCTCAATACTTTATTTAGTTAACAATTAAAAGTTAATTGTTTTGGAAGAAATCACTTTGTAATTTCTTAATTAAAATAAAAAAACTCCGTCTCTAAAAATATAGAGACGAAGTAATATTCGTGGTTCCACTCTAATTACCTAAAAATAGATTAATTAAAAAAGTCTAAATACTAAAATATAGTAATATAAAAGACTATTTTAAATAATTATAAAAAATAGGTCACTTAAATTTATCGTAACGTGACAATGACGGGCTTCATTAAAGCCACTCAGAGGTGGTTTTCAGTCTAAATTTATTTAAGAATAATCACACCAGCATATTCTATCTCTGAAAAATAAGATTTTAGCTTACTGTCCTCATCAACGTATTATTATATTAATATTTCTTATTATAATCATTGAATTTTTCTATGTCAACAAATTAACAGAAAAAATTGTAAATAGATAATTTTAAAAAGGAATGTCTTGATAATTTTAACATGGCTTTAATGTTATGTTAACAAGACATTAATTCAATCTTAATAAGAATTTTATTAAAATACACTACAATAAAGCTGAATAGAAATATTTGCCAAGTTATTTACTTCAGGAGGTAGAGATGAATAAAAAAGTAAAAAGTATCAAAGTAAAAATTATCATGTTTTTAACCCCAATGTTATTAATAGCATTTATAGTATTATCAGGATTAGGATATAAATTTGCAAGTGAGTCTTTAAAGGAAAGTAATTTAAATATAATGGCAGAAATGACTAAAACAGCAGCTGGTAGAGCAGAAGATCAGATAAAGAGTGAGATTAAAAATCTTGAAATGATAGCAAGTAATCCTATGATTAGTGATGAAAGCATACCATTAAAAGATAAAATAGAAATTTTAAAACCAGCATTAAAAACAATTGGACAAGTACAATTAAGTATAAGTGATAAAGATGGAAATTCAATAGACACAGCAGGAAATGTAAAGAAAATAAAGGCAACTCAAAGTTTTATGAAATCAATAAAGGGAGAAAATGCTATAACGAACCCTTTTATAGATCCAAGTACAAATAGTAAATTAATAGCATATTCAGTTCCTATTAAGGATTCCAAAGATAATATAATTGGAATTATTACATCAGTAAAAGATTGCATGGATTTTTCAGTTTTAAACAAAGATATCAATTTTTTAAAAACAGGAAGTGCTTTAATTGTAGATAGTAATGGAAATTTCATAGTAGCAGCAGATGAATCATTTGTAAGTGAAAATAAGAATATTACAAATATGACATCAGATAAAGAATCATTAGATGATTTGAATAATATCGGGAAAAGTATGATTATTGGTGATCAATCTGGAATTGGCAAATATACTTACCAAGGTAAAGTTAGGTATATTACATATAGTCCAATAGGGGAAACAGGGCTTTCTATGGGTATTTCAGTTGAAGAAAAAGACTTATTAAGTGCATTGAGTAGTTTAGCACTGGTTGATACGGTAGTAACAATAATAATGATATTATTAATAGCGAGTATAATAATTTGGTTTACTATTAAGGTTATCAATAGATTACTTGGTGCTAAAAATTATGTAGACAGTATCGCAATGGGAGATTTCTATACGCAAATTGATAATAAATACATTAAAGGAAATGATGAAATAAGTGAGATTTGCACCAGCGTAGCTACAGCTAAAATATCTATTGGCGGTATGGTAAAAGCTGTAAGAAATAATGCTACTATAGTGAAAGATAGTTCATTATCACTAAATAAAATTGTAACAGATTTATCAGTGCTTACAGAAGAAATATCAGCATCTATAGAAGAAGTTTCAGAGAACACTAACAGGCAAAGTCTAGATTTCAAAGAAATAAGTAATAGACTTACAAGTTTTAGTGATGAAGTAAATGTAGCTAAAGATAATGTTCATTCAATTAGCCAAGATGTTTCAGTAATAAATGATAAATCGTTAAGAGGAAATAAAGACATAGAAGAATTAAATGATGGAATCGTAAGTGTCAATAATAGTTTTGAAAAATTTGCAATGAGCATAGAGTATATGCAAGGAGATATGAAAAATGTAGATGAAATCACCCACATTATAAGTGGAATTTCAGAACAAATAAATCTTTTAGCATTTAATGCGGCAATTGAAGCAGCCAGCGCAGGAGATGCTGGTAGAGGATTTAATGTTATAGCATCGGAAATTAGAAAGCTTTCAGATAAAAGCAAAGAATCAGTTCAAAATATTTATAGAATAATAAATAGGCTTATGAAGATAATAAATACACTTGTGGATGAATCTCAAAATATGGATTCTGAGCTCGAAAAGCAAAAAAATATAATTTATAAAGCATCAAGTTCATTTTCAGAAATAGCAGTATTAGTTACAGAAATAGCACCTAAGGTTTTAAATATAGATGATGCATTTGAAAATATTAGTCAAGATAAGGATTTAATTTTTGAAAATATATATGAATTATCAGAAGATGTGAAAAATACATCAGAGTCTGTAGAGCAAATAGGATTTTCATCATTAGAACTTGCAAAACTTGGAGAAGAGTTAAATAGTAGTTCAGATATATTACTATATAAAGCAGATGAACTTATAGAAAAAGTAAAGCAATTTAGAATAGAAAAAGAAGACTTTGAAAATCAAGTAGAAACAGATGTACAAACTATAGAATTGAAATCATTACAGAGGGAAGACTTACAAGAAATAGAAGGTTTAGATATAAAGAATGAACCTTTAGAAGAATTAAATTTAGGACAGAAAATTGTGGATATAAAAAAAGAAGAAAATCAGTATATAAGAAATTTGGATTTAACATTAGAGGAAGAGTTGAGACGGTTAGCGATGCCATCAGAAGATGAAGCATTGGATTTAGACTATGCGACTCATGAGATAATTAATTTAGATTTATCACTAGTAGATAGTTTTGTTAACTTAAGTGCATCATCATTAGAAAAATTAGATGTAAATTTACCAACAAAAGATTTTGAATGGGGATGTTCTAAAGTAACAGAATTGAAAGAGTACATTAAACAAAAAGACGTGAAAGAATATGACGAAGAAAATGAAGAGTCAAGAAATTTTAATATATAGAATATTATGTAAAATAAAGAGGATACTTCAAAATATTTTTTATTTTGGAAGAAATCCTCTTGATTTAATTAATTCAAAAGATATATAATATTAATATGCAGATGTGGCGGAATTGGCAGACGCACTAGACTTAGGATCTAGCGCCTTTCGGTGTAAGGGTTCGACTCCCTTCATCTGCACCAATATGCGAAAGTGACTCAACGGTAGAGTGCCACCTTCCCAAGGTGGACGCTGCGGGTTCGAATCCCGTCTTCCGCTCCATAATATATTTAATTAATGCATAATGTACATTGTGCATTAATTTTTTTACTCAATTTTATCCGATAGCTAGCATCCGTAACATTCCCATTTATATGAAACTCCTCTTCCTAACGTCAAAGGAGTAAGCGATTCACACTAAATCATAGATTTAGGTTCCCTGCTTAACTGGGAGATAACGGCTGCACGCTCCTGGATGTGGTGCCACTTGTGGGTACATTGTGACCCTCGAGGTTATAAGTTCAACTAAGATTCAGATGGGGATCAACCCCCACCCGAATCAAGTTTCACTTGATAATTCGGAATTTGTTTTGTTAATCAAAGAAAAAAGAACTTTCTAAGAAATAGAAGTCCTTTTTTTTATAATAAATAGTAAATTTAATAATAGGAATTACTCAATGCTTTTAATCAATTTATCTAAAGTCAAATTAACAATCATTTCTTCTGAGTAGAATTGCTCACCCATTATTTTAAAAATCATATCTGATTTTTTATAACCTTCTTTATAAAGCTTTAAATTTTTAGTTATTCTTTTAAGTGTGTTTTTGGGAATATTCAATTCTAATGTTAATTCTTTAAAAGAATAATAATCTTTTTTCAATATATCAAATAATTTATTTTGAAGATCTAACTTATATCGAAGATCGACTTCTTTGGATTGATGAGGTCCGTATTTTCCTCTATGATGTGATGAACATAAATATTTATAATTTAATTCTATATCAAAGCCACCTTCACTTCTGTGAACAATATGATGTATATCAGCTTCGGCATTACATATTTCACATAAAGACAATATTTTAATCCTCCTTAGAATTTATCTCATATTACATATGAAATTACTTGACATGTAATATTATAAAGTAATCAATAAGAAATATCAATTTTAATATATAAAATATAGTATAATTTAACAAATAAGAAACTAAATGGAGTATAATATAAATAGAGGCAAATAATTTTTAAATAACAAATATAGGAAACTTAAAAATAGAATGTAGTATTCTTTATACTATGATAAAAGATAAGGAATAACATTGATATATTATATTTTATAAAATATTAACTGGGAAGGTGAGGGAATTGAGGGAAAATTATAATTCGATTAATTATTGGGAACTCTTTATCAACGAAAATAAAACAATAAGAGGACATATGTTTACGCAAAAACCACCTGATGAAAAGAGTATTTATTTTCATACACTTATGTTTTCAAACAAAAATGGAATAAATAATTTATGGGGATACTTTCCTAATATAAGGAGTCTACTGGGATATATTCAGTATTCATTTCTACAAGAAGCCTTTTATAAATGGATATATGGACAGGAAAAACTAGTCACTAAGATTCCACCATTAACAGTTGAGAAAATAGCTGATGAAGGAGAAAAACTGAAGAAAATAAGTAAAGAAACCTGCATTAACATGAAAAGAGAATATGAATTTCTAAGCAGATTATGGGAAATGCCTGTTGATAAAATTGAAAGGGAATTAAGAAAATTTGTTATAAATTTTAATAGAAGATGGATGGGGGATAATAAAGAATTTATATATATAAAATTTTTTAAGACTCCAGAAGAATTGGGAGAGTTTGTGATTTCGTCTACTCTATTAACGGGTACAGAAGAAGAATTAGAAAATAGAATAGGTATGTCAATAGATGAATGGAGAGAGCTTTGTAAGGTTGCAGTAAAAGATTTCAGAAAAGGTCAAATATTTAGAAAAGTTTTGCTGAAAAAATTAAGTGAAGTGTATTAAAAAAAGTTAAGCGGCAAACATTTTGTCTATAAAACGTTAAATATCAGAAAGCAATAAGTTTTAAAATGAAAACCTTTAAATAAAAATAATAGAAGAGGTATTTGTCTAGTTACTTAGTGAACTATAATAAATATCTCTTCAATTTTCATTTATAATAAGTTTTATGCTACGTAAAATTAAATATTTTCAACAGAAGCTATGCTCTGGGATGAAATTCCAAGCATTTCACCAGTAAAACCAAGTCCCTCTTCAGTAGTAGCCTTAATATTTATCTTATTAATATCTATAGCAAGAGCTGCTGATATATTTTCTCTCATATGTTCTATATGTGGTAACATTTTAGGCTTTTGAGCTATTATTGTAGCATCTATATTATTTATTAAATATCCAGCTTTAAAAACTAGCTTGCCAGTCTCTTGAAGTAATGCAATACTAGATATCCCCTTAAAAGTATTATCTGTATCTGGAAAGTGCTTGCCAATATCTCCTAGCGCACATGCTCCAAGTAAGGAATCCATTATAGCATGAAGAAGTACATCTGCATCAGAATGACCGAGTAATCCTTTATCATATGGAATTTCAACTCCACCCAAAATTAATTTTCTGTTTTCAACTAATCTATGTACATCATATCCTAATCCAACTCTCATATAGTCACCTCGTTTAAATGTTTTAATATAATATATATTTTAACATATATATTGAAATTCACAATGCAAACTGTACATTGTGAATTACAACATATATATTATAATAGTTAGTTATATAAAAAAACAAGTCAGTATGCTAATTAGAAACACGTCTGTTTTTACTAATATCTATATTTTTAGATGGCATTGTCTTAATGTTAAATTTAATAAACAATAAAGAAATAAATTTGTTTATAATGAAATGTATAAATGTTATTCTACGTTTTTTTATGAAGTCTACATAAATAATTTTACTTTTCATAAATAATCTCCAAAATATTGATTTCAAATCAGGTGTATAAAGGTTTATGGATAAGTAGATTTATATGCTATAATAACATAGTATGAATAAGTTATATAAAGGGTTAATCTTTTAAAGAGGTGTTAATTATATGGAAAATTTGAGCTTTAATAAAGATAAATATGTATTTGCTTCACTCCCATCAATGTTATTAATAGGAGATTCAGCAGAGTATAGTAGAAATAAACAGATAGCTTTATTTTTGAATGAATTAAACATGTATAGTGTTTTACTTAAAGACTTAGTAAACTTTTCACTTAAAGAAAATGATAGAAATATAGCTTTAAATATAGCTTATTACACAACTGATAACGATGATCTACTTAAAACAATAATTCGAAAAAAAGATTTACCCATATCAAAGCTAAGTAAGTTAACTAAGATTAAACCTGAACAGATAGAAAAATGTAGAGATTATATTATAGCTTATTATATAATATTAACTAATCCTGATTATAGACTTATACAAGAATATTTTAGAATAAAATTAAGAGAAGATAATAATGTGATCGGCATTTCAAATAAGAAGCAGGATTTGTATAAGGGTTTAGTAATAAGATCATTAAAAAAATCTGCTTACATAGTAACTTCTAAAGGCGAATTTATAAAAATAAAAACTGATAGTAAAGCAAGTATTGGGCAGCTCTCAGAGGGTGAAAAAAAGAAAACTCTAAGAAACTATAGAATACATATTTCTATTTTGTTATTTATACTCATATTAATCGGAAGCGGAATTATTATTGAATACAGAAGAACTCAAAGTATAATTGTTATTGAAACAACTTCAAATATAAAAATTAATATTAATAAATTTAATAAAGTTATATATGCGTATTCACCTACTGATAAAGGACAGGAACTTATTACCAATATTGATATTTTAAATAAAGATATTGATGAAGCTATGGCTGAAACATTTAAATACGCATTAAATAATGAAATGTTGGATTTAAGCAAGAAAACTTTGGTGACAATAAATGGACAATCAATAAAATATGGCTTACTTACTAAAACCAATAAAATTATATCTGAAAATAATATACCTATAGTTATAAATAATGCAGGTAATCAACAAAAGTTACCACAATATTTAACGCAAGATGAGGAAAATAAAACAGAAAAATAACTCTCAATAGAGAGTTATTTTTCTGTTTTATTTAAAATCTCTTTAAATGTATTCATATCATATTTAGAGCTAATATAAATCCTATCAAGTTTAAGAGGATTATCGTCTCTATCTGAAAGACCTCTTTGAGTTGTAAATCCTAAAATATAACCAGCATCTTTCGCTGCTTGTATACTATCATCATTAAAATCTCCAAAAGGATAGGCAATTGAATCAATTTTTTTACCTGTTATTGATTCTAAGGTTTTCTTAGATTCTTTTAATTCAGTAAGTTGTTCATCATAAGTCATTTTATCAAGGTTAGGATGATTAACAGTATGACTTTGAATATCTATGCCATAATTACTCATTTCATTTATAGCCTCTTTTGATAAATAATAATTACCATCTAACGCAGATGTTATGCAAAATATAGTCGCTACCATATCGAAATCTTTTAATATGGGGAAAGCACTATAATAATTATCCATATATCCATCATCGAAAGTAATAACTATACTTTTATTTGGAATAGGAGAGTTATTTAATAAATACCCTTTAAGTTCATTTAAAGTTAATGTTACATAACCTTCATCTTTTATGTACTTAAGTTGTGCTTTAAGATTTTCAGGAGTTATTGTTACTTCATTATCAGCAGATTCTTTAACAGAATGATAATATAATACTGGTACACCTCTATTATCATTGACTAAAGTAACTTCGCCAAAAGTTCGAATATGTTGAAGTATATTTTTATCATTATTGATATATTCTTGCGATCTGGAATCGTTTTCTGAATTGAGCTGTTTTATGGTATCATCATTAGCTGTTGCAGTATTTTTCAGATGAATATTATTATATATAATGTAGCTACCTAATATAAGAATGAAGATAACAATCGGAAAAGTTAAAATGTTTTTATTTTTAGAAATATTTTTTATTAAAGAATTTCTTTTTGAAGTATTCTTTCTAGACATAAATCTACTAATTGACCTCCTTACATTGGAATTTAAGATACTATTCTATTATTATATCCTAAATTATAATAATATCGATCAAACTTTAAATAAAATTTGATCGATTTTATTCAGTTATCGCAATATGAAATTAGAATAATATTCTTAAAAGTATAGCATAATATAAAGATAGTACAACTTATTAACATTATACACAGGCACTTGTGGATAACCTGTTATAAATATGTTGATATACATAATATTACATATTGGTTTTGTGGATATATAATGAATAAAGTCATAAAAAGTATAAATTAAAGAGGTGTTAAAATGACTCTTATAGCAAATATAACAGGAGTAATAATCATAGGTTCTATGTTATATACAACTTATCCACAACAATTGTGTATAAGTTGTAAAATACAAAGTGAAAATAAATTTAAGATTGGGGAAAAGTCTATAATTGAAAACTTAGATTATTTAAAAGAAGACATAAAAATACCCCAACTAGTAGATGGAAATGATGAAAAAGCGATAAACTTGATAAATAGTGTAATTAATAAAGATATTTTGCCCAAAATAGAAGATACGGAAAAAATCTCAAAAGAATATTTTGCAGGAGCAGGACAAGAAAAACCAACATTCCCCTATGAAATTTATTCAAGATATACAATAGCTGAAGATAATAGCATACTTTTAAGTTTGTATAATGATTATTACGAGTATTTAGGAGGAGCCCATGGAATGACAACAAGGACTTCTTATACAATAGATAAAGAAAAAGAAAGCATAATAACTCTAAAGGAGTTATTTGTTAAAGGATATAAGTATAGTGATATAATTAATGAAAAGATAAAAGAAGACATTAGCAAAAATCCTGGGAATTATTTTGATTCAGGAAATGAATTTAAGGGGATTAGCGAAACTCAAAGTTTTTATATAGAAGGTGATAATCTTGTGATTTATTATCAATTATATGATATAGCACCTTATGTATTTGGGATTCCTGAATTTAAAATTCCCCTAAAATCATTTGATGGAAATTATGTTTACTATAAAAGCTTAAAAGAATAATAAAGAATAGGGAGCAAAAAAATAATAAATGCTGTAAAAAAAGATTTGCATAAATCTGAGTTTGAAAGCTATCTTAGCAAAATTGCTATGGTGTATGAAGAAATAAACATACACTTAAAAAATGGAGCAAAAGAAAAAGATGCCTCTAAATTAGTTTTAATATGCTGAGACATCTTTCTACTATATATAATATTTCATATTAAGTTCTTAGTTTTTGTCATGAGCATTAGTATTTTCGTTTCCTCTAAATCCATAACTATCTGAAATAATTCTTCCAATTCCAGTTACCTTGCTTGTTATACAACCTCTACAATGAGCTGGTGTATCACCTGTGCATATTTTGCCTGGATATAGAGCATAAAGCTTTCTATATTCACCTTCAGTAACATTAGGCATTACAACATTAGCACCACTTTGAAGTGCAACTATTCTACCATTTGGAGTTAAAGATTCCATTGCAGTTGTTGCAGGAATATTTATATCAGGAAGTATTAAACGTGTTAAAGCCATAACTTTTAGGGATAAAGTAAGATTTCCACCTTGTGCATCTTTTAAAGGAGTATCTTCATTAGGTATAAATGGACCTATTCCTATCATATCTGCATTT
>Ga0302167_10001111_pt1 | contig 12003 bp, 10 predicted proteins | sample I_Fen_N1_1_FD_193496 | JGI IMG/M metagenome (GOLD analysis project Ga0302167, IMG submission 193496) | Peat permafrost microbial communities from Stordalen Mire near Abisko, Sweden - I_Fen_N1_1 | ecosystem: Environmental > Terrestrial > Soil > Wetlands > Permafrost | place: Sweden: Abisko...
GTCGCTTCAATCGCCAGCAAGCCGGCTCCTACAAAAGCGATTAGCGATTGGGCTGCGGCGTCAGGCGCAGGTATGGCTTCACCGCACGGTAGCCCTTGGGAAAGCGTTGCTTGATTTCATCTTCGTCCTTGAGCGAAGGCACGATCACCACCTCATCACCGTCCTGCCAGTTGGCTGGGGTGGCCACCTTGTAGTTATCGGTGAGTTGCAGCGAGTCGATGACCCGCAGGATTTCATGGAAGTTGCGGCCGGTGCTCGCCGGGTAGGTGATGGTCAGCCGGACCTTTTTGTTCGGGTCGATCACGAACAGTGAGCGCACCGTGAGGGTGTCGTTGGCGTTGGGGTGGATCAGGTCGTACAGGTCCGAAACCTTGCGGTCGGCATCGTCGAGGATCGGAAAGGTGACAACGGTGTTCTGGGTTTCGTTGATGTCTTCGATCCATCTGTGATGCGAATCCACCGGGTCGACGGACAGCGCAATGGCCTTGACCCCACGCTTGTCGAATTCATCTTTGAGCTTGGCCGTGAAGCCCAGTTCGGTGGTGCACACCGGCGTGAAGTCCGCCGGATGGGAAAACAGCACGCCCCAGCTGTCGCCCAGCCATTGATGGAACCGGATGGTGCCGGCGCTGGAATCCTGTTCGAAGTCGGGGGCGATATCGCCGAGTCTGAGGCTCATGGTGCTGCTCCTTGTGAGTGCTTGATGAGCTCAACTGTGCCTGTGTTTTTTATCTATTAAAAAGAATAAATATCGATTTATTTAGACCCGGAAGGAATATTAAAGATCTGTTCACTGGACGCGCCTGCGCATCCCGCCGACCATCGTCAACGAGGTTCGAGAAGGCCTTGAGTTGCTGCAAAAAGGGGAGTTTCAAGGCGGGTTTACGGGGGTGAGCCCGCCTTGAAAACGCAAAAGCCCCGTCCGGCGAGATGCCGGGCGGGGCTTTTTTTTGGTTCATCGCGGCTTACTCCCGAAGGCGTGTGTCATTCAGCACGTTCGTGGCTGGGATGACGCCTTCGCGAGCAGGCTCGCTCCCACGCGCTATTACAACAGCGGGATCGAGTAGCTGACGATCAGACGGTTTTCGTCCTGCGAACGAGTGTTCGGCAGGTCGGTACGCCAGCTGGCGTTTTTCCACGCCACGCCCAGGTTTTTCAGTGCGCCAGACTGGACTACGTAACCAACACTCAGGTCGCGCTCCCACTCGGTAGCGCCGTTAGCTGCTTCGCCACCGCGCGCGTTAACGGTATCGATGTCATCGCCATGCAGGTACACCACACCCGCCGTCAGGCCAGGCACGCCGACTGTGGCGAAGTCATACGAGTAACGTGCTTGCCAGGTGCGTTCGCCGGCACGGCTGAACTTCTGGATTTGCGAGTCGGTGATGGTGTAGTTCGACGAACCGTCGCCTTGGTTCAGCCACGGGAAGTCACTGCTGCCGTTGCTGACCTGGTAACCGCCACCGAAGGTGTGACCGGCAACGCTGTACAGGAACAGGCCGCTGTAGAGGTTATTGTCGACCTTGCCTTTACCGTTCGCCACGCCGCTGTAGTTGCCGGAGCTGTAGTAAAGCGGATCGCTGCCATTGGCACCGTCGTCGGAGCTGTGGAAATAACGGAAGTCAGACTTCAACACGCCCGGGCCGATTGCCCAGTTGTGCACCAGGCCCAGGAAGTGTTGCTTGTAGAAGTCTTCCAGGTTGCCGTAGTAGTACGAAGCGGTCAGGTCTTTGGTGATTTTGTAGTCAGCACCGCCGTAGTAGAACTTGTTGACGAATTGACCGGCGTCATAGTTCGAGCTGCCGTTGGCACCCGCGATGGACAAGCCTTCATTGTTGCTGGAGTTACGGCCTTTGGCGTGCTCGATTTGCCCGGCGGTCAGGGTCAGGTCCTTGATCTCGTTCGAGGTGATCGCGCCGCCCTGGAAGGTTTGTGGCAACAGGCGACCATCGTTGTATTTGATGACCGGGTTGTTGGGTTGCAGGGTGCCGATTTTCAGCTCGGTCTGGGAGATCTTGGCCTTGCCGGTCACGCCCAGGCTGGCGAAATCATTCACAGCTTCGTTGCCATCGCTTGGGAAAACGGTGCCGCCCGAAGCAGTGCCGGTGTAATTACCGTGGTCTGCACGGCTGGAGTCCAGACGCACGCCGTACAGGCCGATTGCATCAACACCGAACTGGACGGTGCCCTGGGTGTAACCGGAGATGAAGCGCAGATCGAAGCCCTGGCCCCATTCGGCGTTCTTGCTACGGGTGTTGGACGTTGCCGATGGCTGGCCATCGCGGTTGTCGGTGTTGATGTAGAAGTTACGCAGCCCCAGGGTGGCCTTGCTGTCTTCGATGAAACCGGCGGCGCCTGCCTGCTGCGCCAAAACCCCTACGGCCACAGCCAGGGCCAAGGTGGACTTGTTCATTGTTTCGCTCCTATTGGTTCTAATTCTTCTGTTGCTGGTCCTGGGTCGTACGCCCTGGATCCGCAGACGCGCCAATCGCGTCAACCGCTCTAAATCGGGGTTTTCATTGCTACAGGATACCTCGACACAAACCTTAAAAGAATTATCTAATTCCTTTTAATGCCATTTGGCTATATACATCCGCAGCACGAAACAGAGGTATCGGCTGACAGGCCAATTCCTTGACGGTTGGTTTGTCGAGGGGTGAAATCGCCAAATCCGGGACGCAGCGCGAGTCGGATGTGCCTACTTTATGCGCTTAGAGAAAAAGCTAAAAAGAATAAAAAATCATCAGAATCATTGTTTATGGAATATAAAAAGCAGCGCAAAAAAAACCTCGCCAATGGGCGAGGTTTTTTTGGGGTAGCGCGTATTACATGAAGCTGTAGGTGTAGTTGAAGATCAGACGGGTCTGGTCTTGGTCAGCGGTGCTGGTGTTACCACGATAGGTACCGTGACGCAGCGTCGTGCCAAACCCTTTCAGCATGCCCGTTTGAATCACGTAATCCACGCGCGCGTCAGTCTCGTGCTCGCTCTGGTCTTTACCCACACCGGTGACTGTCTTGATGTCTTGGCCATTCAAGTAAGCAATCGACGCTTTCAAACCTGGCACGCCCAGCGAGGCGAAGTCATAGGAGTACTGACCGTACGTGGTGTTTTCACCGGCACGGATGAAGCTGCCCACGGTGGCGTCGGTGAACGAGTAGAAGCTGGAGCCGCCGGCACCCTCTGCATTACCGTTGTCATTAACGAGGCTGCCTTGGTTCAAGAAAACGAAGCCGCCGTCATCGCTGACACGCTGATGCCCGAGCAGGAATGCGCTGCCGCCCAAGGTGTAGGTGAAGGTTGCGTTCCAGGTCTTGTTATCAACCACGCCCTTTTCCTTGGCGTAGCCACCGTTGTTGTTGAACTGGTAGCCGGCATCACCGTTCTTGCCGTCGGAGCTGCTGTCGAAATAACGAAGATCAGTCTTGAACGACTGGTTAGGGGCGATCGGGTAGACGTGCACCAGGCCGAGGAAGTTCTGCTTGTAGAAGTCTTCCAGATTCGCATAGTAGTACTGCAACGTAAGGTCTTTGGTGACCTTCCAGTCAGCACCGGCATACTGGAATTTGTTGCTGTCCTGAGTCGCGCCAGCCACAGACAGACCAGTGGAGTTAGAGGAGGCGCGACCCGACGCGTGCTCCAGTTGACCCAGGTTGAAGGTCACGTTGTCGATTTCCTTCGAGGTGATGGTGCCACCTTCAAAGGTCTGCGGCAGCAGACGGCTGTCGTTCGAGATCAGGATCGGCAGGTTAGGTGCCAGAGCGCCACCCAAGTGGGCTTCGGTCTTAGAGAAACGTGCCTTGACGTTGGCATCCAGACGGCTCCACTCGTCGGCCGATTCCTTACCATCGCTAGGGAAAAATGTGTTGTCGTTACCGGTCGGGTGATGACCCTTGCCACCATCCAGATGGATACCGACCAACGCCTGGGCATCGATACCGAAACCAACGGTACCCTGGGTGAAGCCAGAAAGGTAATCGAACTTTAGCCCCTCAGCGGTTTCACGCTGTCTGTACTTGGCATTAGCAGGACTAGTGCCACTCGGGGTATTACGCGTATCAGCGTCGTAATACATAGTGCGAGAACTAACGGATGCCTTGCTGTCTTCGATGAAACCGGCGGCGCCTGCCTGCTGCGCCAAAACCCCTACAGCCACGGCCAGGGCCAAGGTGGACTTGTTCATTGTTTAGCTCCTCTCGTTTCTAATTCTTGTAGTCCTGGTCCCGAATCGAATGCCCGGAATCCTAAGATGCGCGATTAGCGCCGCAGCGTGACTCACAAGTCAATCGTAACATTGTGTGTCTACGACCATGGTCTAATCCCACTTTTTTGGCTTACTCAGGGTCATGAACGTGTCACAAACCTGAAAAGAATGACTGGATTCCTTTCTCATTCCATTTAGGAATTAAGCCCGCCTTCGCGCATCCCCTCAGAATAGAGCGGCTTGCTCATAAGCTAATTCATAAATGTTATTTATTTTGCGTTTTTTAGATCGATTAGGTTTAGAAGCAATTCTGAAACAAAACCTGTCGAAAGGAACAACGCCATGATGATCAAACGCGCACTATCCAGACCAATTGTTACAGTTTGTGTATCGCTCGTCCTTTCTTTTTCCGCCCATGCGACGAACCTCACGGTCGGCTACCAGACCGGTATCGACCCCAGCAAAGTCCCCCAGGCGGACGGCGTTTACGAAAAAACCATCGGCGAAAAAATCGACTGGCGTCGCTTCAATAGCGGCCCGGAAGTGGTCACCGCGATTGCGTCCGGCGACGTGCAGATCGGCAATCTCGGCTCCAGTCCTCTGGCTGCGGCCGCCTCGCGCAATCTGCCGATTGTCGCGTTCATTGTGTCCGCGCAAATCAATGCCGCCGAAGCCTTGGTGGTGCGCAATGGCAGCGGCATCGATAAACCGCAAGATCTGATCGGAAAAACCATCGCCACGCCGTTCGTATCGACGTCTCACTACAGTCTGTTGGGCGCCCTGAAGCATTGGGGCCTGGACGCTTCAAAAGTCAAAGTGGTGAACCTGCAACCGGCGGAGATCGCCGCCGCGTGGAAACGTGGGGACATCGACGGCGCGTTCGTCTGGTCGCCGGCCCTGGGTGAAATTCGCAAGACGGGCAAGACCTTGACCGATGCCGCCCAAGTCGGCCAATGGGGTGCGCCGACGTTTGAAGTCTGGGTGGCGCGCAAGGATTACGCCGAGAAACACCCGGAGGTCGTGGCCAAATTCGCCAAGGTCACTCTGGACTCGTTTGCCGACTATGCAGCGCATAAGGACAGCTGGACCGAGCACTCGTTACCGGTGCAGAAAATCGCCAAATTGACGGGTGCCAATGCCGCTGATGTACCGGAGCTACTGGCCGGGTCCGCGTTTCCGGATGCCAAGGCGCAACAGTCCAGCGCGTTGCTGGACGGTGGCACGGCCAAGGCGATTGGCGAAACGGCGAAGTTCTTGAAGGAGCAAGGGAAGGTCGAAACGGTACTGCCGGATTATTCGCCGTATGTGAGCGCGAAGTTTGTCACCGAGTAATTGCTGAACAGGGCTGTTCAGCCCATCGCGAGCAAGCTCGCTCCCACAGGGTTCTCTGTTGTCCGCAGAACCTGTGGGAGCGAGCTTGCTCGCGACAGGACCACCACGGTCAAAGGGTCTTTTCGAAGATCTTCGAATTACGCTGATAGTTGTACAACGACGCCCGCGCCGACGGCAGGCGTTCGACGCTGCTCGGCTCGAAGCCACGCTCGCGGAACCAGTGCGCAGTGCGGGTCGTCAGTACGAACAGCGTCTTGAGCCCTTGCGCCCGGGCGCGGGTTTCAATGCGCTCCAGCAGCTCATCCCCGCGACCGCCATGACGGTATTCCGGGTTCACCGCCAGGCAGGCCAGCTCACCGGCATCGGAATCGGCAATCTGATACAGCGCCGCACAAGCGATGATCATGCCTTCGCGCTCGACCACACTGAACTGCTCGATCTCACGCTCCAGCACCTCGCGGGAACGCCGCACCAGAATCCCCTGCTCTTCCAGCGGGCTGATCAAATCCAGTAAACCACCAACGTCTTCGATGGCCGCTTCGCGCACCACTTCGAATTGTTCCTGGGCGACCAGCGTGCCGCCACCGTCGCGGGTGAACAGCTCGGTCAGCAGAGCGCCGTTTTCGGCATAGCTGACGATATGACTGCGCGCTACGCCGCCACGGCAGGCTTCAGCGGCGGCATCCAGCAGTTCCGCCTGATAATTGCTGCCCAGACGCTGCAAGTGCGCGGGCACCTGTTGCGGACGCAATTCACGAACCAGACGGCCATGTTCATCGATCAAGCCAAGCTCGGCGCCAAACAACAGCAGTTTGTCCGCGCCCAGATCAATGGCTGCACGGGTGGCGACGTCTTCGCAGGCGAGATTGAAAATCTCACCGGTCGGCGAGTAACCCAATGGTGACAACAGCACGATGGAGCGCTCGTCCAGCAGGCGATTGATACCCTTGCGGTCGACCCGGCGGACTTCGCCGGTGTGGTGATAGTCGACGCCTTCGAGCACGCCGATCGGCCGGGCTGTCACGAGGTTGCCGCTGGCCACGCGCAAGCGCGAGCCCTGCATGGGCGACGAGGCCATGTCCATCGACAGCCGCGCTTCGATGGCGATGCGCAATTGGCCGACGGCATCGATCACGCACTCAAGCGTTGCGGCATCGGTGATGCGCATGCCGTGGTGGTAATGCGGGGTCAGGCCACGGGCAGCGAGGCGCGCTTCGATTTGCGGACGCGAACCGTGAACCAGCACCAGCCGCACGCCCAGGCTGTGCAACAGCACCAGGTCGTGGACGATATTGCCGAAGTTGGGGTGTTCAACGCCGTCGCCGGGCAGCATGACGACAAAGGTGCAATCGCGGTGGGCGTTGATGTAAGGCGAAGCGTGACGAAGCCAATTGACGTATTCGGGCATGAACCTGGGCCTGTAATAAATAGCAGCCGAAGAAAGGGCGAAACAGAAAACGCACAGCGGGCTGATGGTTATCGTCGGAACAGGCTTGGCGACACGCGAACTCTCCTCATGAATACGGGTTTGGTACCGGCAATTTAACCGCAAACACCTGTAGGAGCGAGCTTGCTCGCGATGGTAGTCGAGCTACCGCGTTCCTCCAGGCAGCCCTCGTCATCGTTTACGTCCATCGCGAGCAGGCTCGCGCCTACAGGGGGTTGTTTGCCGGTGTCAGGCAGTAATGTTCAATCAACTGACGTAATAGATGCACCGTAGGCTGCAAACGTGACATTTCGAGGTATTCCCCCGGTTGGTGGGCGCAGGCGATATCGCCAGGGCCGAGCACCAGTGTTTCGCAGCCAAGTTGCTGAAGATAAGGCGCTTCAGTGCCGAACGCCACTGCTTCGGCAGCATGGCCGGTGAGCTTTTCAGCGATCCGTACCAGTTCCGCGTCTTCGGCCTGCTCGAACGGCGGCACTGCGGGGAACAGCGGCGCGTAATCGATCTTGACCTGATGCCGTTCGGCAATCGGGTTGAGCTTCTGCAAAATCGCCGCGCGCAACGCTTTGGGGTCCATGCCCGGCAATGGCCGCAGGTCGAATTCCAGCGAACACTGTCCGCAAATCCGGTTGGGGTTATCGCCGCCATGGATGCAGCCGAAATTCATCGTCGGCTGCGGCACGCTGAACTGCGGATTACGGAACTCACGCTGCCACAACAGGCGCAGTCCACGCAATTCGCCAATGGCATCGTGCATGGCCTCCAGAGCGCTGTGACCCAGGCGCGGGTCCGAGGAGTGGCCGCTCTGCCCGAGGATGTCGATGCGCTCCATCATGACGCCTTTGTGCATGCGGATCGGCTTGAGCCCGGTCGGCTCGCCGATGACAGCTGCTCGCCCCAACGGCCGTCCGGCTTGCGCGAGGGCGCGAGCGCCAGACATCGAACTCTCTTCATCGCAGGTGGCCAGGATCAGCAGCGGTTGCTTGAACGGCTGATCGAGCAGCGGCTTGACCGCCTCGATGGCCAGGGCGAAAAAGCCCTTCATGTCGCAACTGCCCAGGCCGACCCAGCGGCCGTCGACTTCAGTCAGCTTCAGCGGGTCGGTCTGCCACAGCGCGCCATCGAACGGCACGGTATCACTGTGGCCGGCCAGCACCAGGCCGCCGGGGCCGGAGCCGAAACTGGCCAACAGGTTGAATTTGCCGGGACTGACCTGCTGGATATCGCAGGCAAAACCCAGATCGCCGAGCCAGGCGGCCAGCAGGTCGATCACCGGGCGATTGGATTGATCGAGGCTCGCTTGGGTGCAACTGACCGACGGTGCAGCGATCAATGCAGCGAATTGATCTTTCATGGATGGCAAAGGCATCGCTGGCTCCAACTCGCGAATTGAAGTCCATCATAGAACCATCCGGCGACAGGAATAAACCGTCGCAGGGCGGAGCAAGGACGAGTCCTGTACACTGCACGACCTTGGCAGCCACACATTCCCCCCGGCTGCGCTCCCGATCCTGGATTTTCCGGCCATGCAGAAAGAAACCGAAATCAAACTCCGCGTCAGCCGCGAAACCCTCGCTGCCCTGCGCGAGCACCCGCTACTGAAAAAACGCAACAAAAGTGGCTGGGAACGCCGTGAGTTGATGAACCAGTACTTCGACACGCCTGAGCGCGACCTGGCCCGCGCCAAGGTGGCCCTGCGCCTGCGCAAGGATGGCGAAGAAGTCATTCAAACACTCAAGACCCGCGGCCAGAGCGTCGCCGGCCTGTCCGAGCGTAACGAGTACGACTGGCACCTGCCCAAGGCCAAGCTCGACGTGAAGAAACTCGACGGCGAATGCTGGCCCGAAGCACTGGCCGAACTGGACAAGAAAACCCTGAAACCGATCTTCACCACCGATTTTGTCCGCGAACGCGCCGAAATCGCCTGGGGCCGCGGCAAGACCAAAGTGGTCATCGAAGCCGCGCTGGACCTCGGCCACGTGGTGGTCGGCAAACAGAAAGAAGAAATCTGCGAGCTGGAACTGGAACTGCGCGAAGGCGAACCGGCCGCGTTGCTGGAACTGGCCGCCGAGCTGGCCGCGACCCTGGCCCTGATGCCTTGTGACATCAGCAAGGCTGAACGCGGCTATCGCCTGTACGACGCCAACAGCTATTCGCTGAGCCTGCCGGCACCGCAGATCAGCGCCGAAACGCCGCTGGACGACGCCTTCGCCGCTTTGAGCTGGCACTTGTTGGGCAGCAGCCAGCGTCTGGCCGAGCAATATCGTTTCAATGGCCACTGGCGCCTGCTGCAGGACTGGGTGGAAAACCTCGCCGAATTGCGCGCGCTGGTCAGCAGCCTCGGCCAGGCCGCGCCGCGGCAATCGACCCACGACCTGCGCGTCGCACTCGATGCCCTGCTCGAAGACTGGCGTCCGCTGGTCCAGGCCGGTCTGGATGACGAGGACGTGCGCAAAGCCGCGCCGGAACAGTTCCTTGAAGAACTCGAAGACCCGCGCTGGGGCCTGTTCTCCCTGAACACCTCGCGCTGGTTGCTCGCTCGCACCTGGACCGCCGACCGCAACACCCGTGGCAATCGCCAGGGCGCCGCGCAACTGGGCAGCTGGTTGCCGCGCCTGTTGGGCGAAGAAGCCAACTCACTGCAATTGCAGCGTTACCAGCAGCAACCGGAAGACCTCGCGGAACAACTGCCGCGCATCGAGCGTATCCAGGCCTGGCTGCACCACGCGCGCCACGTGCTGGACATCCCGGAAATGGATCGCCTGTATGGCGAGCTGAACAAGCTGGCGCAACTGGCCAACGAGCCGATCACCGACGAAACCCTGGATGCGCGCAAGCAGCAGGCGATTGCGGTTTATCAGAATCGTGCGTGGAAAATGCTTCTGCGTCTGTAATACCGCCATCGCCAGCAGGCTGGCTCCCACCTTGGTTTTGTGTACGCCACAAAGCCCCTGTGGGAGCCAGCCTGCTGGCGATGAACCCCGCGTTATTACCGCAGACTTTCAGACCGGCAAACTGGTCGTCGACTTGATCTCCGACAACGCCACCACCGAGTTGACCTCCTGAATCCCCGGCACCAGCGACAGCTTCTCGAAGAAGAACCGCTCATACGCCTCGATGTCCGCTGCGACGATCCGCAGCATGAAATCCACCGCGCCCATCAGCACATAACACTCCAGCACTTCGGGAAAGCCGCGAATGGCCTCGGTGAATTCGGTGAAATTCGAACGTCCGTGGGCGTTGAGTTTGACCTGCGCGAATATCTGCGTGTTGAGGCCGATTTTCTTGCGGTCGAGCAGCGTCACCTGGCCACGAATGATCCCCTCCTCCTTCATCCGCTGAATCCGCCGCCAACACGGCGACTGCGACAGTCCCACCTGCTCCGCGATCTGCGCGCTGGAGAGCGAAGCGTCCTCTTGCAGCAGCGCGAGAATCTTGCGGTCGTAGCCATCCAGCTCGCTGTGCATAAAAAAACCCTTGATTACCGATACTCTGAATTAAACGATTCGATACAACCGTAATACGCCCCATCATAGATAAGAAATACCCGGCCACGAATGTAAAAATTTCTCCAGTGATTTGGAGAACGACCATGCCACACCTGGAAGCCGTGAACACCCCGCCCACCCGCGCCGATGTCTGGAACATCAGTAACACCCATTGCCGCGTTCGCTATCAGTTGCTGGCCGAAGCCGAGCCCGACCTGCTTTGCCGCGCACTGAATCTGTTCGCCCTGCAGTTTCTGACGCCGGAACAGGTCAACGTGCAGCGCCAGGAAGAGCTGCTGGACATCGATGTCGTCATCGACGGATTGAGCTGGCACCGTGCCCAAGTGATTGCGGAAAAACTGCGTAATCTGGTCAGCGTTTGCTCGGTCGAGCTGCAATCGGCGGATGCTGCCTGGGGCGATACGGCTCAGGCGGCTGGCTGAAAAAAGTCGATACGGCTTCGTCGGGTAGTGGCCCAACGGTCGGCGGGGTCACGACTATCCTTTGCGAACGGTTGTTCACAAGGAGCCCGCATGTCCGTTCAACTCGCCCTTCAGGACCGCTGGCTGGATCTCAGTGATTTGCTGCGTGAACTGGTCGCCCAGGGCTTTATCAGCCAGGATTCGGCCGAACACGCGCTCAATGCCCGCCGCCGCCACGTCGCCAATGGCCAGATGCACCCACTGGAGTTCATCGCCAGCCAACAGCTGGAAGACCTCAGTCGACCCGGCAAGCACCTCGACCTCGAAAGCCTCACATTGTGGCTGTCTCAACAGGCCGGCCAGCCTTACCTGCGTATCGACCCGCTGAAAATCAACGTCGCGGCCGTCACGCCACTGATGTCCTACGCCTTCGCCCAGCGTCACAAGATTCTCGCGGTATCCATCGATCGCGATGCGGTGACCGTGGCCAGCGCCCAACCCTACGTCACCGGCTGGGAGGCCGACCTGACCCATGTGCTGAAGCTGCCCATCAAGCGGGTGGTGGCCAATCCGGTGGACATTCAGCGCTTCAGCGTGGAGTTCTTTCGCCTGGCCAAATCGGTCACCGGCGCAAACAACACCGATCAGCAAGTGAACACCCTGGGCAACTTCGAACAGTTGCTCAACCTCGGCGCCAGCGATCAGGAGCCGGACGCCAACGATGCGCACATCGTCAACATTGTCGACTGGCTGTTCCAGTACGCGTTCCAGCAACGCGCCAGCGATATCCACATCGAACCCCGGCGCGAACAGGGCACCGTGCGCTTTCGCATCGACGGCGTGCTGCACAACGTCTACCAATTCCCGCCACAGGTCACCATGGCCATCGTCAGCCGCCTGAAAAGCCTGGGGCGAATGAATGTCGCGGAGAAACGCAAACCCCAGGACGGGCGGGTGAAGACCAAGACCCCGGAAGGCGGCGAAGTCGAGTTGCGGCTGTCGACACTGCCGACCGCCTTCGGCGAAAAAATGGTCATGCGGATCTTCGACCCCGAGGTGCTGCTCAAGGACTTCGATCAGCTCGGCTTTTCAACCGACGATCTGCGGCGCTGGCA
>Ga0302167_10001112_pt1 | contig 11993 bp, 9 predicted proteins | sample I_Fen_N1_1_FD_193496 | JGI IMG/M metagenome (GOLD analysis project Ga0302167, IMG submission 193496) | Peat permafrost microbial communities from Stordalen Mire near Abisko, Sweden - I_Fen_N1_1 | ecosystem: Environmental > Terrestrial > Soil > Wetlands > Permafrost | place: Sweden: Abisko...
CAGCAAATGCATTTCAAAAAGCAGTAGAAAGTGGAGATTTTGATTCAGAAATCACGCTAAAAAAAGCAAAAACTCTTGAAGAATTCACTCCAAAATTCTGGACTTTAAAAGACAAACAGTTTGGAAATTTAGACGACAGCCCTGAAGATGAAGCCGTTTACGTTTACGAAACTCCAATCGAAGGTGATTTAGGATTCGCACAAAGTTTGGCTATTTATAAAAAAGAAGGCGAAAACTGGGTATTATGGCACCAATCAACCAATCCGATTCTGTCTACCGAACATGGCGGAATGATGGGAAATCCTTATGAAGGAATCAGCATTAAAAACAAAACAATTATCGTCAATCATTTCGGAGGAAGCCGACAAAAGTGGAATTATACCCATAGATACAGGTTTCAAAACAACAATTGGTATCTTATTGGGGCGTCAGTGAATTTTGGTTCTCCGTGCGATTATTTCCAGTTATTGGATTATAATTTATCAACAGGTGATGCGATATTTGACTATTCATCTGAAAATTGCGATGAAAATAATACTATAAAAACCAAAAGCTGGAAAGAAAAAATCAATAAAAAAGCTCCTTTGCCTTTAATGGATGAATTTCAGGTTGGTGAAAATAAAATTGAACTAAAAAATAGAAAAACGGAAATGTTTTATTAATAAAATGACAGTATCAGAACTCAAAAAATATTTTTTAACAAGTCTGTCGGAAATTTATACCGAATCAGAAAGTACCTTTATCTTTCAGATTTTTGTAGAAAATATTTTGGAATTAAACAGTATCCAGCAAAGACAGTTTGCAGATCAGGAAATGTCTTTAGAAAATGAAGAGAAATTCCAAAATATCGTTTCAGAATTACAAACAGGAAAACCTTATTTGCAGATCTTGGGTGAAACAGAATTTTACGGAATGAGGTTTTTCGTAAATGAAAATGTGTTAATTCCACGCCCGGAAACGGAGGAATTATTAGAAATCGCCATTCAGAAGATTCACAATTCACAATTCACAATTCACAAGCTGAGAATCCTCGACATTGGAACCGGAAGCGGGATAATTCCTTTAGTTTTAAAGAAACATTTTCCTGAAGCTGAAGTTTCATCAATCGATTTTTCAGAAAAAGCTTTAGAAGTTGCGAAAAAGAATGCAGATTTTCACCAATTGGAAATCAATTTGATTCATGCAGATTATCTGAATTTTGAATTGACTGATAATTACGATATTATCATTTCAAATCCACCTTATATTGGGATTGAAGAAGAGATTGAAATTGCCGATTCTGTGAAAGAATTTGAGCCTAAAATAGCACTCTTCTCTCCTACTTCTGACGCATTGATTTTTTACAGAAAAATCGCAGAAGATTCTGAAAAATATTTAAATAAAAACGGATTATTATTTTTAGAGATTAATCAAAAACTAGGTTCTGAGACTTTAAACCTTTATAAAGATATTCTCTCGGAAGTCGAACTTGTTAAAGATTTATCTGAAAATGATCGATTTATTGTTGGAACAAAATAATATATGTTGCATTAAAAAAACTTTCAAAATAAAGATAATCAATTATTTACTCTAAATGAAAAACCTCTTCTAAAGGAATGCTTATTGGAGAATTATCCGGATTGGTTTCCATAATATCTGCCATATGATTCCACCATTTCTTTACAATTTCAGAAGTCCCTAGATCCTGAGAACCTGCACCTTCCGAAACGGTTTGGTGAGCGAACAGAATATTCGTGTCTTTATCCCAATAGATCGTATAATCCGACACTCCTGATTCTTTTAATAATGCCTGAAGTTCCGTCCAAATTTCGTTGTGTCTTTTTTCATATTCCTTTTCACAACCAGGTTTTAGAAACATTTTGAAGGATACTCTTTTTTTCATTATTTGTTTTTTTTAAATGTATTTTCATCTTTTAAATCTTAAAACTAAGTATCATTTTTAAAACAGCCAAATTTCAAGGTAAAAGAACTTGAATGATTTTAATAACTACTCTATTTTTATTTGATTTAAAATCTATTTTTCTCAATTAAATCTCTCATTCGTTACATTATCTACTTTTTTAGGAAATTAAAATTGACCTTTAATTCCAAGGTTATACGATTAATATATTTTCAATTAAAAACTAAAAACCTTTTAGAATAAACTAGTTACAAGCTTTTTTATGATTAATTTCACATCAAAATGATTTATATTGAAAATTTATATATATTTGAGAGCAATCGATTGCACGTTATAAAATCAATTTTAAAAGTAAACTAATATTATTAATCATGAAAAAATTCTTTATTTATTTTGTGCTTCTCTTCAGCTCCATTTTGCTGAAAGCACAAGTTACCATAACACAAGCGACAGGTTGGCTTGAAACAGCGTATGTAAAATGGACTCCAATAAGCGGAGTTGACAGTTACAGAGTTTATTATACCGGCGGCGGGCAGACAAATAAACTCATTGATACCCAATTGATCAGAAGTTACGGTTCTTATTTCAGAGCTGATATTTTAGGTCTTAGCGCAGGAAATTACACAGTAAAAGTCGTTCCTGTAACCAATAATGTGGAAGGTCCAGAAGCTGTATCCAACATTGTGACTGTACTTCCTCATGACCGAACAGGTTTTGCCCACAGCAACGGAAGAATTCCCGGAGCATATAATCTTGATGGGACTTTAAAATCCAATGCAGTGGTTATTTACATCACTCAAGGAACAAAAAATACAGTTTCCCTGAACGTAACAGGAGCTAATGCAAATCCTTGCGTAGGATTACAAACCATTTTGGATGGTTTCAAAAAAGGAAGTGATAGCCGTCCTTTAGTCGTAAGATTAATCGGAAATATTACAGATCCAAGTTATTTGTTGAATGGTGATGCTGTAATTGAAAATAAAAGTCTTGCGGCTAATTCAGTGACTTTTGAAGGCGTTGGCTCCGATGCTGTTGTGAATGGCTGGGGAGTAAGAATTAAAAATGCGACCAATGTTGAAGTAAGAAATCTAGGTTTTATGCTAACGGATGCTGCGGAAGGTGATAATTTAAGTTTACAGCAAGATAACAGTTATGTCTGGGCTCATAACTGCGATTTTTTCTACGGAAAACCAGGCGGAGATGCTGATCAGGCAAAAGGTGACGGAGCTTTGGATGCTAAAAAATCAACGTATATCACTTTTTCATACAATCATTTTTGGGACAACGGGAAAAGCTGTCTTCTTGGTTTAAGTGAAGGAACAACAGCCGGGCTTTACATTACTTATCATCACAATTGGTTTGATCATTCAGATTCAAGACATCCTCGTGTTCGTTATTATTCGGCACATGTTTACAACAATTATTATGATGGAAACTCAAAATACGGAGTCGGATCAACATTAGGTTCATCTGTTTTTGTGGAAGGAAATTATTTCAGAAACTGTAAATATCCGATGCTTATTTCAAAACAGGGAACTGATGTTGCCAACGGTTCTACAGGAACTTTCTCAGGTGAAAATGGCGGAATGATCAAAGCTTTTGATAATTATATGATCAATCAAAATGCTTTTATTCCATACAATTCCACCAGTGCATCAGCTCAGTTTGATGCTTATGTTGCAACAACTAGAAATGAAGCATTGACAGCTAATATCAAAGCTTTCCAGGGAAATGCAACGTATAATAATTTTGATACGAATGCTTCATTGTACATCAATTCATTGGTTCCGGATTCTCCCACGGTTGCCAAAGACAAAGTAACTCAATATTCGGGAAGAGTTTCGGGTGGGGATATCAACTGGACTTTCAATAATGCAGTTGATGATACTTCTGACGCGGTAAATACAGGATTAATGGCATTATTACAAGGCTACACTCCTACTTTGGTATTTGTACAGGGAGAAGCTTCGACTCCGGTTAGTTCTCAGACACTTCTTATTGCTTCAAACAATGACCAAACTATAACTGCAGGAAGCGCTATCGAACCAATGATCTTTACTTGGGGCGGAACGGCAACTGATGCTACCGTAATAGGTCTTCCGGCTTCAGGAATAAGCTTTGTGAAAAATGCAACCAATAAAACAATTACCGTATCCGGAACACCAACTGCAGATGTAGATTTTACAGTAACGACGGTTGGTTCTTCGGGAACTCCAGTTTCTGGAACGGGAAGTATTACAGTGACTTCAACAGGAACAAATCCGCAGGGAAATGAGGTGCATAATTTTACCTCTTCTAACCTAAGTAGTTCATTTTATTCATTTACATCGGCCAACATCAATTCAACTGACGGTTCAGCAAATTATGATGGAATAACTTTAACAAAACGTTTAAAAATAGAATCTGCAACCGCAATCAACTATAATACAACAGCTCTATCTTCATTAACTTTAGTTTTTGATCCAACATTCAGCGGAACTGTAAAAGTAGACGGAATTTCTTACACGGCATCTTCGGGAGTTGTAACGATTCCAACGGTAAATGCGGGTTCACACTCGATTACAAAAGGAAGTGTTGCGAATCTGTTTTACATTAAAACACAATACGCTTCTTCCGCTGTTTTAGCGACTCATGAAAATAAGGTTGAAAAACTAACAATTTATCCAAATCCGGTAGAAACAATTCTTACCATTTCAAATTCAGAAAAGACAACTATTGAAAACATTATTTTAATGAATAGTTTGGGAGAAATTATTAAAAATATCAAAGGAAATACTCAATCAATCGATATGAGTGGGCTTCAATCCGGAATGTATTTCATTCAGATAAAAACAAAACAAGGCGTTGTAAATCAAAAAATTATCAAGAAGTAATTTTTTTAACAGCTAATTATATTTTTTTAACCGTCTCAACTTTTGAGGCGGTTTTATTTTTGAAAAATTCAACAGCATCTTCAATTGCATTTTCAATAGACTGATATTTCATTCCCAATTCATCAATTGATTTTTGATTAGTGTAAAAATTGTCAATTCTCAGGGCTTTCATATTTGATGAGCTTAGATCTGTTTTGATTTTAAGACATCTTAAAATATCTCCAATCCACCCAAGAAATACCAATAAAAAATTAGGAATTGGAATAATCAAAGGCTTTTGATTTGTTATTAAATTTACTTTTTTAAAGAACTCTTTATATTTTAAATTTTCATTGGCTAAAAGATATTTTTCACCATTTTTTGCATTTTCAATAGCTTTAAAAATTCCGTTGGCAACATCTTCCGCATGAACGAAATTTTTTCCTCCTTTTGGATAAAAAACAATATTCTTTTCCCAAACCCAAAAAATGATTTTTCCTGAACTTGGCTTGTTGTCATATTTCCCAATCATAAAAGTTGGATTTAAAATAATGACTTCTGTGGTTTTATTATTTCTAAGAAGATAATTTTCTGTTTCCAGTTTACTTTTAGCATAAAATGATTGAGTGAAAGGATATTTTTGTTTAAAATTTTCATTACCTAACTCTTTTAAACTTCCAAAACCCAGTGTATTTGCAGAGCTCACAAATAAAAATTTCTGAACATTAGCTTTCTCTGATTGAGAGAATAAATTAATCGTTGCATAATAATTAACTCTTTTATAATCTTTATAAAAAAGAAGGCTCTGACTTGTTTCCGCAGCAATATGAATAACAAAACTTACCTCGTCCAAATACAATGAAATGTCGGAAAACAAATCACCTTCAATCAGTTGTAAGTTCTCATTTTTTTCACCCAAATAGCCGCTTTTCTGGCGTACCAAAGCAATAACAAAATAATCATTTTCTAATAATTTTATAACAACATTAGCTCCAAGAAGTCCTGTAATTCCGGTAACAAAAACTTTTTTCATGCTTCGATTTCTTTTTTGATCGCGTTGGTCATTAAAGGTAGCTTAATCCAAATTGGTAAAACTTTCATAAACAGCCAACTAATAGGATTAACCATGATCACAGAATCTCTTTTAAAAAGTCGATCAACGCAATATTTAGCCACTTTATTCGGATCTAACAAGGTTAATTTTCCTAAAAATCCTTGTTTTTCAATTCTTTTACAGACATCAATATTAGTTTTCATCGCTCCCGGATTTACGACGCTTACGAAAACATTGGTGTCTTTTAATTCTTCATGCAAACCTCTTGAAAATGAGTGAATAAAAGTTTTGGAAGCCGGATAAACTGTTTTAAAACCAATCGGAGAAAAGGCTGCCATACTTGAAACATTTAGAATATATGCTTTTGGCTGTCTCAATAAATTGGGTAATAATTGATGCGTAATTAAAGAAGTCGCCATAATATTTACCTGTAGAATTGTATTAATGTAATGTGGAGTTGCGTCTAAAAATTTTCTCGTTCCTCCTAAACCTGCATTATTAATTAAAATATGAATATTGAAGGAATTATTTAACCATTCTGTCAGTTTGAAAATATTTTCGTTGATAGAAAGATCGACTTCATAATATTGGGTTTTTACATCATATATTTCAGCAATTTCTAAGCTCAAAGCTTCAAGATTTTGATTTGGAAGACTTATTAAAATGACGTTAATTTTTTTCTTAGCTAAACTTTCGGCAAATGCTTTTCCCAAACCCTGACTGGCTCCAGTGACAACTGCGTAAGACTCTTTCGTTTTCATAAAGCAAATTTTATGGTACAAAAGTATCTTTGTAAAGCCTTTTTAATGTTCCAACCTATCTGAACGAACAGATTTTAATTGAAAAACTAAAACAATCTAATCGATTAAAAATCAATAAATTAAAATAAATAAAAGTTTAAGCTTATAAACCTGAACTTATTTTTTTGAATTCGGAAGGAGTTTGATCAGTAAATTTTTTGAAAGTTGTATTAAAAGAAGTCTTAGAATTAAATCCCGATTCATATGCTATTCCTAAAATCGAAAGTTTAGTATTATTCTTCAATAATTTTTTAGCATGTTCGATTCTGTATTCATTGACGTATTGGAAAAAATTCTTTTGAAATCCGGTATTAATCACATAAGACAAATGATGCGTGGAAATGGATAAAAGCTCTGAAAGTTTGATCAAATTAAGTTCACTTTCCAAATAAGGTTTTTGGCTGTTCATTAGTTCTTCCAACTGAACTTTAATTCTTACTAATTCTTCATCAGAAATCAATTTCCTCTTTAATTCTTCCGTTTCAGAATCATCATTAATTGAAATTAATTCTTCACGCAGTTTTTCTTCAACCGGATAAATTTCTTTTTGTTTTAAAGAATTATAAGCTACAAAATAGATAACCAATAAAAAGATCAGATTAATGAAAAAATTCAATGAATTGGCATTGTAAGAGAGATTATAAATCACATAAACAATGCTTACGATAAAAATAATAAGGATAATATATTCCAGCCAGTTTAGGTTAATTCCTTCTGTATTTGAAGAAAATAGCTGAATTTTTCTTTGATGTTTTCTGATAGTAAAATAAGAAAGTCCCGTATAAAATAAAGCCTGAAAAAGAATTAAACCTATAATAACATATTTGAAAGCATAAAATTTGAACTCAACCAATACAATGCTCACCAAAAAAATTACAGGAAGTACAGCATATTTAAGATCGGAAATTTTAAACTTAAAAGCCGGATTTGTATAAAATAATACACTGAAATAAAAGACAATCGGCGTCAAAAACTGAATAAAACGCACTAAAAAAAGCGAATGAACTTCGATGGTCTCCCGTGTAATTAGAAACAATACCTCATCCAACCAAAAAGTTGACCATAAAAAAAGAAATATCCCAAACCAAAGATTGGCTTTTTTATTAACTTTTAACGGATTGGCAAGCTTTAATAAAGACAGTAAAACCAATGAACCATAAATAAGTATAACGATGAAATTGTTTAACTCTGATGCGCTCATTGGTTTTACTATTTTAGTTAAATATGCTTTTTAACCTATCTTTTTCTTTATAAAGATTTGATAAGACAAGTATATCAAAGGAAGCGACATTGCTCCTAAGAAATACCAATTACTTAATGCTAAATCAGGATGTAATGTTATCGAATAAACCAACCCGAAAAATGCTCCACCTAAATGTGCAGAGTGTCCCAAATTATCCCATTGCTTTGGATTTAACATCATATAAACTGAATATCCGAAATATAATGTTCCGAAAAGCCAGCCTGGTAAAAAGTTTACACTAATTTCGTTAGGAGCCATTGCAATTGACGCGAAGATAATTCCAGAAACAGCACCAGAAGCACCGATTGCAGAATACCAAGGTTGATTTTTGTAAATAAGTAAGCTAAATAAATTTCCCAGAATCATTGATCCAAAATAGATAATTAAAAAACCTATAGTTCCGAAAAAGTGAATAACCACTCCCTGAAAGAAATACAAGGATAACATATTGAAAAACAAGTGCATAAAATCAGCATGAAGAAATGCAGAGCTTATCAGTCTAATATATTCTTTTCTGGAATTTATTGCACTAACATTAAATTTGTATTTTTCAAATAACTGAATATTATTAAGTCCCATGTAACTGATAATACAGGTCACGGCAATGATTACTAAAACTACTATATTCATATTTTTTTATTTAATTTTTTGAATCGGAAGCTCTTTTGTAGCTCCACCTTCAGAAGGAATCATCTCACTTTTAATATAAAACGTATTGTTTTTGTTGTATAAGAAAAAGTCTAAATCAATTCCTGTATTTTCTCCATCAATAACGATTTCGGGTAAAAATTTTATGGCTGTATTCTCATTATCTGCCTTTCCAAAACTTCCGTAAACGTGATGCATCCCTAATTTTGCGGTATCGCTCGGTTTTTCATACCAAAGATAGAAATGCCCGTCTTCCGGAGTATCCAATACTAATTTGGCTTTCAATTTTGTTCCGTCATTTTCTCCTGCATAATCGAGATAATCTAAGTGATACTCGCCTTTCCATTGCTTGAAATCCTTTTCACTGACCATTTCATAGTCGGTATCTTCTTTTCGGGGTTCTTCATCAGTTATTTCTTCTGAAGCTACACTTTGAACAGAATCAATAACTTTGGTTTCAACAACTTTTGGTTCAGTTACCTTTTCTTTTTTCTCTTTGCAGGAAAAACTGATCACGAAAATTGCAATCGGAAATAATATTTTTTTCATTTAGTTGTAAAATCTATTGATTTTCAGGTTCTCCTGCATCAAACAAATCACCGATCACGCCTCCATCATCATCCGTTCCTTCTGTATTTTCAGGTTCCTCATATACTTCCGGCTCTTCCTCTTCAGGCTCAGGAATGGTTACGTTGATTGTTTTAACTTTAAATTTAGTAAACTGATTTCCAATAGCTTTAATTCCTTTTACAGCAATAAATTCATCAATATTTACTGTTTCGGGATCGCGTTCTTTTCCTTTATCTTTTGCAAATGCAATCTCTGCAGTACAGCCATTCGCCACAATTATATTTTCAATAAATGACTTAGGATGTTCTGACGGCATAAAGGCCTGCGGATTTGTATTATTCTCTAAAAGGAACCTTTTGATAAAATAAATTTCCTTTTCACCATCATAATAAATACATGTGATGGGCTGGTTTGGCCTCCATTTTTCTAAGATCAGATATTCGTCATCGAAGCGGTTTCCTAGATCAAAAGAAATCAATTTAGCCTCTCCATTGCCGGTGACAATTAATATTTTATCATCACCTTTAAAGCTTCCCAATAAAGTTCCTCTTCCGTCTGCGTTCAGCCTTCTCACGGTATCATCAAACCAAATTCTTCTTGGTGCCAATGTAGAAACGCCTTCTTCCTTAAGATCAACTTTTTTAATAGAATATTTGGTTACCAAATTCCCTTTAGAATCACGTCCTTTGATGGCTAATTCTGAGAAATCGATATCCATTTTATTTTTTCTGATTCTTGGGTTTGGCTTTAAAAGCACGGATACCGTTTCTGCTTCACCATTCGGATTAGCTGAGAAATAAAGCATTTCAGAGAATTTTTTATCTGAAGCCAACGGATAATCTGTATTTCTGGTCACACCCGTTACGGAAAAACGTTTCATGTAATATGGTCCGTCTCTTCCTTCACGATAGATCATGTTGTAAACCGTTCTCTTATCGTTTTTCTTGAAAATTGCAACATGCAGAATGTCTTTTCCGATAAAAGTTTTGGCTTCTACTTTTACGACTTTCATACTTCCGTCTTTTCTGAAAGTAATGATATCATCGATATCTGAACAGTCGAATAAATACTGATCTTTTTTCAGAGAAGTTCCGATGAAACCTTCTTCAAAATTGGCATAGAATTTTTCATTGGCTACGGCAACTTTACTCGCATCAATCGTATCGAAGATTCTAAGCTCAGTCTTTCTTTCTCTATCCTTACCAAATTTCTTTTGAATATTTAAATAATAATCAATCGCATACGTAATAAGGTGAGCCAAGTTATGCTTTACCAGCTCAATTTTACCTTCAAGAGCGGCAATATTTTCTTTAAATTTATCTAAATCGAACCTTGAAATTCTCTTAATTCTGATCTCAGTCAATCGAAGAATATCTTCCTGCGTTACGGCTCTTAAAAGATGTTTCGTGTGAGGTTTTAAACCTTTGTCGATAGTTTTTAAAACATCATCCCAGGTTTCAACTTCTTCAATATCGTGATAGATTCTGTTTTCAATGAAAATCCTTTCCAGTGAAGAGAAATGCCAGTTTTCCTGTAACTCGTGAAGTTCGATCTCCAATTCTTTTTTAAGCAATGAAACTGTGTGATCAGTATTCATTCTTAAAATCTCAGAAACATTCAGGAACATTGGTTTATCACCAACAATCACGCACGCATTCGGAGAAATTGTGACCTGACAATCTGTAAATGCGTATAAAGCATCAATTGTTTTATCAGGTGAAGAATCATTAGGAAGGTGAATAAGGATTTCTACTTTATCAGACGTATTATCCTCAATTTTTTTTATTTTAATTTTCCCTTTTTCATTTGCTTTTAAAATCGAATCAATTAAATCACTCGTATTTTTAGAAAAAGGAAGTTCAGTAATCATCAAAGTATGCTTATCCGTCTGCGTAATTCTAGCTCTGGCTCTTACTTTTCCACCTCTGTGACCGTCATTGTATTCAGAAACATCTAAAAAACCAGCGGTTAAGAAATCCGGGAATATTTCAAATTTTTTGCCTTTTAAATAGGCAACAGAAGCATTTATTAATTCATTAAAATTATGAGGAAGAATCTTGGTTGAAAGTCCAACTCCGATCCCCTCAACTCCCTGTGCAAGAAGCAATGGGAATTTTACAGGAAGGTCGATCGGCTCGTTATTTCTACCGTCATAAGATTTTGCCCACTCCGTTGTTTTAGGGTTGAAGACAACTTCTAATGCGAAAGGCGTTAATCTTGCTTCAATATATCTCGCCGCCGCCGCAGAATCCCCTGTATAGATATTTCCCCAGTTTCCCTGAGTATCTATTAAGAGTTCTTTTTGGCCGATCGCTACCATTGCATCGGTAATAGACGCATCACCATGAGGGTGATATTTCATGGTATTTCCTACGATATTGGCAACTTTGTTGTAACGACCGTCTTCCAGCTCACGCATGGAGTGCATGATTCTTCGCTGAACAGGCTTCAAACCATCATAAACAGACGGAATTGCCCTGTCTAAAATTACATACGATGCATAATCAAGAAACCAATCTTTGTAAAGACCGGAAACTTTTTTTAAGCTTTCACCTTCATGAGAGTGTTCTTCTGTCATCTTTTATTTTTAACTCTTTTTTCTCGTTATTAGCTTTTACGACTTTGTTTAAAGAGAACTTTAAATCTACTATTTCTTTTTTTGTGAGGTACGAAATTTCATATTTCAGCATTGTAGATCCACTGTTTTTGCTTGAAATTGTAACGTAAAGTCTTTTAATGTAAAAAACGTCTATTATTTCATAGCGTATCAGTTTGTATTTTGGGAATTCATCGCTTAATGGTTTATCCAGAAACGGAACAATGTTTCGGTTTTTAAAATTAAGGGCTTCCCCATCGCTGTCATATTCAAAAATTTGTCTTCCTCTTAAGTAAAAAGCTATTAGTAAGGCAACAGGAATAACCAGTA
>Ga0302167_10001117_pt1 | contig 11955 bp, 7 predicted proteins | sample I_Fen_N1_1_FD_193496 | JGI IMG/M metagenome (GOLD analysis project Ga0302167, IMG submission 193496) | Peat permafrost microbial communities from Stordalen Mire near Abisko, Sweden - I_Fen_N1_1 | ecosystem: Environmental > Terrestrial > Soil > Wetlands > Permafrost | place: Sweden: Abisko...
ATATAATCTCATGTATAAAAATATTACAATTGTTGATGGAATTGATGTGATGATGATAATGTTGGATTCATTACCAATTAGCAGTATTGTTTTCGATGAAAATGCGAAGCTGATTAATGTCAATAAATTGGCGCAGAATCTACTTCGCGTTAAACTAATTGATGATTGTTTTGGAAATGAAGGGCTTTTTTTTCCGGAAATTGAACATTTACATGAAGTTATAAATGATTTGAAAAGAGGAATTGATGTTGATGGGCAGAGGATAGTGCTGAGATGTTCAGATGGCGTTTTTGTTCAAGTTGCATTTAATGCTTGTATGTTATATGGTGCAAATAAAGTTTTTTTATTTCAGTTTTATGAGTTAATTCCAGCCACAAATTTGAACTTTCAGTTCCTAACTGATGCTGCTCATGAAGAAATCAATAAAATATTCAGTAATCATAACTATGTGTCTAATGATTTCTCAAATAGTCTTTTGCCTAAGGTTCTGGTTGGAAGTTCATTAGAAAATAGATTGTTTGCTGATATTACTAATCAGGTATTACAGAGTAGATTCCCAAATTTAACTAACAATGAGGTTGTGGTATGTGGTTTGATAGCATCGCGTGTGTCTATAGACGAAATTGCAGAGTTGACGAATAGAACTCCGATGAACATACGGTGTGTGATATACCGTATCATAAGAAAACTTGAACTTAAATCGACTAAAGCTTTGTATGAAAAAATGGTTGCTGAGACCGGTTGAACCAGTGATGATTATTGATCTAAAATTTAACATATTCTTGAATTAAAGTGAATTTTGCTTACTTCGTTTAGTCTTAAGCACTATAAATTTGATTGTAGATCTATTTTAAACTTGAGATTTGCTCTAACTAAATATGATGATAATATTATAATAATGAATGATTTAATTAACTATGGCGTCATATTGTTTTTAATATAAAAGATGTGTAATATTTTTGATAACTAAGATTTATCTTCAAATGAAAATTTTTATTACACTCGTTGTAGTCACTATTGCTGCTTATTTAATTAAACTCATTTATAAAAGCAGTTTATTAGGTAAATTAGGGAATGTTGTGGTGGGAATTGTAGGCATTATTGTAGGCAATTTGATTAGTCTAGAATTTGGATTCAACACTAAATTCGACTGGTTTGTTATTATATTATCCAGCACTTTTGGGGCAATCTGCATATTGTTTTTATTTAATAGATTTCTTATAAAACTTATTTAGCCACAATAATTGAAGTTTCTTTCTGTTTCGCAGTAACCAACATATTTAAGTCAATATAAAAAGCCCTACAATGAACGTTTGTAGGGCTTTTTATATTGACTTTTTTCTACGGAGAGACGGGTTGTGAACCTAATCCATTTTATCTCTACTTATCAATACCTTATAATTCTTGTAAATTATTTGTTATGATTTAATCCCAAATTTTCGAACTTTTTTTGACTGCCATTGACTTTGCTTTGTCCTGCAATTATTTCAATTTCGAAAGTACACATTATATTCTAATAATGCAATTAATCTTAAGTCTATTTACAATCCGCAATATTGTAAAATCCCCTATTAGACTCTGATATTATAAATGAATTATTTATATTCACTAGTGTCCGGATGTTGAAACGGGGTATGCTCTGAAATCATCTATAGTAAGGCGTTTCAGAAGATTTTGATATTTTTCGATTTGAATTTTTTCTTGATCTTTACTCATAAATAAAAATTGAGTATATGAATCAAGGAAAAACTGTATTTGCTCAATTTACTTACAGAGAAAGTCTGCGATATATTGAAGCCTGTTTAACGGCTCTTTCAAATAAATTATATCATAGTGGCATTAAAAGTGCTGTTCCCAAATCTACATTAGCAGAAGCTAATGAGAAAAGAAATAGGCAGATTTGTGCCGATTTTGCTCAAGTTCTTATCAAAGAAGCAAGAGTGTTATATAAGACTGACAATGACTTCTTACAATAAATTGATAATATGGCTTATGCATTAGATAGTTCCACGATTGATATGTGTTTAAGCATATTCCCATAGGCAAAGTTTCGTAAAAAGAAAGCTGCTATCAAAATGCATACCTCGTTAGATTTACGAGGATCAATACCCACATTCATTATCTTCGAATAAAAGCATTTTATGGAACAAGTTATAATGCAGTTTGCTGTCAAATATGGATAGCAATTTGTGCATATTAAATCGTTGCCATTATTAAAACGGGACTCAATTTGGAGCAAAATCTCTACACTATATTACAGATTTTCAGTCTGTCGTTATTTGAGAAAACTCCTATAAATGAATTGTTTACAAAACAATAATACAAAAACTATACAACTCAAGATCATAACCAATTGACTCTCTGTTGATTATATCCAGACAGTAGTGATTTATATTATATCTATTCTATTAGATGAGATAGGTTCTTTGAAGTCCATTGCAGAAAACAGTAGCATTTGTGACAAATATGATCGCTATCTGGTACGAAATGATACTCTTGCCAAATTAAAATGACATAATTTTGCTCCCAAGCTTATGGGCATAGACAAAAGACGTCTATTGCAGAATTTTACATTGCCATTAATTAATAAATAATTTGAATCTCAAATATCTCTGATTTTGACTTTAAAAATGTTTATTTGTTCAACATTTACTTAATTAGTGTGTTAATTAAAACGCGCAAATGTATTTTTAGTTTTAGGTATTAGTTGACAATACTTATGAGTGATAGACTTTGAATTTCTGAAGTTTATTATAAGATAGATTTGAAACTTGGAAAAACAAGGAATATTGAAATGACGAAATGCCATGTATAAACCGATCCTATATTATTGACTTTAAATTCACTATTATTAACTTTATATTTTTTAATTACTAACTTTAAATCAATTTATTATTATGATGAGAAAACACGTATTTTTAATGAATTTGTTTTTTTTAGTTCTCGTTGCTTGTAATAGCAGCTACGAGTCTATAGAAAAAATACCTATTGTAATAAATAAGTATGATCCAAATCAGCCGACCAAGTTGGAATCGATTGATCCTACTTATGGAGTTATTGATCAGACTTTTATTGTAAATGGGAATTTTCCCGGCGATACTTCCAACATAAAAGTTTATTTTGGAACTAAGAGGGCGATTATTACTGCAAACAACGGGATAAGTATTACAGGAATTGTTCCCAAACAACCAGATGGTTATAATCAAGTGAGCATGGTAATTGGGAAAGATAGTATCGTCCCCGACGGTATGAAATTTAAATATCGTCAAAGCAAATCGGTTAAAACCATTGCAGGAAAGTTAGGAACCGAAAATTGGCTGTCAGATGCAAGTTACGCAGGTGCTGCTATTGATGCGGTAACTTTTGGTGAAGTACACTATGTAGCTACGGTTGCAGGTCAAAAAAATGACAACATCTTAGTGCTCGAAACAGGATGGGGTAATAGATTGTTCATGTTGTCACTTGATGATAACAGAATACAAAAACTCCCGACTCCCACTAATTTATCTTCAATGGCCGTTGCCAGTACCCGGGACAAATTTTATGCTACTAGATACCATGATGGAGACCGTGCTATCTACATGTATTCTAAAGAAAACAATTGGTCATTTAAAAACACGGGTATTACAATTTTAAGATCAGACTACCCGGGTGTCAGAGTACCTTCCATGACATTTGCCGAAAACGATAATTTATTATACGTCCTGGACGTAGAAGGACGCATTGCTGAAGTGAACATCGCAGAAAAGAGCTACAAAATATATACTACTGCCGATAAGAAGCCATCAAACGTAGATGCAACTAATTTTGGGGGCTTGATAACAGGTCCAATTCTACCTTCAAATTTTGGCGATTGGGAAGATTCTTATATAACTTATAGTAAATACCACAAATGTTTTTTTGTTAGTTATACATATGAACAAGCAATTTACAAATATGTAAAAAATGCCGATAATACATGGACTTGTACATTATATGCAGGGAAGAACGGGCAGGGAAGCACTGTTGGTGATCGACTAAAGGATGCCCAATTCAATAAACCTCATGGGTTAGTTGTGAATGCTGATGGAGATATTCTTGTATGTAACAAAGGTAACCAGCCCTGGGATGGACAAGGACATTCCATCTCCAGAATAAGCAAAAATGCAGTGGAAATATTGGCTGGCAAGACGAACAGTAATAATCCATTGTTAAATGGTCTTCCGCTGGAGTCTACTTTCAATACTCCCCGCAATTTGGCCATCGATTTTGAAGGCAACTATTACATTGCAGGAGGTAATGATTATACTGTCAGGAAACTTTCCATCGAATAGAAAACAAAGTGTAAAACCATTAAATAAATTTCAATGAACAAATATATAAAATTTGTACTTTTTTTTGTGGCTGCCTTCTGTCAGTTACCTATTTATGCCCAGTCGGGTCTGACTGCTAGTGGTATGATAATGTCTGGAAATGGAGAATCGCAGATTGGTGTTACTATTGTGGTAAAAGAAAACCCAAGTAAAGGCACAGTGTCTGATTTAGACGGTCACTTTAAGATAACCGGTTTGCAGGCGAACCAAACGCTGATTTTCTCATTAGTCGGATACGACAGAATGGAAATACAAGTAGCAAAGTCTGACGAAAAAATGCGAATCGTCATGAAAGAGAGAGTAAATGAACTGGAAGCAGCTGTTGTGGTAGGACATAGCACGCAGCGTAAGATATCTGTAACTGGTGCAATTACGAATGTAGACGTAAAGGAGTTAAAAGCTCCGGCTTCCTCTATCTCCAATATGCTTGGTGGTCGTATACCCGGTATTATTTCTCAATTAAAAAGTGGTGAACCGGGAAAAGATTTTTCTCAATTCTGGATTCGTGGTATCAGTACCTTTGGAGCAGGTTCAGGTGCTTTGATACTTATCGATGGAGTGTCGGGAGATCTCAACACCCTTGATCCGGAAGATATTGAAAGCTTTTCGATATTGAAGGATGCATCGGCAACAGCAGTATATGGTGTAAGAGGTGCCAATGGTGTAGTGCTTGTAACTACTAAAAAAGGGGTAGCAGGTAAACTCTCAGTTAGTTTTAAAGCTAATGCTGGTATATCTTATTCTCCTCGTATGCCTAATTATGTAGACGCTAATACCTATGCATCACTTGCTAACGAAGCCTCTATGTCGAGAGGTTTTGATCCTATTTATAACTCTGTCGATTTGGCTTTGTTCAAAAGTGGGTTGGATCCCGATCTTCATCCTAATGTAAATTGGAGGAATACTATCTTAAAAGATGCTACCTGGAATCAACAGTATCACATAGGTATTTCGGGGGGAGCACAAATTGCTCGTTATTATATGAGTTTAGGAGTGATGAACAAAGACGCTCTTTTCAAACAAGATCAGGGAATTAACCCGTACAGCACGAACGTGGCTTACAAACAATACAATTTCCGTGCGAATGTAGATGTCAATTTGACTAAGACTTCGATTTTGACCTTGGGATTGGAAGATATAATGGTCAATCAGAATTACCCTGGATTTGGAAACAGCAGTCAGGCACTATGGGATGCGCAAGCTAATATCACACCTGTAACTACACCGATTGTTTTTTCAACCGGACAACTTCCTGCTTACGGTCCTAATAACGACCAGATAAATCCTTATGTGTTGCTGAACTATTCAGGATTCAAGAAATTTTACCAAAATACGACCAAACTTAATCTTCAATTTCAACAAGACCTGAGCATGATTACTAAAGGGCTTAATTTTACAGCTCTTTTCAATATGAACAACAACAGCGAAATGACAACAAGCCGGACAAAAACTCCAGCCTTGTATTATGCCCGAACAAGAAAACGTGATGGAACGCTTGCTTTGGAAAAAAGACGTGAATCGTCTGACCCGTTTTTTTCAGTAGATACGTATGTAGACAGAAAATTCTATTTCGAGGCGCATGCTAATTACGAACGCTTGTTTAATAAAAAACACCGTGTTACGGGGTTAGCGCACTATTATATGGAAGATTTTATTAGTTCTTACGACAGATCTATTCCGTGGGCCCCGAAACCATTAACAGACCTTACTGCAATTCCGAAACGCTACATGGGATTTTCAGGCAGGGCAACCTATTCCTACAATGATACTTACATGATAGAAGGAAACATTGGTTACACGGGTTCAGAAGCTTTCGAAAAAGGAAAGAAATTTGGTGTTTTTCCTGCTGTTTCTTTGGGTTGGGTGCCAACGCAATATAAAATGGTGCAAGAGAAACTTCCGTTTCTTGATTTTCTCAAATTCAGAGGATCTTATGGAGTTGTAGGTAACGACCGAATGGATACAAGATTCCCATATTTGACACTGATGGGGTCAACCGGTAGTGGTTTATGGAATTCAGGTTCAGGATACACTGAAACTCAGGTTGGTTCCAATAACCTGAGATGGGAAACGGCAACCAAAGCAAATTTTGGTATTGATGCAAAATTCCTTAAAAATAAGTTTGACTTTGCAGTTGACTTTTTTCAGGATATTCGTTCCGGGATTTATCAACAACGTGCAAGTATTCCCGAAGAAATGGGATTGGTTACATTACCTTTTGCGAATGTAGGCAAGATGAAGAGTTGGGGTATCGATGGACATCTTTCTTTTACTCAGAAAATCAATAAAGATGCTTATTTTGTGTTACGGGCTAATCTTACGCAATCCAAAAATGAAGTACTTGAATACGAAGAGGCTATCGTACGTTATCCCTACCAATCAACAGTCGGATACCAATTTGGTATCAATAGAGGGCTGATTGCTCTAGGTTTGTTTAAAGATGAAGCCGACGTGAAAAACAGTCCAAGACAGGTATTTACGAACGAAGTATTGCCAGGTGATATTAAATACAAGGATGTGAATGGAGACGGAGTTATTGACGATTATGATCAAGTTCCATTAAACTACTCCGACGTACCACAAATACAATATGGTTTCGCTACTGAATTCAATTGGAAAAATTGGAATTTAAGCGTCCTTTTTGAAGGGGTAAGCAGGATAAAATATTTTAGCGCTGGCACTGGATTCTATCCTTTCGCTGATAAACAAGTTGGTAATGTGTTGGATATTGTAGCCGCTGACCACTGGACTCCGAGAGAAATTTCAGGAAGCGCTGCAACAGAAAATCCGGATGCCCGTTTTCCCAGACTAACGTACGGTTATAATGGTAATAACAACCGGAAATCCACTTTCTGGCTAACCGACGGTTCTTATTTGAGACTAAAGAATGTCCAAATATCTTACCAGTTGAAGAGCGCTTTTTTGAAGAAAGCCGGAATTAAGAGTTCCACCTTCAGTATCATAGGAGAGAATTTACATGTTTGGGACAAAGTAAAAATATTTGACCCTGCTCAAGCAAATCAAAACGGTGCGGCGTATCCTTTGCAAAGAGTTGTTACATTACAAATGAATTTGAACTTTTAAAAAGACACACATATTATGAAAATAAAAAAATGGATTTGCATTAAGTGGTTCTCGGTACTTTTTGTATGCGCTTTAGCGTGTACTTCCTGTGAAAGCTACTTAAATATTGACGCGTATGTATATGATAAATTAACCATAGATTCAATTTTTAGTAGCAGGACAAGAATCCTTCAATATGTGAACGGAACTGCTACGTATTTGAAAGATGAATCTAAATTCCTTGGTGACTGGTATGCGGATGCCGCCGTATCTTCTCCCAGTGGTGCAGCTTCTGATGAAGGGATTTTACCCTGGTCAGATGGCAATCATCCGGGCAGTCAATTTTTAGTTGATGCTATGACACCGAGAAGTACTGGTCAAATTAATCCCTGGCCTGATTATTACAAAGGTATCCGTAAGGCAAATATCATACTTGATAGAATTGGAGGAAATAAGGATTTGACCGATATGGATCGACAGGATTACACTGGGAGGGCGTATTTTTTGCGTGGCTATTTCTACTTTAGCTTAGTGAAACTGTACGGACCAGTGCCAATTTTACCGGCCACACCAATTTCTTCGGACGAATCTGTAGAGGGTGCTTCATTTGAACGTTCCTCTTATGATGACTGTGTGGAATATATTTGTGCCGATATGGAAAAAGCAGCGCAAATGCTTCCCACTGAAAGATCAATATCGTATCAGTATTTACCAACTAAAGGTGCAGCTTTGGCAGTAATAGCGCAGTTACGTCTGTATTCGGCCAGTCCGTTGTTTAATGGTGGTAGCACCACAATTGATGAGATAGCAAGTTGGAAACGTACCGATAATACTCCGTTCATTTCTCAAACAATTGATCCTACCCGTTGGGGTAAAGCCGCTGCCGCTTTTAAGACAATTATCGATATGAATAGGTACGAACTCAACACTACGCCCAAAATTAATTCCACAAAAGGAACCGGTACATTGGAACTTCCAAATACCAGTGATCCTAACTTGAAGACGAAGCCCTTCCCTTACGGAGCAATGGATATTGATCCTTACCTATCGTATAAAACAATGTTTGATGGAAATGTGCGTCCTGAAAACAATAAAGAAATGATTTACTGTAGTGCGAGAAGTACAGTTGACGACTATTTTTATTATCCTCAAAAACAGGGCGGCAGCAGTACATACAGTATTACTCAGGAAATGGTAGACCAATACCGGATGGCGGATGGAAGACAGTACGTTGACGCAACCGCTCAAGAACAATCGAGCGATGCTGTTGGTTCAGGTCTTACTTTTTCGAATAATTATACACTTGCACCCGAAAGAGCGAAGATGCACGATAACCGCGAACCGCGTTTCTATGCATCCATTGGATTTAATCATTGCATCTGGCCGGGAACCTCGTATACAGGTACAGATAACAGTGTTAAAAATTTAAATGCAACCTATTATAAAGACGGAAATTCCACAGGGGGAAATCCAACCAATTCAAACCTCACTGGTTATACTTGTCGTAAATATGTAAACCAGGAAGATGTTCAAAATTGGGATGGTACCAATAAACCGAAAGCTTATCCTATATTCCGTTATGCAGAGGTTTTGTTGGGTTATGTAGAAGCTATGAACGAAATGACAGCCTCTTATACTGATAAATCAAGTAATATTACAGTAAGCAGAGATGCGGCTCAAATTGTATACTACTTCAATCAAATTCGTTACCGTGCAGGTCTTCCGGGAATAACGTTGGCCGATGCTTCAAATCAAGCAACAATGAGAGACATTATTAAACAGGAATGGAGGGTTGAGTTTTTCAACGAAAACCGCCGTTATTATGATCTTCGTCGTTGGATGGATGCACCTGCTGCATACCAAAAACTGATCCATGGTTTAGACGTAACTGCTAATAGTTTTGAGCGTTCAAAATTTTATACTTTAAGGGTATGCAATACATTGGCATCAATGAAACGTACTTGGAAAGCTAAAATGTACTTCTTCCCAATTACTCAGAGTGTGATAGATAAAAATGGAAAGTTGGTACAAAATCCAGGTTGGAAATAATAATCAAATAATTTTAGAATATAATGAAAAATATAATATTATTGCCTTTAGCACTTCTATCGTTCTTTTTTGTAGGATGCGATGTAGAATCTTCTTTGGACAAAGATTTGTATCCTCAACAAGTCTATATTGTTGGGGCAACAGACAAAATTATCGATAGAGACTTGAATATTGGAAATTTAACCGATACTGTTTCTATTTCCGTATCAGTAGGCGGTTCCCGTCCTACCTCACAGGATGTAACTGTCACTTTGGGAGAAGATAGTGCTGCCATTTCAACGTATGATACAAAGAATCTCTCGGCTTTAATTACTCAGTATCGTAAATTAGCAAATGATATTTATACATATCCGTCTACTAATCTGACTATAAAAGCCGGTCAGGTGTATAATACATTTCCTATTCACATAAAGACAAGCACTTTTCATTGCGATTCACTGTATATGATACCGTTGAAATTAACTTCAACTACGGCTTACAAGTTGATCAAGACCGATACGGTGGCACTTGTAAGGCTAAATATGGTTAATGAATATTCGGGCTTATATTATATGTACGGTGTAATTAGGAATACAACAGATGTTAAGGATACTGTAGTGTATAAAATGTCAAGAAACCTGTTGGCGACTGACAATGGAAAAACGGTTCGTATGTATCATTATAAAAACGAATTCATCCAAGGGGATAATAATGATTATCGTCCTTCGAATACATTCAAAATTACTGTGAATGCAGATAATACTTTGTCTTTTGCTACTTGGCAAAATTTCGAAATATTAGATGGTGGTGGAAAATATTACCCTGATCTGAAGTTGTACGACCTGTGGTATACATTTAACGACAATGGAGTTATCCGGAAAACAGTTGGTTATTTGTACAAATCACGTAAAACAATTGAAGCTCAACGTCTGATCGAAAACTGGATAGAAGAACATCCATTAGCTAAATAGTAAGACGAAGGTGTCTGAATAGACATTTGTGTAATTAACCAGGCGAAGGTGTCTGAAAAGTCGTTTATTCTAAAATACTTACAAATAAATCCGCGCTGCTTGCAGATTCTGTGGATAATATAGTTTGAAAGTATTGTTAGTTGTTATGAGACATTTCAGACACCTTCTTTTTGATTATCTGTTGAATTCATCAGAAACGAACTATAAGTGGTGAATTTTTCAAAATGATTTATCTACGTACAGAATTCAACTGTTTACGAAATCTACGAAAATAAATTTTTGTGTTATGTAATTATTTTTTGTCGCTGACTTTCTACATATACTTATGTTATGGTTTATAGTTGGAGCAAAAGGACAAAACAACCATTCTGTCTAAATCAGGAGACTTTCAATTTTTGAGATTTCCGCAGGAGAGCATATTAAAGCACAAAACTATTAAATCTAAATTAGCATGAGATTAACATTACCTATTTCAATTTGGGTGCCACTTCTCTTTTTAATTACCTTTTTCATTGGCATTCTCAAAAAAAACAAAAGACTGTGGATTATCTCTTTGATATTTTTTGTTGTAATTACTCTTGCAGAATGCATTTTAAATGTTCCTGTTTACAAGACAAATTCTACAACTATACAAAAAACATTCGATTAATTAGGAGGATTATACAGTTGGCATAGGCTAACACTAGAGAACCTCTTTACAAACAACCAACACTGAACTGACTTTGATAACTAAAAAGCAAATAGGTTTTATACAAAAATATTGAACGATATTGAATGTAGCAAAATGGTCATAGCCCTATATATTGTATTAGATTTGCAATGCTGATCCTAAAAAGTGGTTATGGATTCATTTTGATATTATAACTATTTGTACCTTAACGTAATTATGAAAATACGATCGATAATAATGTTATTCACGTTGCTTGCTTTTAGTACGATTCTTAAGGCCCAAGAACTTGGCGAAAATCCGATAAAAAAGCTATTTTTAGACCAGATATCATTATTCCCACAAGAAAAAATATATGTTCAAACCGATAGGAGTAAGTATCTTACTGGTGAGATCATTTGGTTTCGGGTACATTTAGTAGATGCTGTTTTTCTAAAACAGGCCAATGCCAGCCGCTATGTATATGTGGAACTTATTAACCCCACCAATCATCTTGTTGAACGAGTGAAATTAAGACCCGATAGCACCGGTTGCTTTTATGGGCAAATACAATTGGATGATGAATTGGGCGAAGGTGATTACTTGGTGAGAGCGTACACACGGTTCATGCAAAATATTGGTGAAGATTATTTTTTCACCAAACAAGTTTACATAACTAATCCCATTTCTGAAAAGGTATCTGTTAATATAAAATATTTGGCAGATGGCACTATAATAAATTCAGAAATGCAATTTATCCGAAAAATAGGAAAGGAAATGATTTTACCCGAACACTGTGTTATTTACCCTGGTGGAAATCCTAAAGAAAAAGAAAAAACTGTCTCATTTAAAGGGAATACAGGACATTGCTCTTTTGGTGCAAATGAAATGAATA
>Ga0302167_10001118_pt1 | contig 11955 bp, 10 predicted proteins | sample I_Fen_N1_1_FD_193496 | JGI IMG/M metagenome (GOLD analysis project Ga0302167, IMG submission 193496) | Peat permafrost microbial communities from Stordalen Mire near Abisko, Sweden - I_Fen_N1_1 | ecosystem: Environmental > Terrestrial > Soil > Wetlands > Permafrost | place: Sweden: Abisko...
CAGCGCGTTGCCCTGGTACTACAAATTCAGCGCCGTGTGGGGCGCGCACGAAGGTTCGTTGCTGCTCTGGGCGCTGATCCTCGGCGGCTGGACCTTCGCGGTGTCGGTGTTCTCCCGGCAGTTGCCACAAGTGATGCTGGCGCGGGTGCTGGCGGTCATGGGCATGATCAGCACTGGTTTCCTGCTGTTCCTGATCCTCACGTCCAACCCGTTCTCGCGGATCCTGCCGCAGATTCCGGCGGACGGTCGTGACCTCAATCCATTGTTGCAGGACATCGGCCTGATCGTGCACCCGCCGATGCTGTACATGGGCTATGTCGGCTTTTCCGTGGCCTTCGCCTTCGCCATTGCCGCATTGCTCGGCGGTCGTCTCGATGCTGCGTGGGCTCGTTGGTCGCGCCCCTGGACCATCGTGGCCTGGGCGTTCCTCGGTATCGGCATCACCCTGGGCTCGTGGTGGGCCTACTACGAACTCGGTTGGGGCGGCTGGTGGTTCTGGGACCCGGTGGAAAACGCTTCCTTCATGCCATGGCTGGTGGGCACTGCGCTGATCCACTCGTTGGCGGTCACGGAAAAGCGTGGCGTGTTCAAGAGCTGGACCGTGTTGCTGGCCATCGCCGCTTTCTCGCTGAGCCTGCTGGGGACCTTCCTGGTGCGTTCCGGGGTGCTGACCTCGGTGCACGCCTTTGCGTCCGATCCCGAGCGCGGCGTGTTCATCCTGATTTTCCTGTTGTTTGTGGTCGGTGGCTCGCTGACGCTGTTCGCCCTGCGCGCACCGGTGGTCAAGAGCCAGGTTGGCTTCAACCTCTGGTCGCGGGAAACCCTGCTGCTGGGCAACAACCTGGTGCTGGTGGTCGCGGCTTCGATGATCCTGTTGGGCACCTTGTATCCCTTGGTTCTGGATGCGATGACCGGCGCCAAGCTGTCGGTCGGCCCACCGTATTTCAACGCACTGTTCATTCCGTTGATGGCGTTGCTGATGCTGGTGATGGCGGTCGGCGTGATCGTGCGCTGGAAAGACACCCCGGTGAAATGGCTGGCAGGCATGCTGACCCCGGTGTTGCTCGGCAGCACCGCGCTGGCTGTGGTGGCCGGTGTCGCGTATGGCGATTTCAACTGGGCGGTGCTGGCGACCTTCCTGCTCGCCGCCTGGGTATTGCTGGCCGGTGTGCGTGACATCTTCGACAAGACTCGCCACAAAGGCCTGATCAAAGGCCTGCCGACCCTGACCCGCAGTTATTGGGGCATGCAGGTGGCGCACCTGGGCATCGCGGTCTGCGCCCTCGGCGTGGTGCTGTCGAGTCAGAACAGTGCCGAGCGCGACCTGCGCCTGGCGCCCGGCGAATCGATGGACCTGGCCGGTTATCACTTCATCTTCGAAGGCGCCAAGCACTTCGAAGGCCCGAACTTCACGTCTGACAAGGGCACCATCCGGGTGATCCGCGACGGTCGGGAAGTCAGCGTGCTGCACCCGGAAAAACGCCTTTACACCGTGCAGAACTCGGTCATGACCGAAGCCGGGATCGACGCCGGCTTCACCCGCGACCTCTATGTCGCACTGGGTGAGCCGCTGGGCGATGGCGCCTGGGCCGTGCGCGTGCACGTCAAACCTTTCGTGCGCTGGATCTGGTTCGGCGGCTTGCTCACCGGCCTGGGCGGTGTGCTGGCGGCGCTGGATCGACGGTATCGGGTCAAGGTGAAAAGCCGAGTGCGTGAAGCACTGGGCATGTCGGGAGCCACTGCATGAGACGCTGGTTGATGCTGTTGCCACTGGTGATTTTTCTGGTGGTCGCTGTTTTCCTGTATCGCGGTCTGTACCTGGACCCGGCCGAGTTGCCCTCGGCCATGATCGACAAGCCATTCCCGGAGTTTTCCCTGCCCGCGGTGCAGGGCGACAAGACCCTGACCCGCGCCGACATTCTGGGTAAACCGGCGCTGGTCAACGTGTGGGGCACCTGGTGCATTTCCTGCCGGGTCGAGCACCCTGTGCTGAACAAACTCGCCGAGAAGGGCGTGGTGATCTACGGCATCAACTACAAGGACGTCAATGCCGACGCCCTGAAGTGGCTGAGTGAGTACCACAACCCTTACCAGCTCGACATCCGCGATGACGAAGGCACCCTGGGCTTGAACCTCGGCGTCTACGGCGCGCCGGAAACCTTCTTCATCGACGCCAAGGGCATCATCCGCGACAAGTTTGTCGGCGTGATCGACGAGCAGGTCTGGCGCGAAAAACTGGCGGCCAAATATCAGGCGCTGGTCGACGAGGCCAAGCCATGAAGCGCTGGATCGCTGCCGTCATTTTGGGTTTGAGCCTGGTCGGCGTGGCGCAGGCGGCCATCGACACCTATGAGTTCGCCAAGGAAGGCGATCGCGAGCGTTTTCGCGAGCTGACCAAGGAGTTGCGTTGCCCCAAATGCCAGAATCAGGACATCGCCGACTCTAACGCCCCCATCGCCGCCGACCTGCGCAAAGAGATTTTCCGCATGCTCGGCGAGGGCAAGGACAACCAGCAGATCATCGATTTCATGGTTGATCGCTACGGTGACTTCGTCCGCTACAAACCCGCTCTCAACGCCAAGACTGCACTGCTCTGGTTCGGCCCGGCCGGTCTGCTGCTGGGCGGTTTTGTGATCATCGCGGTGATCGTCCGCCGTCGTCGCGTGCAACGCGCCGCCACCCCGGGCTCGCTTTCTGCCGAGGAGCGCGAGCGCCTCGACCACCTGTTGGATAAAAACCAAGAATGATTGATTTCTGGCTCGCTGCAGGTCTGCTGCTTCTGGTGGCCCTGAGTTTTCTGCTGATCCCCGTTCTGCGTAGTCGTCGCGCCCAGCTCGAAGAGGATCGTACCGCCCTGAACGTGGCGCTGTATCAAGAGCGCGTGGCTGAGTTGCAGACTCAGCAGGAAGAAGGCGTGCTCGATGCGGCGCAAATGGACGCCGGCCGCGCCGAAGCTGCCCGTGAATTGCTCGCCGACACCGAAGGCGTCGCCGCGCCACGGGTGTCGCGCCTGGGCAAGCCGGCACCGTTGCTGGCAGCCGTACTGGTGCCGGTGCTGGGCCTGGGTTTGTACCTGCATTTCGGTGCCAGCGACAAAGTCGAGCTGACCCGGGAATTCTCCCAGCCACCGCAGTCGATGGAAGAGATGACCCGGCGTCTGGAGCGTGCGGTCGCGGCGCAGCCCGATTCCGCTGAAGCCTTGTATTTCCTCGGTCGTACTTACATGACCCAGGATCGTCCTGCCGATGCCGCGAAGATTTTCGAGCGCACGGTGAACCTGGCCGGTCGTCAGCCGGAACTGCTCGGGCAATGGGCTCAGGCCCAGTATTTCGCCGATGGCAAGCAGTGGTCGGAGAAAATTCAGGCACTGACTGACGAAGCGCTCAAGGCTGATCCGAAAGAAGTCACCAGCCTCGGGCTGCTGGGTATCGCGGCTTTCGAAGGTCAGCGTTATCAGCAAGCCATCGATTACTGGAATCGCCTGTTGGAGCAATTGCCGCCGGACGACCAATCCCGCGTGGCGCTGCAGGGCGGCATTACCCGCGCCACCGAGAAACTGGTGGCCAGCGGCGGCAAGGTGGCCGAGGCGCCCGCAGCCAAACCGGCTGCGCGGCTCAAGGTTCATGTGGACCTGGCGGCCGAGCTGAAGGGCAAGGTCCAGCCTGGCGACAGCGTCTTCATCTTCGCGCGCGCCACTTCAGGCCCACCCGCGCCGTTGGCGGCCAAGCGCCTGACCGTGGCCGACTTGCCGGCGACCGTTGAACTGGGCGACGCCGACGCGATGATGCCGCAGTTGAAACTGTCGAACTTCCCTGAAGTCCAACTGGTTGCGCGCATCTCCCGTGCCGGTCAACCGACGGCAGGTGAGTGGGTCGGTCGCAGCCAGCCGTTGGCCAGCAGCACCACCGCGCCGCAGACACTGACCATCGACAGCCCGGACAAATAACAGGAAACGCCACCATGACCGCCATCGCTCGTATCACCTTGCTCAGCGTTGTTTTGGGGCTGAGCGCTTGTGCGGTCCAACGGCCACCCGAACATCAGGCCCCGCCACCGATCCCGTCGTCGCAGCCGGGCACCAAGCCGGCGCCTTCGACCGCGCCGGGTAAATCGACCACCCCGGCCAAACCCGCGAAACCGCTGCCACGTACCTCTGCCAGCTTCGCGCCACCGCCGGGTGGCAACAGTCATTGGGACCCGAAACTGGGTGTCTATGTGCTCGATGATCAACCGAACACGTTCTACCGCCAGCGCACCTACTACCGCTGGGATAACGGCTGGAGCCGCTCGATCAGCCCGAAAGGGCCGTGGGAAGAGACGGATATCCACGGTGTGCCGGGCGGTTTGGGGCGGCAATTCGGGCAGTGACGCAAAGGCGACCTTAGAGGTCGCCTTTTTTGTGCGCCCTGCTGGCGACGACAGAGCGTCAGACGACTTCAACGCCGGATGGACGGAGCCCCGAACCCCGTGCGCGGCGGATTGCACTGGAGTAATGTGGCGGCCTTCGACGTGGCGGCCGGGGTTGAACAGTCGTGGCGAGCATGCACGGGTTTTGCGTGCAGCCCTTTGTCCGGGCGGGCTGCCGTGGGTACAACGAGTCAGGCGACATGCAAGAAGGTATTTTGATGGCGGGCAGGTTGATCTATCTCATCGGACCTTCCGGCTCAGGCAAGGACAGCCTGCTGGAGGCCGCACGAGCACGGCTTACCGAACGTGGCTGCCGAATCGTGCGGCGGGTCATCACTCGCTCGGCGGAAGCGGTGGGGGAATCGGCGCTGGGTGTCAGCATGCAACAGTTCGCCGAAATGGAGGCCCGGGGCGCCTTTGCCCTGAGCTGGCACGCTAACGGCCTGGCCTATGGCATTCCGCGCGACATCGACGACTGGCTGGCGGCAGGGGAGGACGTGCTGGTCAATGGCTCTCGCGGGCACCTGCAGAACACCCGCGAGCGTTATCCCGACCTGGTCGTGCTCTTGCTGACCGTGGATCTGGCCGTGTTGCGCCAGCGCCTGCTGGCGCGCGGGCGTGAATCGGTGGTCGAGATCGATCGCCGACTGGCCCGCAATGCCCGTTTCAATGAGCGCTTGCTGGCCGATAGCGAGCCCGCCGTGCATCTGCTCGACAACTCCGGACCGCTGGATTACACGGTTGAACGCCTGCTGGTCTGCATCGACAAATCAGGCGCGTGAGCCCGATGATGTTGGCGCAGGTCGGGTCAATTCAGAGCGCTTTTGTCAGCAAGTCCTGACGGTGCCATTGGCCAACTCCGTGGCCATTCAGGCCATGGCCAGGGAAGTTGGTTTTGACACCGTCAAAAACCGCAGTAACGCCAACAACGGAAACGCACTGCCAACCACCACGATCCACAACCAGCCACCTTGTTCGTACACCAGGCTCGCCACCGACGAACCGAACGCACCGCCGATGAAGATGCTGGTCATGTACAGCGCATTGAGTCGGCTACGGCTTTTGGCGTCGAGAGCGTAGACCGCGCGTTGGCCGAGGACCATGTTCATCTGCACGCAAAAATCGAGTACCACGCCGGTCACCGCCAGACCGATAACGCTGTAGGCCGGATGAATGAAGGCCGGCAGGAAGCTCAGGCTGGCAAACAACAGGGCCAGCAAGGACGCGACGCGGGTGTGGCCGGCATCGGCCAGACGACCGGCGATGGGCGCGGCGATGGCGCCGATGGCACCGACCAGCGCGAAGATCGCAATCTGGCTTTGCGACAGGCCATGGTTGCGCGCCAGCTCCAGTGGCACTGCGGTCCAGAACAGGCTGAACGTGGCGAACATGCATCCCTGGTAAAACGCGCGCTGACGCAACACCGGTTGTTTACGCAACAGCGTCCACAGCGAGCCCAACAGCTGCCCATAAGAAGCACTGTGATCGGGTTGGCGCTTGGGGATGGTCAGGGCCAGCACGATGCTGATGGCGACCATCAACAGCGCCGCGATGACAAACATCGCCCGCCAGCCGAAATGGTCCGCCACCACGCTGGAGACCGGCCGCGCCAGCAGAATCCCCAGCAGCAAACCGCCCATGATCCCGCCGACCACACGACCGCGAGACTCTTCCGGCGCCAAATGCGCGGCCAGTGGAATCAGGATCTGCACCGACACTGAACTGAAGCCCACCAGCAGCGAAATCAGCAAAAACACGTTCGGCTGAGCGGTAAACGCCGCGCCCAGCAGACTGGCAATCGCCACCACTGTGGTGATGATCATCAGCCGGCGATTCTCGAGCAAATCACCCAGTGGTACCAGGAAGAACAGGCCCAGCGCATAACCGATCTGGGTCAACGAAACGATCAGGCTGGCCATGGTGTTGGTCAGGCCGATATCCGGCGCGATCAGACCGATGATGGGTTGGGCGTAATAAATATTGGCCACGATGGCGCCACAACAGAAAGCGAACAGCAGCACCATGCCTCGGGTCATTGTCGCGGTGCCGTGGGGCGCCTGGGTCGCTGGGTTCATAACGTGTCTCGCTGAACAAAAGGGAATGCGCGCAGGCTAATGGCCTGACCGGTACGGCAGAAGAGTGATTGGAGTGATAGCACTCATTTCATTGCGGAATGAGTGACGGGATCCTGTGCCGTCGGCCCGTGAACCTGGCGTCGAAATCTTGTGGGCTGATGATACATTCACTTACATCCTGTTCGATAGCATGCTTATGTTCGCCGCTTCACTTCCTGACTTTAGCGAAAGTCAGGTCCATGATTTTCTGCGGCAATTTGAGCTGAAATGGCAAGCCCCACAGGAGCGAGTTTTTTTCGCGAAAATCCGGATGACCATTGGCGCACTTGGGTTTTTCGCGAGCAGGCTCGCTCCTACAGGGGGGTGGCGGTGTACAACGAAAAAGGCGACCTGTTGAGGTCGCCTTTTTCATTACTGCCAGGGTTTACTGCGCATAAATCTGATCGAAAACCCCGCCATCATTGAAGTGGGTTTTCTGCACGGTGCGCCAGTCGCCGAAGGTCTTCTCTACCGAGAGGAAGTCGACTTTCGGGAAGCGGTCGGTGTACTTGGCCAGCACGGCCGGGTCACGCGGGCGCAGGTAGTTGGCGGCGGCGATTTCCTGGCCTTCCGGCGACCACAGGTACTTCAGGTACTCCTCGGCGGCGGCGCGGGTGCCTTTCTTGTCGACGGTTTTGTCGACCACCGACACCGGCGGCTCGGCTTCGGCGGAGACGCTCGGGTAGATGACTTCAAACTGGTCGCGGCCGAACTCGCGGGCGATCATTTCCGCTTCGTTTTCGAAGGTCACCAGCACATCGCCGATCTGGTTGGTCATGAACGTGGTGGTCGCGGCACGACCACCGGTATCGAGTACTGGCGCCTGTTTGAACAGTTTGCCGACGAAGGCTTTGGCCTTGTTCTCGTCGCCGCCGTTCTTCAGCACGTAGCCCCACGCCGACAGGTAGGTGTAGCGGCCGTTACCCGAGGTTTTCGGGTTAGGCACGATCACTTGCACGCCATCCTTGAGCAGGTCCGGCCAATCCTTCAGGGCTTTCGGGTTGCCCTTGCGGACGATGAACACGGTGGCCGAGGTAAACGGCGCGCTGTTATTCGGCAGGCGCGTCACCCAGTTGTCCGGGACCAGTTTGCCGTTGTCCGCCAGGGCATTGATGTCGGTGGCCATGTTCATGGTGATGACGTCAGCCGGTAGGCCGTCGATGACCGAACGCGCCTGTTTGCTGGAGCCGCCGAAGGACATCTGCAGGGTGATGTTTTCGTTGTGTTCGGCTTGCCAGTGTTTCTGGAACGCAGTGTTGTAGTCCTTGTAGAAATCGCGCATCACGTCGTAGGACACGTTGAGCAGGGTCGGTGCGGCCTGAACCACACTGGTCAGTGCCAGGCCAGCGGCCAGAAGTGAGGCGCCAAAGAGTTTTTTCACTGCGCAATCCTTGTTCTGAAAGTTTGTTTTTAAAAAGTGAGGCAATTTGCCAGCGACTATAGCCGGGCGCGCATAGACCTTTAAAGATTAAAAAGTGCTTTGCTTATTCCAGTTTTTTGAACAATGCATTGCCGCAACGAGAGCAGAACGCGGCGTCGGGTTCGTGGCTGTTTTTCCGACACACCGGGCAAGGGTGTTGCAGGGTGTCGCCACGCATGGCATTGGCCAGTTCGGCAGTAAAAATACCGGTCGGCACGGCGATGATCGAGTAACCGGTGATCATCACCAGCGAGGAAACCACCTGTCCCAGCGGCGTCTTCGGCACGATATCGCCGAAGCCTACGGTGGTCAGGGTCACGATAGCCCAATAGATGCCTTTGGGAATGCTGGTGAAGCCATGTTCCGGGCCTTCGATCACGTACATCAGCGTACCGAACACCGTCACCAGCGTGCAGACGCTGACCAGGAATACCACGATTTTCTGCTTGCTGCCGCGCAGGGCGGACATCAGGTAGTTGGCTTGTTTCAGGTAAGGGCTGAGCTTGAGTACGCGGAAAATCCGCAGCATCCGGATGATCCGGATAATCAGCAGGTACTGCGCATCGCTGTAATACAGCGCGAGGATGCCGGGCACGATGGCCAGCAGGTCCACCAGGCCATAAAAGCTGAAGGCGTAGCGCAGCGGCTTGGGCGAACAGTACAGGCGCAGGCCATATTCGATGGCGAAGATGACCGTGAAACCCCATTCGATATACGCCAGTAGATCGGCGTAGTTCTGGTGCACCGCATCGATGCTGTCGAGCATCACGACCACCAGGCTGGCGAGGATGATCAACAGCAAAATGCCGTCGAATCGCCGACCGGCCTTGGTGTCGGTCTGGAAAACCATGACGTAGAGTTGTTCACGCCAATTTTTAGTGCTGCTGTCCATGGATAACGCCTGACTCGAGAATCAGCGCAGCCTAGGTCGATTCTCCCCGGGAACGCAAGGCACCGAGGCATCCATGGTGTTGCCGAACACTTGAGCAACCGAACGGACCAGCCAGCCGGCGAGGATGAACGGCGCGGTCAGCGTGGGCAGACCGATCGCGGCGAACACCGGCGTCAGCAGCAGCGCCAATGCAATGCCGGCCAGTGGCAGCCACGGCTGCTGGCGCTGCGCACTGAAGGCGAGGGCGACGAGCACGGCGTTATAGCCACCGAGGCCGAGCAGCGCGGTATAGAAGTCATGGTGCAGCAGGCTCCAGCCCATGCCCGCGACAGATGCCAACAACGCCCAGCAGAATGCGCGACGGTCAGCCATCAGCAAGCCGGCGGCGATGATCGCACCGGCCAGCGGCTGACCGAGGAACATCACCTGACCGAAGCCTTTGAGTGGTGCAGCGAGCATGTTCAGCGTGTTGATTTCGATCAAATGCGCCTGGGTCGAGGGCGTAGCAAAGCACAGCAACACCCAGCTCAAGACCACGAAGGGTGCGGTGTAGGCGGGCAGGCATTGGCTGAACCGGGCACGCTTGAGCCACTGTTGAGTGAGCATCGCGCTCAGCCCGCCGCAGGCGATGATCACCAGCGGCAGCATGGCCGACCAGGGGAAATAGAGGCTCAGCAACAACCCGAGCAAAACGCCGTTGTAACTGAACAGCCCGGCCTGGCGATCGGCCTTGGCGTAGCCACGACGTTGCGCGGTGAGTAACCCGGCGACGCCGCCGAGCAGCGCGCCGCCGAGCAGGGCGGGTGCGGTAAACAGAATGGCGAGCAGGCACAGCAGACCGAACAGCGGATGACGCTGGAGGAATATCTGACTGAAGCCGTTGAGCAAGGCCGTCGCCCAATCGGGGCAATGGGTGTTGAAGTGGTTGGCAGGCATGGCAGTTCTGAAAGTCAATGAAACCGAGTCCCCGGCATCGCCAGCAGGCTGGCTCCCACACTGAATCTCTGTTCAGTATTGATTTCGTGATCGACACAAAACCCATGTGTGAGCCAGCCGGCTGGCGATGAGGCCGGTATGGGCGCTCTAGATCAACGTCTCGATGCGCAAAGAGTTAGTCGATCCCGGCTGCCCAAACGGCACACCCGCCGTGATCAACAACGTGTCGCCACGCTGGGCCATGCCCTGGGCCTGGGCGATCTCCAGCGCCGTCGAGCAGACTTCATCGACCTGGCGCAGCCGGTCGTTGACCACCGAGTGCACGCCCCACGCCACGCTCAGGCGACGGGCGGTTTGCAGGTTCGGCGTCAGGTTGAGGATCGGCACCGTCGGCCGCTCCCGTGCCGCCCGCAGGGTCGACGCGCCGGACTCGCTGTAATTGACCAGCACCGCCACCGGCAGCACATTGCTGATGCGACGGATCGCGCAGCTGATCGCATCGGAAACGGTCGCTTCGGCTTTCGGTCGGCTAACGTCCAGCTGGGTCTGGTAGTCCGGCCCGTTTTCCACCTGACGGATGATTTTGCTCATCATCTGCACGGCTTCCAGCGGGTATTCGCCGGAGGCGGTTTCCGCCGACAGCATCACCGCGTCCGCACCTTCGGCCACGGCGTTGGCCACGTCTGTGACTTCGGCGCGGGTTGGGGCCGGCGAGAAACGCATCGACTCGAGCATCTGCGTTGCCACCACCACCGGTTTACCGAGCTGGCGACACGTGCTGATGATGTTTTTCTGGATCTGCGGCACGCTTTCGGCCGGCACCTCCACGCCGAGGTCGCCGCGGGCAACCATGATCGCGTCGCTTAACTCGGCGATTTCCCGCAGTTGGGTGACCGCCGACGGTTTCTCGATCTTGGCCATCAAAAACGCTCTGTCGCCGATCAGGGCGCGGGCTTCGCGGATGTCGTCCGGCCGTTGCACGAACGACAGTGCCACCCAGTCCACACCGAGTTCGAGACCGAAGCTCAAGTCGCGGCGATCCTTGGCGGTCAACGGGCTCAGGTCGAGCACCGCTTGCGGCACGTTCACCCCTTTGCGATCCGACAGTTCGCCGCCATTGAGCACGGTGGTGTCGATGGCGTCGGCGTATTGGGTGACCACCCGCAGGCGCAGCTTGCCGTCGTCCAGCAGCAGGTCCATGCCCGGCTCCAGCGCGGCGATGATTTCCGGGTGCGGCAGGTTGACCCGGCGCTCATCGCCCGGCGTGGTGTCGAGGTCCAGGCGCAGGGCCTGGCCGCGTACCAGTTGCACCTTGCCCTCGGCGAACTTGCCGACCCGCAGTTTCGGGCCTTGCAGGTCCATCAGGATGCCCAGCGGGTAATTCAGCTGACGCTCGACTTCACGGATCCACTGATAGCGCTGGGCGTGGTCGGCGTGATCGCCGTGGCTGAAGTTCAGGCGGAAGATGTTGACCCCGGCCTGCACCAGCTCGCGGATGTCGTCGATTCCGTCAGTGGCAGGGCCGAGGGTGGCGAGGATTTTGACCTTTTTATCAGGCGTCATGGTTTTGGGCTCTCGAGAATCAGAATGGCGCGGAAGTCGTTGACGTTGGTGCGGGTCGGCTCGGTGACGATCAGTGCGTCCAGCGCCTCGAAGTAGCCGTAACCATTGTTGTTGTCCAACTCGTCGCTGGCGCTCAAGCCCAGGGCAGTGGCACGCTCGTAACTGTCCGGGGTCATGATCGCGCCGGCGTTGTCTTCGGAACCGTCGATGCCATCGGTGTCACCGGCCAGCGCGTAGACACCGGGCAGGCCCTTGAGGCTGTCGGTCAGGCTGAGCAGGAATTCGGCGTTGCGTCCGCCCCGGCCATTGCCGCGCACGGTCACGGTGGTTTCGCCGCCCGAGAGAATCACGCACGGCGCCGGCAATGGCTGGCCGTGCAGGACCACTTGGCGGGCGATGCCGGCGTGGACTTTGGCCACCTCGCGGGATTCGCCTTCCAGGTCGCCGAGGATCAGCGGGCTGAAGCCGGCCTGGCGGCATTTCACGGCCGCTGCCTCCAGCGATTGTTGCGGGCGGGCGATCAACTGGAAATGACTGCGGGCCAGGCTTGGATCGCCGGGCTTGACCGTCTCCGATTCCGGGCTTTGCAGCCAGGTGCGCACGGACGCCGGAACTTCAATGGC
>Ga0302167_10001120_pt1 | contig 11951 bp, 7 predicted proteins | sample I_Fen_N1_1_FD_193496 | JGI IMG/M metagenome (GOLD analysis project Ga0302167, IMG submission 193496) | Peat permafrost microbial communities from Stordalen Mire near Abisko, Sweden - I_Fen_N1_1 | ecosystem: Environmental > Terrestrial > Soil > Wetlands > Permafrost | place: Sweden: Abisko...
TGATCGACCGCACGATCGCCGCCTGGTCCCCGCCCCACAAATCCGTGCGGCCCACGCCCCGGCGAAACAGCGTATCCCCGGCAATCAGCAGCTTGGCGTCGCTTGTCAATGTAGCTTGAATGAGTGAGCAAAATAGATGAAGCGAGACTACGCTTGACGTCTTGGGGAGGGCCACACTGTGTCTACATCAGATGAGCGTGAGATCACGATTTGGGCGCATTACAAGTCGTTTAACGGAGTCTACTTCACTGAGAGATATATTGATTTCGATGAAATATCTCTTCACGAAGAGGCGTGGCTTACAAAGTCGTTGCGCAGACTGGCAGCCGACTCCCTCACCGTTCGTGTTCAGGTACATTTGGCCTGGTGTCTAACTGCTGCAATCACTCTGTTGAGAAACGATCCTGAAGCTTGGCAAATCTGTCAAACTCAAGAGAAAAACATATCACCCAAATTCATCTGCAACCTGTTCCAAATTTTAGAAAACCTTTTAATCAAAAGTGAGCATACCAGTGAATCAAAGCGACAGATTTCGGGAAAATTCAGAAATACTATTTTGAGAACCGAGTTCAATACAAATGAAAAAATATGCATTGAAACCGTAAACTATAAAACTGTACTAGGCAAATTTAAACAATCCACACAGAACGATATCTTAAACATGGAGGATCACCTCCGGAGTTTAGATGCTGAGCCCCCATTAGGAGCCGTCCCCCATAAGAACTATCTTGACCTGATCGAAAAATCCGCGAACATTCTGCAGTTGGACATTAACAAAATCATCGATGCTTGTATCGCCGACCTAACGATCTCTAGAAACAACAGATTAAAAATCAGACAAATTGAAGGATTACCTGTCCCACCCGATCAAAAAGAAGAAATTAGTGGGATTTTGTTCAAAGCCACATCAAGCCTCACTCACAGAGTAGTAGAATCACATGCACCAGAAATAATCATAGCTGCGTACAGACAGACAATAAATGATCAACCCGAGAGTATAAGCAAATGCACAACCTTGGTTTTTCATGCGCTAACCGAAAACTGCCGAGGAATGGGAATTGAATTATACAAAGGTTACAGTAGCCGGCAGACCCTTTTCTCGCCAGAACGCTTAACAACTGTTGAGTTGCAAGCAATTTTTATCTTACTCCTATGTAGAACAGGATGGAACCGTGACTCACTTGTGGAAATGGACAGGGACGGAATAGCTAGAAACGAAACTGGATTTGCTTTCGTTCTTCAGGGCTTCAAAACAAAAACCGATGATGATACGCCTCTGATTTATATTGAAAAGACAGAATCGGAAGTGATTTCCGCACTGGGCCTTTTGATCTGGAGCCATGACCGGCTGCGTAAAATGGGTTTTGTCAACCCGAAGGATCGAAAATTATGGTATTCCTGGACAAGTTCATACTCCTTCGACCGCTCATCCACTATCATTCAGATGAAACCGTATGATTTCATCGACCGTAATAATCTATTCAATTTCTCTTTAAAACAAATTCGCAGCACAGTATTAAGCATAGATGCCTATCGCTCAAAGAACTATGAAAGCGCCAGACAGCGAGGTGGTCACAGCAGCTTAGGGACTACTGGCAGATATTTAGATCACATCATAACCCGAAACATAGCCTCATCAATCAATCTACAATTCCAATCAGACTTAGAGAAAAAAGTCTTATTCAATTTTAACGCCAGAACTAAAGCGGCTACAGAAAGCCTAGTTAGAATCGGTGATGGCTCGATGTGTTCGAACGCATATGACGGAATATATAGTGATAAAGCGACAGACGAAACTTGCTCCGCTCAACACTGCAATGACGATGGTGGCTGCCCGAATAGACGAATCGTGATCAACGAGGAAAGCATTCTGGACATTATCCGAACCCGCGAGTATTTTTTCAAGAACTGGCAGCGACTAAGAAGCGATAACCAAAATAAATTCAACATTCAAATTGCTCCAAAAATCGCATTTAATGATGCACTGTATAAATTTGTAAAACAGTCACGTCACGGCCATATATTAAACCGGATAGAATCTGCATTCCTTTGTCAAAAGGACATACACGATGAATGAGAAAATCTTTGATATCATTGCGGCCAACCCTCTCTCGAATGACATTTTTTTAGATCCGGACTTTGTACTACATATTCGGGAACATGATGCGCGTGATGATGAACGGAGTTATAAACCAATTGATCTCAAACGGTACTGGTTACCTGCAAGCTTAGTATATAGCACACATTCAAAGCTTGTGGACAACATCAATTACCTGGCTGCACTCCTGTATGCTTTAGATTATTTTGCCGTCACAAACCGACCCAGCAATTCAAAATGCAATCGAATGTGCTTTATGCTTACTACAATCGTAAAATTTATGGAATATTGCTGGCTGAACAACTACCACGATCTAAAACTATTGTCGCAGAGTTTTTTTGTACGTCTTGCCAAACGGCTTGCGCTAAACGGCTGGCACGAGGCCCTAGATATAGATTTAAGACTAACAGACTTTTTCTGCACTACTGATGAACCAGATCATCTATTATTCATATCTACAAACGCGAACACTAGCCTTAGCACTAGCGGGTTTCAGCTCGCACTTGCCACCAATATTTCAGGCAGGGAAGTTAACGTCTATTTCAATCGCGTCCGTCAATACCAAGTTATGCAAGGCTGGAGGCGCGATTTTCGTAACAATGACGCTACAGCGGAAGGAATGAAATATAGTTTACTCCGTCAAACATTGGAATCAATCAATTTGCTTTACCATGCCATTGATTTTTTTAGAACTAATTTATTACCATACGAAAATTACGTGAGGTTGGCAAAATTATTAACTGATAAGCCAGGAACCACTGAAGATATCAATAGCTACGACGCTGGCATCCTCTTAGAATATTCACTTGACCTACAGCAGAACCATAGCGAAAAGTTGCTCCGCCTTATCTCATTTGCAGCACGCGAACTTCAAAAAAATAGCAATACTGCATCCAAACTATCGCGCATGCAGCGCATTGTACGCCGACTTCAACCCTTTTCTGCCCCAAAGGACCAACTCGCCAACCTCCGCGAGATAATAATCTTTCTTAATACCTCCATGCGAAATATCGCGAATGCATGTTTCATCATCATCGCCATATTCAACGCCCGTAGAAAAAAAGAGATAACACATAAAAAGTACGGCATCTCTATGGGCAGCGGGATTCTATTAGACAACAAGGCAGGGATTTACCTACAAAACTTCTACATTGAAAAAACAATTAAAGGATACGTGCAATTTTATATCGGTGCAGCCACAAAAAACGCGATAACAACCCTAGAAAGGTTACAACTAGTTTTATTTCAACTGCCTTTCAAAAAACACAAATACTCAGACTTTAAAGACCGAGACGTAACGTTATTCCGACTTCGCTATTTCAGCATTTCAGGACTGTTAGATACAGTATCTCAATTCGACTTCGAGACTTCTGATCCCGCTATGTCCGGGGATTTCGTCCTTGCTGCAATACAAAAGCCTTTGAGGCTGACTCCGCACATGTTCCGTAGACTTTATTGCAAAATTTTCATAAACAGATTCGAATACTTTATGCTTCCGACTTTATCATATCAACTTCAACATGAGGATATAAGCACCACCCAAATTTACATATCCAACCCACAATCACAAGTAGAATCCGCCGAACTTAGCAAGCTCTATGATTGGAATACAAAGTCGCAATCTGAAGCCCTCATCATACACAACGATGAAATAATGATGAACATGGCAGAGGCTAACAGAGAAAAATTCAGCGAGATTGTATATCGTTGTATATCGAAACAAAATAGTTCAGGCGGATATACTAAACTGATTCGTGCCATCTACCGAAAAATGTTTCCCTCTATTGAATACTCTGCTCCGAATGAAGAAAAACTAAAGGCCATCATCGATCGACTAAAACACAGAGGCCATAGCCCACAGGCGTTCAAACACGCGCAATGCCTCGCAGGCTCAAACCACGTAAAGTCAAAATCTAAATGCTGGCAAAAATCCGACAACAAGCTACATAAAGAGAATGCTAGTCCTAAGCTATGTCGTGGCTGTATTTTTTCTTGGACATCAGAGGAGCACGTTAAAAACTTGGAAACTGAACTGATTCGTATGATAGATGAAATTTCTGATCAAACAGACTTTACAATCGCGAGGAAAAATCAGGAATATGAAATCGAACTACTTATCGAAACTATTGAATATCACAAACAGTATTTGGTGAACCATTATGAAAATTCATGAGTTGAACAGGAGTAGAGCCCTGGACAACCTAAACTTAAAACTTTCAGCACTGAAAGACGCTATTGAGTGCCCTGAGCGTACTCTTACGGAGTACTTTCCGAATACCGTACGCCAGTTCAACCATTGGAATTCAACGCAAAACTCTGATGAATTCAGGAAGAACCACAGCCTACTAAAGAAAAATGCAAATAGCACGTTAAACAAACATCCTGAAATAAAAACCGAACTAGTTACTATTTTGAGCGCGATCGTGCTCGCCCGACGAAACCTCCAAATAAATTCCAAGCCTGAAAAAATTTCAAAATTGAAGTCTGACATACTAGAGCTGAAAAAGTATATTTTATTACTTGAGACCTACACAGCAAATCAAAAAATCGAGATACTCAGAGCTAGGGAGCATTTCGAAAACGAGACAAACAAACTTCACGGCGCAATATCCGAATTGAAGAGAGCCCTTAAAAGTGACAATTAAAACTACATGGATAACTACCACTATTCCTGCAATACCCATAGTGACCGACACGGAAACCTCTCGCATTTTTGATGACATAATCGACTATGCAATACACCTACAGGAAAGGGATTTTCTCAGCTACGTATATGTGAGGAATGAAATCTGTCACTTAATATTATTTTATAAGCACCTTAAACGCCTCAATATTTCGGTCAGAGATGTTACTAATGAGACTTTAAAAAAATTCAGAGATGACGACCTTGATAGGCTTAAGGCTAAATCTCTCGTATCGGAAAAAAAGCTCAAACGTGTAGTCAACAGTCACCTATCCAGAGTTTATAACTTCTATCACTGGTACCAAGGACAACACAACTCCTTAAATCTCATAGGCTCATCTGATTGTGCCATCACTTCAGATCCTTCTAAAAAACAGCGCAGAACTAATTCGACATATGATCACACCCGCGCCTACCCACTAAACTTCAGAAGGATCGGACGTAGTAGCAAACATGCTACTGAACACTCCGCAACCGAAAAAGAAGTGGCATATATCGAGTCATACTTTAGAAAAGCCGAGGATAAATTTATAGCAGAACGTAACAGTTTGATAATGGCTATTGCAAACACTGTCGGTTTTCGCAGAGCTTCGATCAATTCGTTACGTTGCGATCAGTTCTCGGAAGAAATTTTAAAGCACGCTTTTGACGAGTATATAATTATCAAGCCAGATGAACAGAAATTCGACGCAAATGTAAATTACAAATTCCCAATATTGCTTGCATATCGAATTAGCGATTTCATAAAAAATATTCGAGACAAATGGCTTCTCGAAAAAGGAATAAATAGAGCAGTCACCCTGGACCGACTTTTTCTCTCTTCTCGCAACGGACACCCTTTAAATCACACATCAATTTCAGACATCTTTGGCGAAGCCTTCAAGTCAATGAGCAGTTCATCTCCAAGGACTTCTATACACTCTTTAAGGAGAAAATTTGCTAACGACGCCATAGCAAAAAATTTCGAGCAGCGTGTAGAACTCAAGCTCGACGTATCAGACGCCTCTATTTGCGCCGCCGTCTCAATGGAGCTAGGACAAAGCAATCCAGACTCCATCCACGCATATATTTCACGCATACAGCAACAGATGGTTAATAAACTCCACGAAAATAAGAATGAAGTAATCAAGACTCTTTTTGAAGAAAACATAAGACTCAAAGAAGAAATTGACAGAATTAAAAAAGGCATCACATAAGATCGAGAAATTAACAGTTTGGCCAGTTCGGAATCCAGCGACGTGCATGAAATCCCCTCTTGAACGCTGATCTCGTGTTGCCGCTTATATGCTCATCCTGTCAAATTACCTACCGACGTACGCATAATTGGATTCGCGGTACATAGCCAGTACCTTTTGGCTAAGAACAAACACTCGATAGCCATTGGCCTCCATCATATTCTGGTCAGTTGCCGCCCGTCTGCTTGAATAGATGTATGACGGCCTGTTTCTCCCTGCCTACTGGGTAAGCGTCCATTTGACGCCTTCCAAACCTCGGGTCTAAAAACGATGGCTCTTGCCGAGCGGCTATGATCATTGAGCGTTTACGTCCAGATGAAATTGACGTGTTGAGGCTGATGCCGATTTGACCCACTTGCCGACGCGAGACTGCCCACTTCCACCTCGGCACAACTCCTGCCCAGGTAATGTTTTTCGAGGAATCGGACTGGGTCAGTGACATCTCGGCATATGGGTCAATTCGGCGTCAGCGCCAACAATTAGTGTAACAAGAGAATCGATATCCTTTAACGAGGTCATCTCCAGGTTGCCATAGGGGATCCCCCGCCCGCAGAGAAAGCATGCTCGCCAGACGGCAATCATCAGCCTAGCTTGACCGGTTCAGTTCGGCTTCGGCTGGTCATGGTTACGATGCATCTTGGTCAAGTGCAACGCAAATGCCTGTTCAGCTCGAATGCAATTGGACGATCAAGTGCGTGCAAATACCCGGCTTGCATGAGGCTGAAATGACCTCAGAAAAAGGTAAAAAACGTTACTATCTGTAAGTACTTGAATTCGTTTGTGAATATCACATGTAACAGTTAAGAAGGAGCCATAACCCATGGCTAACACACAACGCCAGATTTCTGTCATCACCCAAAATATCGATGACCGAAGCTTGAGACGCTGATAGAAGTCCCGACTACAATAGATCACGGGCTAACAAGCAGTTAATTTTTTACCCTTGGTGGACTGCTCAACCTGAGGTGACCATGTTTACCGACGCCAGGCGCGAGAACACATATTTGGCTTACAGGACAAGGCTGCAAGCGTATCTCCACATCGAACTAGATGCGTCTGTTCAGGACATTCGTAAGCTGATTGACTCGGGCTTTCCCTCAAGCACAGCCAAGAGTTTCTGCGACGCTGTCAAATTGAGCCCAGCAGATCGCGGCCAAATTATCGGCGTTGAAACTCTTACATCCGGCCTGGCGCTTGGCAAACAGCTAACCCGACAACAGAGCGACCGCCTGTACCGTTTCGCACATATTACGGCTATGGCCGAGTCCATTTTTGGTAGCGGCGAGAAGGCGATGCAGTGGCTTTCCAAGCCCAAAGATCGCTTCTCGGGTAAAAGCCCACTTTCGATGCTCACCACAACTCAAGGTGCTTCCCAGGTTGAAGAGACGTTAATTCAGCTCGCAGAGGGCTTTGCTTTTTGAGGGGGCAGGCACACTAATTTTCCTGGTCGTGGCCCAATAAGAAGGGTTCGATCCTTCGCAGCATGGGGTTTAAGGGATCGCCTCCCCATTTTCGCCGCAATACAGGACAGCAAATTGATCTGATCACGTTTCAATTTGATAGACATGGAGGGGGATTCGCCATTGAGGTAGCTGTTAGCCCCGCAGAGGGAGTGACTATGTCTTGGGGTGAACAGATCCCGCCGGCAAAAGTAGTCGCGGCACACCTGCATCCGAATAAGCGTATTCGTTTAGGGGCGGTTATGGGAGGCGATCACTGGTTCAGATATGGCAATAAAGGCAATAGTACTACTCGGTTCGCAGATACGGCCCGCGAGGTTCAGCCTTACTTGAGCGGCGTAGCATCTGACCACTGGGCCAAAGGCCCTCTCCCGGACACCAAAAGCTCGTAAATGCACCACCGCAACCGTCAACAAGGGCATATTGCTCGCGCCATCGGCCTAAGATGATTCCGTCAAGACGTGTCTACCGGACGATTACGTTACGCCGCACCAGTGGATAGCTCCATCGCATTGATCTAATGGGCGTAACCCACTAGATTTCCCATTTTTTCCCCTGTCGTTGGCTAGATTTTCTTAACCGCGCCAAGATTTTCTTAAAATGTGCGCCGAACACTCAGAAAATATTAACCGAAAATGGCCGCGCAACCGTTAGCGTCCGGCCAACTCACCTTCCTGAAAGAAATTCAGGTTTGTAGAAGTGGTGTCGATCAAGTGTTGGCGCTGCCCCTGGACTGACCCAGCTGCCGACGCAAGACTGCACCATCTCAAAACCTGCAAAAATCCAGCACCGACAATGATTTACGAGGAGTCAGGCTGGGGCAGTGAAATCTCGGCAACTGGGTTACCTCGGCATCGGCGCCGACAGTCAGTACGCAGGCAGTCTAGAAGGACCGACTTTTTCAACACAATCGGCCAGGAGCGGACTTTCGTTTTTTCTGACGGCCGCAAAGGCTCGCATCACAGATTCGCCCACTGCGGGCAGGCGCCATCCCATTCAAGATTGCTGCGCCAATATCCTCACTCGATGACACTCAGACGGCCCAAGTGGTTGACTGCTTTGGGTCGACCTTAGCCAGTCATGGATACGATGTGCACTGGTCAAGTCCGATGCAAACGCCTGGTCAAGTCGAATGCAAATGTGTGGTCAAGTCCATGCAATTACGCAACCCAAGTCGCCGAACTGCTCCACGGGGAAGAAAACGCGGTTTATGCGGACGCTGGTTACACCGGTGTCGAGAAGCGTGAAGAGCACGAAAATCGTGACGTGATCTGGCAAATCGCGGCTCGGCGCAGCACGTATTCCAAGCTGAACAAACGCAGCCTGTTGTACAAAGCCAAGCGCAAGATCGAATACTGCAAAGCGCAGACACGCGCCAAGGTCGAGCACCCGTTTCGGGTCATCAAGCGCCAGTTTGGTTACGTGAAAGTACGCTTTCGTGGGCTGATGAAAAACACGGCTCAGCTCACCACGCTATTCGCCCTGTCGAACCTGTGGATGGCTCGAAAACGACTGATGGGTTTGGGTGAGTTGCGCGCTTAACACGGGGAACCGGGCGGAAAACGCTTTGCTGCTCACTGTATTAGGCCGTTTTCAGGGAATAGCGCTGAGTGCCTGACGAATTACGTCTTGCCATCGCTGCGCGACAAGTTGATCGGAGCATCCCTAGGCGACGACTAAAAAGTCGAGGAGGGAGGATGTCAACGAGCCTCCTCCGTAGAGGTTGTTAGCATCGTGCATGCCGGCATGAACTCCCCCAAACCTGATCAAACAGCAAGCTAATCGCGCAGCAAGGCGTAGACAGCGCCGCGAAGCAGCCCTTGCGTGGCCTAGAGATTCTGAATGGCGTACGGCGACCGTAACGGCGCTTGTTCGTGCTTCTAGAACAGCGTGTTACTGGCGAAGTGAGTGAGTTTTTCTCTTATCAGCTCGACTCGATACCAATGTAACGGAAAAGCTACTTTTTGCAGCATCCTCCCCAAAAACGTGCGCCAAGTGGAAGCATCCCAAGCTTTTATTTGTATCAAGTCCGAGAACAATTACAGCTAAGCGACTTGCGCTTTTACCAATGCGGCATTTCTCAATCGCTCAAGGAATGAGGTCCGGGTTGTGCAGTGGGGCTCGGGTTGTCCCCCCACAATCAAGTTAAGGACTACATTGTGATAAAGCCACTAGCCTTCGCCATCAGCGTTGTCGGCACCCTGCTTGCGACGCAAACCCAGGCATACGATTACGACCGATATCGCGGCACCACCAATTTCGCAGGGGGCGCAGATAGCAACCCTTACACCTCCATGGTGCTGGAAGCGGCCTTCAGGAAAGCTGTTTTATCATTTCTTCCCGACACCGACGTCTACAAGAACCTGGGGTTTGCCAATTCAAAAATCGTGGATCTGGCAGCCAAGGACTTCGCCGCCCAGTCCGGCAAATTCGATTCGGCCCTCAAACAAAACTACGAGTTGCAGCCGGAAAACCTGACCATCGCCGCGATGCTCGGCGATACCAAACGGCCGCTGGACTACGCCACGGACCTGGATTACTACCGCTCAGTTCTGTTCAGTAACATGGGCCAATTCACCACCAATATTCTCGATTTTTCCAAAGCCATCATTGCCAATCTGCCTGCTGCGAGGCCCTACACCTATGTGGAGCCGGGCGTCAGCAGCAACTTGAGCGGGCAACTGAACGCCGGCCAATCCTGGGCCGCCGCCACCCGTGAGTGGAGCGCCAACGCGCAGACCTGGAAAACTCCCGAGGCCCAGGTCAACTCCGGGTTGGACCGCACCAATGCGTATTACGCCTATGCCTTGGGCATGACCGGCAAGGGCGTGAATGTCGGGGTTCTGGACTCGGGCATCTTCACCGAGCACTTCGAGTTCCAGGGCAAAAACGCCCAGGGCCAGGACCGGGTGCAGGCGGTGACGTCAACCGGTGAGTACTACGCGACTCATCCGCGCTACATTCATGACACCCCCGATGGCGAGTTTCAAAAAGGTGAGCATTTCAGTATTTCTGGTGAATACGACCCGGTCATCAACGATAGCCACGGCACGGAAATGTCCGGGGTGCTGGGTGCCAGCCGCAACGGCACCGGCATGCAAGGGATCGCCTTCGATGCCAATATATTTGTCGCCAACACGGGCGGTACCGATGACAACCGCTTCCAGGGCTCCAACGACCTTGACTACAACGCGTTCATGGCCAGTTACAACGCACTGGCAGCGAAAAACGTGTCGATCGTCAATCAGAGCTGGGGCCAGGACTCGCGCAACGACGTCGAGAACCATTTTGGCAATGTGGGCGACAGTGCAGCCGATAACCTACGGGACATGACCTCCGCGTATAGACCGTTCTGGGACAAGGCGCATGCTGGGCAAAAAACCTGGTTGGACGCCATGGCTGACACCGCTCGGCAAAACACTTTTATCCAGATCATCTCCGCCGGCAATAACAGCTACAGTGCGAATCCGGACACCAACGCCAACCTGCCGTTCTTCAAGCCCGATATCGAATCTAAATGGCTGTCGGTAACCGGGTATGACGAGACCAGCGCCCAGGTCTACAACCGTTGCGGCACTTCTAAGTGGTGGTGTGTGATGGGCGTTTCGGGCATTCCGTCCACCGGCCCCGAGGGTGAACTTGTCCCCAATGCCAACGGCACCTCTGCCGCGGCACCAAGCGTTTCCGGGGCATTGGCCCTGGTGATCCAGCGCTTCCCTTACATGACCTCCTCCCAGGCTCGGGATGTATTGCTGACCACCTCCAGCCTGCAGGCGCCAGACGGTCCGAACACGCCCGTTGGCAACCAGGCCGGTGCCCGCACCTACGACCGGCTGCAACCGGTGCACGATGCCGCGCCCGGCACGCCGCAAGTGCCCGGTGTGGTCAGCGGGTGGGGTTTGCCTAACCTGCAAAAAGCCATGCAAGGCCCGGGGCAGTTTCTTAGCGCTGTAGCTGTGGCATTGCCCACCACCACCCGTGACATCTGGATCAACCCGATTTCCGACGAGGCCATCCGCACCCGCCAGTCAGAAGACTCGGCCGAACAAGCCACCTGGACCGCCACCAAGCAGCAAAAAGGTTGGCTCAACGGCCTGCCCACCAATGCCTCGGCGGATGATCAGTTTCAGTACGAAATCGGTACTGCCCGCGAACAGGCCACACTGCAACGCGGCAAGGACCTGCTCACCGGTAAAACCTACGTCGGCAGCTTGGTCAAGTCGGGTGACGGTGAGCTGGTTCTCTCTGGCCAGAATACTTACTCGGGCAGTACCTGGGTGCGTGGTGGCAAGCTGTCGGTGGATGGCTCGCTGACGTCGGCCGTGACCGTGGATGGCAGCGCCGTAGGTACGTTCAACGAGGATAACGGCGTTATCACGACCCTGGGCGGCACGCTGGCGGGCAATGGTACGGTTGGCACCTTAACCGTCAACCGCGGCGGTCGCGTCGCGCCAGGCCACTCGATCGGCACGCTG
>Ga0302167_10001128_pt1 | contig 11873 bp, 12 predicted proteins | sample I_Fen_N1_1_FD_193496 | JGI IMG/M metagenome (GOLD analysis project Ga0302167, IMG submission 193496) | Peat permafrost microbial communities from Stordalen Mire near Abisko, Sweden - I_Fen_N1_1 | ecosystem: Environmental > Terrestrial > Soil > Wetlands > Permafrost | place: Sweden: Abisko...
GCAGGCGACGATTAAAGATTTCAGTAACAGTATTTTAAAAACGATGCCTGATTTTCTTAATCAAATTATTCCGGGTATTCAGAATGTTTTGAAAGCTATCCAGCCAAAGTTAAAATTTTACGATTTAAATAAATCTTTGTATGATAATTTTAACTTTCAATTGGCACCCGGACATACACCTGGCTTAACGGTTATGACGATTTCTTCGGGCAACGAGAAACTCCTTTATATTGCAGATTTAATTCATTCAGACGTTATTCTTTTTCCGCATCCGGATTGGGGATATTTCGGAGATACAGATCTTGATATTGCGATTGCATCACGTAAAAAGTTGCTTCAACAATTGGCAGAAGCCAAAACGAGAGCTTTTGCCTATCACTTGCCTTGGCCGGGATTAGGTTTTACAAAGAAAAAAGGCAATGCTTTTGAATGGTTTCCGGAAGTATTTATGAATTAAATTTTCTACACATAATTCTAAACAATAAATCCTCTCATTGCTGGGAGGATTTATTTTAACATAAGAAAAGTTGATATTGTTACATATCGTTGTGCAATAGTAAAGACGGATGAAATTTATTTTTACTTTAAATTTTTTCAAAAATTAATTCCTGAGGATAAATTTTTCTAAATAACAGGTAAGTGATTGAAAGAACAGTAAATGCTACAATCGCATCAATGGTTGAAGCAAATCCGAGAACTGCAATTTTAGAAAAGAATGCGAAAATAATATCGAAAAACATTCCTGCAAATACCCATTCTTTCAATCTTAATAATCGATTAGGAAGTAAAAGAACAATGACTCCCGCTAGTTTAAACACTCCAAGAATGTAGATGAAATGCGATGGATAGCCTAATTGAAGTGTAATGTCCCAAACCACGGGATTTTTTGTCAGTTCAAAAAAGCCACTCGCTCCAAACCAAAGAGACATAAAGATTGCGCCTGACCAATAGATGATTTTTGTTGTTTTTGTTGTCATTTTTATTTGTTTTTAAATTGTTGATTTTTAATCATTTTTTTATATATACTTTTTGTCATTCCGTAGGAATCTCAACAATCATATTCATCTAATAGTATAGATTCCTACGGAATGACAAAGAGTATGTTTTAGTTTTAGGAGGGTGAGAAAATTGCCTTTGTAGAACCTACAATTTCTCCACTTTTTGTATTTTGAATTAGTCCAATCACTTCCCAATCATTAGGATTGAAAATTTGAGGTAACGGGAAAACTGTTGTTCCTTCCGAAGTGTTTTTTAGTGAAATTTGATTTTGTTGATGAACGATCTGCCAATGCAGTAAATGACGTCCTTCATTTTCGCCTTTCATTACATTGGAGGAAGATTTTTTCTCAACCAAAGTGATCAGTAATTTATTTTGAGAATTGGTTTCTGCAGTTTTATAATGGACAGTAATTTCTTTTGTAAGAACTTTTCCTTCCAAATCTATTTTGATGTTATTTGAACTAAAAATCGCATTTTGAATAGCATTTTCCACTGCATCTTGATCTGAACCAACAAATTCTTTTTTGCCATTAATAACCAATTGCGGAGTATAAACTTGTGAATTTAAAGTACGGCTATACTGCTGTTGGCGCTGTGAATTTTCTGCACTGCTGAATTTGTCTTTCCAACCAAGATGATTCCAGTAATCAACATGGTAAGAAAGAATATAGACCGGTTTATCTTTGTATTCTTCTGCAATTTTTCCCATCAAAGCATCGGCAGGCGGACAGCTTGAGCAGCCTTCTGAAGTGAATAATTCCAGAATGGCAAAACCATTGTTTTTGGAAGATAAATTTTGATGAGGTTCTTCAGTTTTATTCTTATAAACGAAAGCGGAGACGATGAACATGAGTGCTACAAAAGCGGCTGTTCCTATTAAGTTTTTCAGTATCATTTCTTTTAATTTGATTCAAAAGTAGACACCTTTTCTATGCAAAAGAATACAAAAAAGGTTCAACCGGACAAATTGCGAGGTGAACCTTGAAAATATAAAATTGAAATTTTTTAAGTATTAACGATCTTCCAGCCAAGTAAAAAAACTGTGCGATTTTTCTTTATTAATTAAGAGTTGTTCAGGAGTTTCAACCGTTAATTTAACGAGAATTTTCCGTTGAAAATAATGCTCCATTTCTTTGATTGCACTGAAATTTATAATGTATTGTCGGTTAACCCTGAAAAATTGTTTTTGAGAAACCTGTTCGGCCACTTGTCCTAACGTTTGACTCAGTTGAAATTGCTGTTTATCAAAGGTCATAAGATGTGTAATTTCATTATGAATATAAAAATAAGCAATGTTTTCTGTTGGAATCGTTGTGTATTTTTGATTTTTAAAAACTAGAAAACTGCTTTTACCAGTCGATTGTGGCTGATTGATCTTTTGTAGAAGCGCTTCCAATTCAGGTAATTCATTTTTTTGAAAAAACTTCTTTAGTTCGTCTACTTTTTTTAAGGCTTCAGCAATATCGTCTCGCGAAAATGGTTTTAAAACATAATCTACGCCCTTACTTTTAAAAGCATCTAACATATATTGGTCAAAAGCAGTACAAAAAACTACCGGACTGGTAATTTCTACCTGCTTGAAAATTTCAAAAGAAAGTCCGTCTGAAAGTTGGATATCCATAAAGATCAAATCAGCTTTGATACCTTTGGATAAAGCTTCAACGCTGGTTTCAATACTGTCGTAAACATCGATGATCTTGGCATCAGGTTTTAATTCTAACAATAAATTTTGAAGTGATTTCGCTGCTCGAAATTCATCTTCAATAATGATTATATTCATGGATAAAAGGTAGTTTTATTTGGAAAATTTTCTGGTCATCAAGAATGTCGATCTCTTTTTCTAACAGATGTTTGTAACGCATATTAACGTTATTTAGGCCAACTCCCAAAGAATCTTCAGGAATCATTTTACGCTGAATAGGGTTCTCGAGAATCATCTTATTTTCAGAGTTGTAAATCCTAATATGTAAAGGTTTACTTTGTGAAACGATATTATGTTTGATACAGTTCTCAACCAATAATTGTAAAGTAAAAGGCGGAATTAATGTTTTTAATACTTCATTATTTAATTCATCGGTAAATGTAATTCCTTCGCCAAAACGTGCTTTTTGAAGAAAGAGATACGAATCCAAAATTTTCATTTCTTCCTGAACGGTAATAAGGTCTAATTTTCTGCTTTCTAAGGTAAATCGATAAAAATCAGAAAGTTTCATAATGAAATCGACCGACTCGGAATCGCGCGTCTCAACCATTGATTTCAAGGTGTTTAAACTGTTAAAAAGAAAATGTGGATTAACCTGTTGTTTTAATAATTCATATTGAGCCCCAAGATTATCGCTTTTTACTTTTTCTAATTCAAGCTGAACTTGTTGACCGGCATAATTGTTTTGAAGCAACGTTAAAAACATATAACAAACAAGGTTGATTAAAATCCCACGAACCTCGATCATCAGCATAGTCGGGCCAAAATTGATATGTGACAAAATAAGCTGTTGAATCCAGGCTAGTCCAAACATTACAACCATCCCGAAAGCCAAAACAATCATCAATCTTGAGTAAGAAATATTCTGTCTTCTTTTCCCTGAATTGCGGTTTAGCATATAAATGTTGAGATACCACATAATCACTGAAAATGCCGATGTTATCGCTGAATTAACGATAGCTTCTTTCAGGTTAAAGTCATGAGATGCCAATTGTGGAATAGAGGATAATATTCCTAGAAACAAGGAACTTACCCAAATGACAACCTGTGATATTTTTATTTTTTGTTGTTGCATGACAACTGTAGATTTTAAAGAGGTTAAGTTATGTAAAATGCTTTAAATTTAGTAGTGAATTGTGAATTTTGCTAGCGCAAGTCAATTGTGAATTTATAAAGTGAAAAAAATTCACAAGCGAAGTGAATTGACTATTCACATTTCACTGCTATGGTCTTACGACAGGTTTATAACTCGTGATATATTGTATTCTTTCTTCTTGAGTAGGGTGAGTATTCTCAGTTTTTGAAGTGTTTTGTATTTGATAAGAAATTTTTCCGTTTTTGTCGGTTTTAAGAGTTTCAACACTTAGTAATTCACCAGTTATGGTTCCTCCAATATATTGTGGATTTTCATGATATTTCCAAGTGACTAATTTAAATTTAGAATTGGGTTTTGGTTGATTATTTTCATTGGTTAAAGATTCCCAAGCTTCTTGATTTCCGTACAGAGCAGAGGATGTTTCTTTTGTTGTATTTAATGATGTCGAAATAAATTTTAAATTTCCCGGATCAAAAACAACACGTTTTAAATCTTTATCCGGCTCATCGATTTTGCATGCAGTGAACAAAGCGCAGATTGATAGGGTGATGAAGAGTATTTTTTTCATTATTTCTGAAGGTTTTTGATTAATCTTTCTGTATTTAATTTCATCGGAACATCGAAAAGATATCCTGTTTTTTCGGCGAGTTGGCGATGGCAGGCAATACAGGATTCCTTCGCAAATGATGCTGTTTTTCCTGTGGGATGTAAATCGTTTCCTGAAAATTTTGCAAATCCCCAACCTTCTGTATCAGTATATTTTTTTGAATCTTTAACCATGAATTGAGCATTGACAAATTCTCCCGCTCTCACTTCTCCATCGGCTAATTTTTCTTGTTTCCAGACAGATTTTACAACAATACTTCCATTTGGCCAAGGATGAAAGTTTTCTGTTTCAATGGCTTTTACAGCAATATCATTTCCGTAAATGACACGAATTGAATTATCGAAAAGTGTACTCATACTGATGACTTTCCAATTTTTATAATCGTCTGTATATTGTACGCCGTTTGGAGAAACAGGAAATTTTGAAGATTTGTTATTTTCTGAAATTTCGATATTTTGATGAATATCTTTCAATTCATTTTTTGGAGGAGCAATGCTTGATAGGGAAAGGGTATATTTTCTAATTGTTTCAATATCTTGCGTCGTAATTTTTGCTGAAGGATGGAGTAGGGTATACTCATGGAGTGGCATTTTTCCGCTTTGCATCATATTTAAAATAGCGTACATTTTGCCCTGATGCTCACCTGCAGAATAATTCCATTCTGAAAAATTTAAAATTTCTCTCGCTCTTTTTACATCTTTGTTCACAGCCCAAGAAATTGGAGCAATTTTATCATACCAACTTAAATTGGACTGATTTGAATGGCAATTAAAACACGAGTTTTCTAAGATGGCAAGAACTTCACGCGGGGCTTCGATTTTTTTTGTAACAGGATTTCCTTTTAGTGGCTGATTGAAAAACTGTAAAGCAGTAAATAGTCCTACAATCAGCAAAAATGCTAAGGCTATAGGTTTTACTCTTCGTTTTTTGTTTACTGAGTCCATATTATGTTATTTTTATGGCTCAAAAGTAGATGCTTATAGGAGTTTTTGAAATGTAAAACCAAGTGAAACGGACAAATAAAAAGGTGAAAATGGAATTTTTAAGTGTTAAAGGGAAGTTAGAAGCAGGAAGTTAATATCAGAACGTAATAAACTTCCCTCTTCCAGCTTCCTTTCTTCCTACTTACAGTACCATTCCGCCGTCAATCAGAATTTCGGTTCCAGTCATAAAACTTGCAATAGTATTGTCTGATAAATAAATGACTGCCTTAGCAACGTCTTCCGCGGTTCCCATTTTTTTCAAAGGAATTAAATCGATCAGCCATTCATCAAGACCTTCCAGTGTTTTTTCATCCAGCCCGGCTTTGGTCATGATTTCTGTTTTAGTAGGTCCTGGACTTACCATATTTACTCTTATCTTTCTTGGCGCAAGTTCTGCAGCAGCTGTCTTTGCAATTGAGTTTAAAGCAGCTTTACTTGCCTGATAAACTGAGCTGTTTGGCTTATAAGTCGTTGCAACATTCGATGATAAAAAGACGACTGATGCGTAATCATTTAACAGAGGAATAAATTTACTTAACGTAAAGTAAGCTCCTCTGAAATTGATATTTATTACTTTGTCAAAATTTTCTGAACTCATATTTTCAATTGATCCTAAAGTCCCTGTAATTCCGGCATTGATAAATAATATATCAACTTTTCCGAATTGATTTTCAACTGCTGTTTTCAAAGTTTCGATATCTTCAAGTTTTCCTTGATCAGCTATAAAAGGAATAGCTCCCAATTCTTCAGCGGCTTTTTCAATCGCTTCTTTTCGTCTTCCTGTGATAATTACTTTTGCTCCTTCAGAGATTAATTCTTTTGCGGTCGCATAACCAATTCCGCTATTTCCACCTGTTACGATGGCTAATTTGTTGTTAAACTTTTTCATTGCTTTAAAATTTTTGACAAAGTTATTTCAAATTGATATACTTTTGTAATCAGTATCACAGAGTATATCAATATCATTAATTATACCACGTAAATTTGCAAACATGGAAAGAGACCAAACCGAAGAACTTAGAGCATTGCAGGACACCCTTTACTTCATTGGTGGAAAATGGAGAATTCCTGTAATTAATGCTATTTGTAATGGTAATAAACGTTTCCGTGAGATTGAAAGAAGCATCCCCGGAATCACCACAAGAATGCTTTCAAAAGAGTTGAAAGATATGGAGATGAATAAGCTGGTAAAACGAAATGTTTATCCCGATACACCTGTTTTAATTGAATATGTTCCAACAGAATACTGCCGAACTTTTGGGAAGATTATTGGAGAGATGATTAATTGGGGGAGGGAGCATAGAAGAGTGATTGTGGAGGATAGTTTTAAACACTAATGACACAAATGTCCTTCACTAATAACACAATTTTTTAATGACTTTATCGTATCAATAGGAACGGGCTTTAGCCCGTTTTTGCTTTAAATATAATCAAAATTGGCTTTAGCCAAAACTTAGAATGTTTCGCTAATACTATGTTTAGATTCCTCCGGAATGACAAAAGAATAGATATTTAACTGTGCTATTCGTGAAAAACATTGGTGTCATTAGTGGTCAAAATACAAAAAAAGCCCCTTAAAAAAGGAGCTTTCATTTATAGTATATTCGAAAATTAGATTCCGTCAATAATTTCATTTAAAACTGTGCTTGGTCTCATTGCTTCATACGTTTTGTATGTATCAGTTTTGAAGTAACCATCAATGTTTTGAGGCTTACCTTGAGCACCAATTAATTCAGCATTAATTACTTCTTCGTTTTCCTGCATTGCTTCAGCAACCGGAGCAAATTGTGCAGCTAATTCAGCATCAGCCGTTTGATTTCCTAACGCTTCAGCCCAATACATTGCTAAATAGAAATGAGAACCTCTGTTATCAATTTGTCCAACTTTTCTTGCAGGAGATTTGTCTGTTGCTAAGAATTTAGCATTTGCTTCATCCAATGCATCAGCTAAAACCTGAGATTTTGTATTTCCTTGTGTTTGAGCTAAATGCTCTAAAGAAGCCTGTAAAGCCAAGAATTCACCTAGAGAATCCCATCTTAAATAACCTTCTTCCAAGAATTGTTCAACGTGTTTTGGAGCAGAACCTCCAGCACCAGTTTCGAACAAACCACCACCGTTCATCAATGGAACGATAGAAAGCATTTTTGCAGAAGTTCCAAGTTCAAGGATTGGGAAAAGATCCGTTAAATAATCTCTCAATACGTTTCCTGAAACAGAAATTGTATCTTTTCCTTCTCTTGCTCTTTGTAATGTTTCTGTCATTGCGTCTTTAACATCAAGAATTTTAATGTCAAGTCCGTTTGTATCGTGATCAGCCAAATATTTTTCAACTTTTTTGATCATTTCTCTGTCGTGAGCTCTTCCTTTATCTAACCAGAAAATTGCAGGAGTTTCAGAAAGTCTTGCTCTGTTTACGGCTAATTTTACCCAATCCTGGATAGGAGCATCTTTAGTCTGACACATTCTGAAAATATCTCCGTTTTCTACTTTTTGAGAAAGAAGAACATTTCCAGTTTCATCCTGAACCTCGATTGTTCCTTCAGCTGTAGCTTGGAAAGTTTTGTCGTGAGAACCGTATTCTTCAGCTTTTTGAGCCATTAAACCAACGTTTGGAACAGAACCCATTGTTGTAGGATCTAGTTTTCCGTGCGCTTTCATATCATCAATTACAGACTGATAGAAACCTGCATAAGAACGGTCCGGAATGATACAAACTGTATCTTCTTCTTTTCCTTCTTTGTTCCACATTTTTCCTCCACCTCTTACCAAAGCAGCCATAGATGCATCAACGATGATATCAGAAGGAACGTGGAAATTCGTAATTCCTTTGTCAGAATTTACCATTGCCACTCTTGGTCCGTTAGCCAAAGCAGCTTCAATATCAGCTTTAATATCAGCTTCCTGAGCATTTCCTTTGATTTTGTCAAAAAGATCAGCAAGACCATTGTTTGGATTAACATCTAACGACTTGAACGTTTCAGCATATTTAGCGAAAACATCTTTAAAGAAAGTTTCTACGATAGCTCCAAAAATAATTGGATCAGAGATTTTCATCATCGTAGCTTTCAAGTGAGCAGAAAGAAGTACGTTTTTATTTTTAGCTTCGTCGATAGCTTGTTGAACGAAAGCTCTCAAAGCGTTTAAGTTCATTACAGAAGAATCAATCACTTCTCCAGCTTGAAGACCTGCGAAATCTTTTAATAAAGTTTCAGCACCATCATTTCCTTTGAAAACGATTTTATATTTTGTTGCATTCTCAAGAGTGGTAGAAGTTTCAGTTCCGTAGAAATCTCCGTTGTCCATGTGAGCAACGTCAGTTTTGCTATCAGAAGCCCAATCTCCCATTCTGTGAGGGTTTGCTTTTGCGTAGTTTTTAACAGCTTTAGGAGCACGTCTGTCAGAGTTTCCTTCTCTTAATACAGGGTTTACAGCGCTTCCTAATACTTTAGCATATTTAGCTTTAATAGCTTTTTCTTCGTCATTTTTAGGCTCTGCAGGATAGTTTGGAATTGCGAAACCTTTAGACTGTAATTCAGCAATAGCTGCATCTAATTGAGGTGCAGAAGCTGAAATATTCGGTAATTTGATAATGTTTGCATCCGGTTGAGTAGCCAATTGACCTAATTCTGCCAATGCATCACCGATCTTCTGATCATCTTTCAAAAATTCTGGGAAGTTTGCTAAAATTCTTCCTGCCAAAGAAATATCCGGAACCGCGATCTCAATATTTGCTGATTTTGTAAAAGCTTTTACAATCGGTAAAAACGAGTGTGTTGCCAACATTGGAGCCTCATCCGTAAGGGTGTAATAGATTTTTGATTTGTCTGACATTATACTGTTATTTATTATTTGATTTTTTAGTTTCACAAATTTACTAAATATGATTCTTTTTTTGACTTATTTTAAATAAAAAAAGAGGCATTTGCCTCTTTTAAAAAAAATATTTATTTTGATATTATTTTGCAGTTGAAATAATCCCTTTTGCTGGAGATGAGAATGTAACACCGCTACTTGTCCAGCTTCCTGAATTGGTAGTGTTTGGATTTAAATAATATCCATATGCTTCAGTTTCAGAATATACAACAATACTTCCACCAGAAGCTAATCCTCCTTTAACAGGCGAAGAAAAAGTTACGGAATTGCTAGTCCAACTTCCGGAATTAGTTCCGTTAGGATTTAAATAATAGCCTTTTGCCTCATTATCAGAATAAACTACAATTGTATTGTTTGATGAAACCGCACCTTTGATGGGAGATGTGAAAGTTGCGGAACTACCATTCCAAGATGCTGAGTTTGTTCCGTTTGGATTTAAATAATAGGATTTTGCTTCATTGTCAGAATAAACGATAATAGCATTATTCGATGCAATAGCTCCTTTAACGGGCGAAGAAAAAGTTACATTACTTCCGTTCCAACTTCCAGAATTTGTTCCATTGGGATTAAGATAGTAACCTTTTGCTTCATTGTCAGAATAGACCACAATTGTATTATTTGATGCAATAGAACCTTTAACTGGTGAAGAAAAAGTTACATTACTTCCGTTCCAACTTCCAGAATTTGTTCCATTAGCATTTAAATAATATGCTTTTGCTTCATTATCAGAATATACAACAATACATCCATTTCCTGTATTATTTTTAAGCGAAACAATATTTCCACTGCTATTTGAAGATGTAGTAGATAGTACACTTCCTGCAACCAAAGCATAAGGAACACTCATCAATTGATTTACCCCAACATTAGTATAATTAGAACCACCTTGAGGGTCCATTTCCACTTTTATGAATTTCGAATTTGTTCCCCAGTTAATTCCTCCGAAACTTCCTGTTGTAGCCGTTCCTTGTCCGATATTTAAATTAACCAAACCTTTTGAGTTGGTTGTTTTATTTTGAGTTTCAGTATATAGAACAGTCCCAGTTGCAGAATTATCTAAAATGCTTATTCTTAAAGCCACGTTTCCATTTGCAATGGGAGCTCCGGAAGCGTTAAAAGCAATTGTTTGATAACTAAAAGCCTGCGGAACTTGTGCACTTAATAAAGAAGCGATAAATAATCCTAGAGTAGCGTATAATTTTTTCATGTTTGATTAGTTTTTAAGGTTTTTTAATAATTTTAATAGGTTTAAGGTCCGGATTTTTGAAAGTAATCATGTAAACACCTTGGTTTAATGTTCTCAAATCAAGTTTGTTTGACTCTAATTTTGTTTTTAAAACAAGCCTTCCAGAAGCATCATAGATTTCAACTTCATCAATTTTTGTTTTGGAATTTAATTGAACATAAACAAAATCAGTCGTAGGATTCGGATAGATTTTTACAGTTTCTTTTTCCAATTCCTGAACACCTAGAACTTGCAAAACCGTTTGATAAAGCATTCCCATTGTTCCAGAATTATTTTGATTTGGGTCAGTCGGAATTACATAAATTTCTCCCACAGAATGGGTAAAATTGTTTTCGGAAACAGCCCCGGAATTGATATTGCCAATCACGGATTGAGCAAAACCAAAAACAGGTATTCCAAATAATAAGAGCGTAATTTTTTTTCTCATAAATGTTATAGTTTTTTTAATAAAGTCTGCGAATATAACCAAATTTTTATTTTAAAATTATGATTCTCAGAGATAAGTACTTTTATTTTCACTTTAAGAATTATTTAACCATTTATTGATAAGATAAATTTTCTATTTTGATTAAATTTGAAAAACCTTAAAAAATAAATTATGTCAAATATTACCTTAAAAGGAAACGCAGTAAACACAATAGGAACTTTACCATCAGTGGGAACTACCATCAGAGATTTTGCTTTGGTAGATTCAGGTTTAAACGTAAAAACACTTGAGAGTTTTGAAGGAAAGAAAAAAGTTTTCAATATTTTCCCAAGTATTGATACTCCGACTTGTGCGTCTTCTGCAAGAAAATTTAATGAAGAAGCTTCAAGCTTAGAAAATACAGTTGTAATCAATGTTTCTAAAGATTTACCGTTCGCATTAGGAAGATTTTGTGCTGCAGAAGGATTGAATAACGTTGAAACGCTTTCAGATTTCAGAAGCAGTTTCGGTGATGATAATGAATTAACGATCGCAGATTCTCCATTGAAAGGACTTTTAAGTCGTGCTGTAATTGTAACTGATGCTGATAATAAAGTGGTTTACACAGAGCAGGTTTCAGAAATTGCTGATGAGCCAAATTATGATGCAGCTCTTTCAGCTTTAAAATAATCAGAAAATAATAATTTTTTCTATAGAAAGCCTTGTGAAATATCTCACGAGGCTTTTTTTTGTGAAAATAATTCACATGTTAATTGTTTGTTAATTAATATTTTGAATTGTTTTATTACGATTGTTGTATTTTATTTGTAAAAAAGATAGTTTTGCAAAAAACTAAATAATTAATGAAACAAATTTTCACATTTTTATCAACCCTAAGCTTTGCATTAGGGTTCTCACAGGACGGGTTTTTAGATACAAATTACGGCAATTCAGGGTTTTA
>Ga0302167_10001131_pt1 | contig 11848 bp, 4 predicted proteins | sample I_Fen_N1_1_FD_193496 | JGI IMG/M metagenome (GOLD analysis project Ga0302167, IMG submission 193496) | Peat permafrost microbial communities from Stordalen Mire near Abisko, Sweden - I_Fen_N1_1 | ecosystem: Environmental > Terrestrial > Soil > Wetlands > Permafrost | place: Sweden: Abisko...
AAATCTTGGAAAACAAATAAACACATTCCGAAATGAGTTTTTCCCTTTTCTAGATAAGGATAACAACCTGTATTTCTCATCTGACGGGCTACCGGGAGATGGTGGTTATGATATCTTTACCTCCAAGTTCAATGGATCGGGCTGGGATAAACCAATTAACCTTACAGATCGCATAAACTCCAAAGATGATGATATTGCATTCACAATTAATAAAACGGATGGGAAGACAGCATTTTTTACCAGAAGACAAAAATCAGTAAAAGGCGACATGCAATTGTACATGGTTACCCTACGGCAGGAAGCTGCAGATATGAAAATACATTCTTTATCTTATGTATTTAATGGTATGCCTGTTCCGGTAAAAAGTTTGCTGGTGGCTTCAAGAGAGGATCAACCATCTGAAAAAGATAGCATTAATACAAAACCACTCGTTGAAGTCATAAAAAAAGAAGAATCAAAAGTTCCTGAAAATGCAGCCGGTCTGAAGAAAAAACCCGATAAAGTCACTATCAGTAAAACCGAACCGGCAGTGAAACAGGCTGAAGCTAAGGTTATGACAGAAAAACCATCCATCACTGCTCCATCAGAACAAAAAAATGTTGTAATTTACAGGATCCAGTTCCTTACGTCCAATAATCATAAAAACCAAAAGGAGATTATTTTAAACGGGAAAAGCTACAATCCATATGAATATTTTTACCTTGGTGCATATCGTTATACAATAGGCGAATTCACCACACTTCTCCCCGCAGTTGAATTGCAAAAGATCTGCAGACAATCGGGTTATCCACAAGCTTTTATTGTAGCATTTAAGAATAATGCCAGATCATTGGACCCTAAATTATTTAAATGAAGGTGCTTTGATTGGTAGGTCTCATTCAGTTAAAAAGAATACTGAATTATCCTGTTAGATGTAAACCATTTTATCTTTAACCACCTCTTCCTCATCGCTCATTCCATATAGCTTTATGCCAATGCTCGGAATGGCAAATTGAAATATATCAGCTATGGGAAAAAATACGTCTTTAATATCATCAAACTCTTTCATCTCATCAAATTCATCAAGAGGCAGATACAGGTGAAAAATTAATACATAATCAGGATCACTTATCCTCACCAATACTTTAAATATTTTTGCCAGCCACAACGATGACGAGGTATTGAAATATTCCAGATTGAGTTTTATATTAGTGGTGGGTCTTGCATGCAGAATATATTCAGCCATCCAGTTAAGTATAGGTTCATAAACTTTGGCCGCGTTTTCCGGAATTGATTTTCCGGAAAGAACAAAGTCACCCGTTAATGGATTCAATTCAATTTGGGGGGTCCTGGCTGTCCCTTCAATTCTTAAACTTTGAATTTCTTTCATTATAGGTATTTTGATGACTTTTAAACAATAATAAATTTATCTATATTTTATTATCAACAAATTTAAAGTTTACTTTCACACGTTTTCAGATCTTAATCAAATTTTGAATACCAATCATCAATTATAATTACATCTTCATAAACAAATTTCTCAAAGTCATGATCAATTAATGAAATTTTCTTAAAATAATTGCATGTTAAAGATTAATTGGAGGTCTTACGGCTTTTAGAAAATAATGCAATAAAAGATTACGCATATCAAAATATTAAATAGCAATATAGTGTTAATAATAAGTAATCATGCTGTAAATAATCAAAGAAACGGATAAAAAATTAACATATTTTTTAAATAATAAGAATTTTCATCCAAATTTTGCCATCATTGGTCAAAAAGTTAATTATTAAATTTCAGTTCACTTTTATGGATAGGATATTATATATCATTCTGATTTTTATTCTATTATGCATACTATACATGCTAAAAAGTCAGATTATACAGAAATCGTTTATAAATTTCACTAATTTTTGACAAAAGTTATAATTTCAGTTATCAACGGAAATTTTTTATAGATAAATCACTTATTTTCATTGATTAACTAAAAATAAAAAGTACCATCTTTTTACGCCGGAAGCGATCTGCCTATTGACTAAGGTTATACAATTGTCTAATTTTATTTTCTGGAGATAAAGACAATTTTGATGAGAGACAGTATTACAATAGACAATTTGGATATTATTAATAATCAAAGAATTAATACTCTGATTAATTTTGGTGGTTCATCAGTAGATTTAGTTAAGAGTAATCCTGTTCTTATAGTCCCCACCACTGAAAACTGCGAAAACTTCACTAACTATATTGAACGATTGGACCTCTCAAAAGATCCAAATCTGGTGGTTCTATCTTCTCAGCACCATTATTATTATGATGCCGACGAAATGACTAATGTTAAAACGATTATTAACCTAAAGGAACTCAACCAGATAAAGCAACTTAAGGATTTTCTTCATTCAATCTATCATATTCTTCCGCCCAAATGTAATTTTATAGGGTGTTTCGTCAATAATAAAAAACAGAGCGGTTTTGTTTTGAATACTAGTCCGTCAGACTCTTATTATAAAAGGAATTCTGATGCTATTGAAAACGGTATTGTGTCAAGCAGCCCATTTTTGAACATGTTATTCAATATGATTGATTCAAAGACTAATAAATACATGTCAGAAAGAAGCGTCTCCTTGTTATTAGGAGAATATGGGTTTAAAGTACTGGATATGACTGAAATGGATGGGTTGACATATTTCTGTGCTCAAAGCCTTCGGACTGCTGATAATTAATTCTATATTTCTAATCGTTGATCGCGATTTTTATCATTTAATCAGAACTATTTTGTTAAGTTTGCCTGATTATGGATTTAATTAATTTCCTGGATCGTCTGAAGATAATTCCATTCTTAAAAAAATGGCATCTTCTAAGTGTTATGCTTGGTGCAGTTGACGTTTTTGCCATTGCATTAGCCTGCCAATGCTCCTTTTATTTAAACTACCCTACTGAAGGCCCTTTCTTTTTCTTAAAAAAGGGAACACTTGAGATTTTCCTTTTAATTTTGCCTGTCTGGCTTGTGATTCTTTACATGATTCAGGTTGCCGAAATCCCCAGAACTAAACGTTACAGGGTCCTGTTTTATCAATACTTTCAATCGACAATTCTCATTGTCACGGTCTTATTAGTTTTTTATTTTGTTTTTAAGCTCTACCTTATATCACGTCTGTTCCTGATTGAATTAGCGGTTTTTGGCTTCCCATTCCTGTTAATAGCCAGATTATTAGAGTATAAAGTCTTCAAAATATACAGGGCAAAGGGCTACAACTATATAAATGTTGTATTAGTTGCCGACGAGTCGTCTATCTCATTTATTGACAGTCTGATACTAAATAAGGAATGGGGATACAGGATAATAGCAATCTTTACGGGATCAGCTAAGCTTAAAGAAAAATATGAAAAAGCAATAGTCCTTCTCCCTGATGAATATTTAAGTGTGCTTAATGACTTGATGGAAGTTAATATAATTGATGAGGTGCTTTACTTAAAGACGAAGGTAATTCCACTTGAAGTAAGGAATACGGTTAGATCATGTGAAGAACTGGGGGTAGTCTTCAGCTTGAATTATAACGATCAAAATAATAAATTAACAAACGCCTTAAAAACCATAATCGGGAACCAGAAGTTCCTGACTTTTATCAATATACCTCATAATTCCTTTGCCCTTGCAATTAAGAAAATTATGGATATAAGTGTATCATTTTTAATGATCGTATGTCTGTCACCGATCTTGGCAGGCATTTCCATTATGATTAAAATGACATCGAAGGGTCCGATAATATTCAAACAGTCCAGAGTTGGATTAAGGGGTCGCCAATTCAACCTTTACAAATTCAGGACAATGATTCTCAATGCTGAAATACTTAAAAAACAACTGGAATCCGAAAATGAAATGGACGGACCCGTATTCAAGATTAAAGATGATCCCCGGGTAACAAGTATAGGAACATTTCTTCGAAAAACAGGTCTTGATGAGTTGCCTCAGCTTGTTAACGTCCTGAAAGGTGAAATGTCGTTGATTGGACCACGTCCACCGCTTCCAACCGAAATTATACAGTACAAACGCTGGCAATTAAGACGTCTATCAGTAAAACCCGGATTATCATGTTTCTGGCAGATAAAACCCGACAGGAACAATATTAAATTTGAGAAATGGATGGAATTGGATTTAGCGTATATTGATAATTGGTCTCTGCGGTTAGATTTTATAATTTTAGTGAAGACTATTGTAACTGTCTTCAAAAGAAGCGGAATGTAATAAGGTTATCCCTCTCAATTCTGTCCTTATTTCTTCTCAAATTTTTCCCATTGTTCCAACTCTGTTAAAGTGCTAAAAATCAAAAATGAGTAAGATCCTGAATTGCGGATCTTACTCATTTTACAAAATTATCCTTATACCGGAAATTGTTTCCTAGTTTTTAATTATTTTAATTGTTTTTATGTCCTTGTTATTGTCGATAATTTTTATGAAGTATGTTCCGGATAAAAGACTCTGCACTGGAATAAGTGTTTCAATGCCGGTTATTTGCTGGCTATCCAGAATATTACCTTTACTGTCAATGAGAACATAACTTAATTTCTCAATATTACTATTTACTACCTTTAATGTAATAAAATCAGTTGTTGGATTAGGATAAACTGAACATGAGATTTTTCCGCCGTTTATCTCTTCAATACCGGTAATGACAGTGATATTAGCTGTAAGTCCTTGAGGCTGAGTTAAAGTATAGTTACCTGCATCAGCACCGGAAATACTGTAGCCGGTAACCGTAACAGGTATATTATCTGCAACATCTGGAGATTCAAAAGCAGCTATAGGTGTGCCGCCAAGGTTGACTACATCTGATAATACGACTCCACTTAGTGTTGCTGTACCGCTAAGAGTTGCAGTGGTATTGCCATCGTGAACCTTGTTATCAGCAGTAAGTCCTGTTATGGTGAGTCCTTTTGTGGTTATATTGGCAATTAGCCCCGCTGGTTGTGTCAAAGTATAGTTCCCTGCATCTGTACCAGGGATCGTAAACCCGGTTACGGTTACTGGCAAACCTGTTCCAATAGTTTTGGCTGAGAATGTGGCTACAGGAGTACCGCTGAGGGTTACATTATCAGACAATTCTACACCCGAAAGAGCACCTGTACCAGCAAGCGTAGCTGATGTTGTTCCGTCATAAACCTTGTTACTAGCGGTCAAGCCAGTTACATTAAGAGTTTTACTTGTCACTTTGCCTGAAACTACTGGTTGTAATAAGACATATTTGTAGGCATCGGTTCCGGTAATTGTAAAACCGCTTGTTGTTACTGCTTTCCCTGTACCGACCGTTTTATTATTAAAAGTACCAATTACACCGGCCGAAACTAAGTTAACGTTATCACCTGATACAACACCAACAAGAGTTGCACTTCCGGTATTCAGAGTAGCAGTAGTTGTTCCATCATAAACCTTATCATTGACGGTTACACCTGAAACTGACAGATTTGCAGTACCATAGACCCTGAAGTCACTGATATGAACACCACCGTTAACGGAGTTGAAAATCATATTTACTCTTAAATATCGGGCAGGAGTATTTACTGCGTACGTATCTCCATCGTCAGTAGCTATATTATCATTCGTCTTTTGAGCAATTTGATTATAAGTAACGTCATCGTTACTTGCCTCGATATTGTAGTGGTAGAATCTGACACTATCCACAAAGTTGCGAATAACTATAGAATTCAAATTGAAAACTCCTCCCAGATCAACTTTCCACGAAGTCGGATATTGAACGCCTGCCCAATAGCTATCATTTGATCCATCAGCATCAACTGCTAACGCGGGCACAAAGTTAAGAAGATGATCAGGCGAACTGGCTGGCTTACTTAGCGCCAAATGAGGTCTGACTGTGAATGAAGCCCTTATAGTATGATTAGCTGTTAAATTATTAAATGTATAAGTTGTTATTGCTCCCATTGAAACACCGTCTACTTTTACGTCAGCTAACTGAAAATCACTCTTGGCAGCAATATTATATATAAGGTTGCCGGTACCACGCAAGACGGTCTGATCTCCTGATGGATCAATGGTTCCCCCCGTATTTGCAGTAGCAGTTATTGTATAGCTGGGAATTGGTGTGGATACCACAGCAAGGGTGTGATCTGCAGTAACATTACTGAAAGTATAATTTGACACAACACCCACTGATACAGCGTCTACAAGAACGTCAGTGATCTCATAATCAGTAGCAGGGGCAAACGTAAATGCCTGTGATTGACCCTGTTTTACCATCACAGCTCCAGATGGGGTTATGGTACCTCCTGATGGACTGATACTTGCTGTGATAGTGTTCATTGCACTCGCAGTACCGTATGCTCTGAAGTCACTAATATGAACTCCGGGATTATCCGAGTTGAAGGTCATATTGACTTTTATAAATCTTGCAGAGGCAGTGACCGTATAAGTATCTCCCGCATCCGTAGCGACATTTGTATTTGTTTTTTCAGCAATTTTAGTATAGGTAATGTCGTCGGTACTTACTTCGATATCATATAAATAGTATCGTGAACCCTCGACATAGTTACGGATAACTATTGAAGTCAGGTCATATATACCCTGAAGATCTACTTTCCACCACTGTGGATATGGAGTAGCTGACCAGTAACTGGCATTTGTGCCATCTGCATCATTTGCCATCGATGGCTCAAATCCTACCATTTGAACTGAACTAGCGGTTGCTGGTTTATTTAAGGCTATATTCTGAGAATATGCTGAAAATTGCATAACACCCAGTAATAATAATACAGAGTAAAGTTTTTTCATAATTTCATAGTTTATTGATAATACATTCTTAATACCAGATCAAACCTTTTTTGCTAACTTAAAATGTTGACACTGTTTTAATATTTATAAAACTGCTCGCCGAATAATTGGCAGAGATATATATAATTATAAATTTCACGATCATTACCGGAGTGATATATAAAGTCTGGTTTTTAATTTGAAGATAAAGATAATTAAAAAAAAATATTAAGCAAGCCTTATAAAACCAGATATAATTGAACCTGATTTAAATGTCCTTGGAAAATATATAAATATATATTCAAATCTGATATTTAATCAATGTCCTGCTTCATTCATCAATATCTTTGAAAACATTGGGAAAAAATTATTGCTAAAGCTAATCAGATGTGTTCAGGAGCAATTCTGAAACAGTCAAACGGATAGTGAGGTTATATGACGGCTCATGACAGAAATAAATATCAATATCAATACTTATTTATAAATACTATCTGATGATATTTACCACACCTTTAATTACACCTTTTGTTGAAGATTTAATTATATAATAATATGTTGCAGCAGGAAGATCATTCCCATTCCATGTGCCATACCAGTCGTTTTTATAATTATCTGACTGGTAAACTGCCTGTCCATACCTGTTATAGATACTTACCCTCAGGTTGCCGTATTGCTCCAGGTTGGGTATAATCCAACTATCATTAATCCCATCATTATTTGGAGTGAAAAGTGATGGTATGTTAGTATTTCCTTCTGGCACAATAACTGATTGTGGCACAGAAGGTGCCGGTTTCCAGTTATTATTACCTTCCTGAACAGCTGTGATTATTTCATCTCCTCCTCTTTTTATTGACAGGATATCACCAGTTATATTGCCTATATTCGGATCCGACACTTCAAAACTTACATGAAGACCACTTGAGGCTGTTGCCTTTAGCTGGTATTCCCGGCTGGTTTTTAAACCATCTGGCAACTTCTCGAAGGTAATTACCTGATCGGCTTTATTAATAGTAAGTGTTCCATTCTTATATATAAAACTATAATTTGTATCGGCAGCGCCCGAAACATCGATGTCATAAATCCCTGCATCTGAGCTTATATCTGCAATAGTTTCAGCAACAGGAAGCTTTTCAATGATACTTTGATCCTGACCAAGGACAAAACCAGAATAGCTTAATGTAAGATCAGGATTTGACTGCCTATAATCTCTGGTCTTATCATCCGCAGTAATAGTCAGAGGAGTTTTAATAACTTCGAGGTTCCCACTAACGAGATTCAGATTATAATTTATATCAATACCTGCGCTTACTGAAATAACATATGTTCCAATATCTGCAGTTGCCGCGACTCCAGGGCTGTTTAATGTGATACCAGGAGTGTAATCACCCGGAACCAGACCAGAAATTGTGACTTCAGTTCCCGTAAATGTCAGAGCCGTTCCATAATATTTAGAGAGATTCCTTACGGTTATAGTCAAAGCTTTAGCAGTAATACCAGCAATTAATGATGGTTCTGTCAGAATGTAATTTTCTGAAGTTTCTCCTGCCAGATCAAAACCATAAGTTGTAACTAATTTTCCAGCACCTACATTCTTGTCTGCAAACATTCCTGCAGCACCAGCAGAAACAAGACTAACCACATCATCCCCTTTGAGGCCAACCAGAGATGCACTTCCTGTATTCAAGGAATCGTAGGTTGTTCCGTCATAAACTTTATTAAGAGACAATACTCCTGTAACAGTTAATTTTGCCGGAGAAATATCTGCTGATGTAGCAGGTTGTACCAGGTTATAATTACCGGAATCGCTCCCTCGGAGAATAAATCCTTTCGTCAGAATTGTTTTAGCTGTACCAACATTTTTATCGATAAAGGTCCCTGTGGTTCCGTCTGATACAAGTTCAACAATATCTGTTCTGTAGACACCAATAAGCGTTGCGTTTTCTGTATTCAACGTCGACAAGGTAGTTCCATCATATACTTTATTTATAGCTGTTATTCCTGAGACGGTAAGAACTGCCGGAGTAATATCAGCAATGGCAGTAGGTTGGATCAGCGTATAATTTAATGCATCAGTCCCATCTAAATTAAATCCTGATGTTGATACAGGCTTACCTGTACCTGCATTCTTATTCGAAAAGATTCCTGTAGCTCCTGTTGTTACCAGGTTCACAGCATCCCCTGCGACAGCACCTCCAAGAGCAGCATTTACTGCATTTAAAAGCGCAGAGGTTGTTCCGTCATAAACTTTATTGTTAGCTCTCACTCCTGATATTGTTAGATTTACAGGTGTGATGTCAGCATAAGCAATCGGTTGGATCAGAGTATAATTTGCAGCATCTGCCCCATAGATCGTTAACCCTGATACTGATACTGTTTTACCAGTTCCTGCATTCTTATTCAAAAAGATTCCTGAGATGCTCGTCAGGTCAATTCTAACTACATCACCAACAACAACACCTGTGAGAGTTAAGTTTGCGGTATTTAATAAGGCAAGAGTCGTTCCATCATAAACTTTATTACCGGCTGTTATTCCAGATACCGTCAAACCAGCAGGTATTATATTGGCAATCAGGGATGGTTGAGTAAGAGTATAATTGGCATTATCCGTTCCATTTATCGTGAATCCTGATACTAAAACTGCTATGTTTGTACCGGCAACTTTATTAACAAATGAAGCTGTGGCTCCGGATGAGACAAGGTTAACTACATCTGTTCCAAAAACTCCGGAAAGAGCAGCGTTAACAATATTTAAAGTCGCGGAATATTTTCCATCATATACTTTATTATTGGCAATGACTCCCGCAATTGTCAGTCTGGCCGGAGTAATAGCTGCAACCAATTGTGGTTGAATGAGAGTATATTTATCTGCGTCAGGACCGGTAAGAGTAAATCCTGAAGTTATAACTGATTTACTTAATCCAATATTTTTATCTAAAAAGTTCCCCGTAGCACCTGTTGATACAAGATTAACAATATCTGAGCCAGAGATACCTTGAAGGACAGGAGCAGTGACATTTAATATAGCATTTGTCGTTCCATTATAGACTTTATCATATGCCGTAACACCTGCAACGGTCAGACTGTGCAAAATTATACTGGCCGTTGTTGTCGGCGCGCCTGTCAAAGATAACGTGTAATTCAAGGCATCGGGGCCAGTGAGGGATGAGCCCGTAAGACTGACTATTTTACCTGTACCCACATTTATATCGGCAAATACAGCGGTTGCATTCAAGTTAACATTATCGCTGCCTGCCTTTGTTATAAGGATCAGGTTATTACTCGTTATTGTAGCGGAAGCAGAACCGTCATATTCTTTATTGCTTACAGTAAAGAAACCCCCGATTGTTAATTCTTTTGTAGTAATATTAGCTATAAAAGATGGTTGAGTTAAAGTATAATTGCCTTTATCAGAACCCCTTAGAGCAAAGCCGGATGTTAATATTACTATATCCGTGCCAACATTTTTGTCTGCAAATGTTCCTTTGGCCACAGATGAGTTCAGACTGACAACCGAACCACTTACGACACCCTCAAGAGTCGCACCAGCCGTATTTAAAATTGCTACGGTTGTTCCATCATAAACTTTATCAGAAACAGTTACCCCTGATATTGTAAGTTCTACAGGAGTGATGTCAGCAAAGGTTGAAGGTTGAGTAAGGGAATAATTTGAGGCATCAATTCCACTTATAGTATATCCAGATGTTGATACTGGTTTGCCTGTACCTACATTACTATTTATAAAGGTACCTGCTGCACTCCCCGTTTGAAGCAATACATTGTCGCCAGGGATAACGCCCCCAAGCAGGGCGCTTCCTTCATTCAGGTAAGCTGAAGTTGTACCGTCGTAGACTTTGTCGCTGGCTGTGACTCCTGAAACTATCAGATTAGCTGGAGTAATATCAGACGTAAGGGATGGCTGTACTAAAGTATATTTGGCAGCATCGGCTCCTACCAATGTAAAACCTTTTGTAGAAACTGTTTTTCCGGAACCAACATTTTGATCGGCAAAGGTCCCTGTGGCTCCTGAGGATACAAGTGTAACTGCATCACCAGGCTCCACTCCTACAAGAGCTGAATTACCTTTATTAAGAGTAACTGCATTTGTTCCATCATAAATCTTACTATTGGCAGTTACACCTGATATTGTCAGGCTATGTGCCAGTATAGCTATCTCACTGTCTGTAAGAGCATGATCGTAGAATTTGACACTGGAAATTTGTCCCTGGAAATAAGAGGGTGTCTCCTGTGCCTGGCCAATAACAAATTCGGGAGTTGTATAATTTGCGGGTGTGCCCGCAGGTACACTCCCTTCCAAAATTCCATTAATATAAATCTTCAGGTTACTCCTGTCTCCTGTCATAACTATATTTGTCCAGATCCCTGCAGTTAAGATCGTGTTTGAAGTGACAGTCCTCGATTGCCCATCAAAAATACGTGCAGTCAATTGTCCATTGCTCTGAAGAAAGAAACTCCGGTCGCATGTTGCTGATGATGGATATTCTGACATCTTTGAAATATCCATAGATTTTATTACATCCGGTCTTACTCTCATCGAAATGGTAAAGGATGAATTATTATTACCGGCCAGAGTAAGATAATCATCTAACCCATCAAAAATATATGCCCCCGGTTCTGCCTGATATGGACCAGGCGTAGTAACAGTTTCATCTGTGAATAGGTCTGACTTGTCAATACCAGCCTCAACGATTTTGATGAAATTAACATCACCGGGAGGTATATAATCATCAGAGGTCCAATAATAGTTAGTCTTATATATGGTTCTTATCTGGGCGAAAAGGACTGAGTCGAACCTGCCTGTTGTATAAGTGATCCCTGAAGGTATATCTACATTAATGTAATTCCCATTATCACATCCTAACATCCAGACATCTTTCCTGTATTTCACAGCGAGTTCCCTGACAACTTTATTTACCGCCAGATGATGTGCGTGACCATATTCACCCCAGATATTATGTGTTATAATACGTGATACAGATGGACTGGCTATATATTGTTCAAGTTTGGCCTTCATCTTGTTAATCTCAGTGATTGACAGTGGAGTTAAATCAGGCCCCAAACGGGTCTCGAGATGATCAAGGTCCAAATAA
>Ga0302167_10001143_pt1 | contig 11787 bp, 11 predicted proteins | sample I_Fen_N1_1_FD_193496 | JGI IMG/M metagenome (GOLD analysis project Ga0302167, IMG submission 193496) | Peat permafrost microbial communities from Stordalen Mire near Abisko, Sweden - I_Fen_N1_1 | ecosystem: Environmental > Terrestrial > Soil > Wetlands > Permafrost | place: Sweden: Abisko...
CCCCGAAACTGTTTTTGGGTTGAAAAATTAGCTAAAGAAAGCGAATAGAATGATTCGATTTTTTATTAAAATAATTACTTTATCTTTTTTAAAGACATTTCATTATTCCCTGGATTTATAAAATATATAGGGTTTCCAGAAATATAAAATTCATTATCAGATTTTTCAATATAAATTGTACCCATATCATCTGAAGATGTATCATAATTTATTTTGATTTTTCCATTGTCAACTTTTTCTGCTTTTATATTTGAATATTTATTCTTTATACCTTCTTCAGTCACATTTACTGAAATATCATCTAACGAATTTATTGTAATTTCAAAAATCGTTTTTGCATTATCTCTGTTCAATGCTTCAAAATAATAAGTTCCATTCCATAAACTATCTTTAGTCTCTATTATCTTGTTGGAATTATCCGTGGAAAATATATTTCGTTTTACAGAAATTATTTTTCCTGATGAATTTATCTTACTTTGTGACCATTTTTCTACACTTGCTCCAGATTCATCTTCGGCTATATCAAGTATGTAGATATTATCTTTATCAACATAGTAATTTCTTTCTCTTACAGTTAGGGCTTCAGAAAAATTTATTGAATGATAAATGACAATAGAATCAGTAATCTTTTTATTAATTTCTACATATAATGTTGCTTGATGATATATATCTGCATTTTCAGTATTATTAGGTTTTGTAGTTTTAATGAATAGTGTTGTTGTCGAATTTATACTCCCTAAAGAAGCTATGGATTTTAAAGAACTTAATTTTTCATAATCAAATTTGATTTTTGACAAAGCTCATTTTAAATTATCATCTTTTATTTGCTTATCAGAACGTTCAAAAAAACCATCATTTAATTTACAAGTTCTATCAATTGAGTTTATAAAATTCAAATCTGAAATTAATGAATCTCCTTGCCATTCTCTATTTAAAGTATTTTTTTTTGTGTTTGTATTAATATTTTCTTGTGTTTTCTTGCAAGAAAATATGCTTAATAAGCATAATATAATTATTAAATTTTTCATCCTTTGATTATTGTGGAGAATCTGGTACGTCATTACTTGACTTTGCCCAATTTATTGGGTAACCATTTTGAGTTTCTTTTAAATCAGAGCGTTCAATTTTAATTAAACTACTTTTTAAATAGTATTTATTCTGATTTTTATAAATAATAGCTATAGGATTTGAAGACTGGCTATTTAAATCAAAAATATAGAGTTTATTATCATCAATTATTTTAGTGCTGATTTTATAATTAAATTCACCATCACCACTAAAACCAAATTCCTTATTTTGATTAAAAATATTTATGTAGTAATTACCTATTTTTTTACTATCAAGGTTATATGGATATAGCCAATAAATTCCTTCCCAGCTTGAAGATTGATTACTATTATTTAAAGTGTTATTTATCTGATTTAAATTGTCTTGTAATTTATTTTCTTCTTTTATAAACTTAATTACATAATTTTTATTTGTATTAATATCTTTTAAATCTATAGTTATAGATTTATAATCGGGATAGGTAATTAAGTCTTTGCTTAAATCTAATTGATAAATATTTTTAGGATCAATATCTTTTATTTTTTGATAATTTTTAAAATCAGAAGGACAGCAAGACTTTAATTCGTTTTCAGACTTATTTTCATAATATTTTAGAAAAGTATTGAATGATTCCTCATAAATCTCTTGCTTGTTTAGTTTCTCAAACTTTTGAAACGTATCATTATGATATATTTTATCAAAAGATGGAATAGTTAAATTAGAATAGATATCTTGTTGTATAACATGATTGATAGGCAAATAATTTGAGTTTTTTTCATCGCCAGAAAAATTATAGCCAACATCATATTTAGTAGTTATGCTAAACTTGTGATTACTTTCTAATATTATTTTTTTACCATCAATATTATCTGATTCTAAAAATTGTTTTGTAAGATATATTGTATCTCTTTTTTTTATAATTTTAAAATCTTCATTAATATTTTCATAAGTAGAGACTAATTCACCAATTAATAAACTAATATCCGTGTCTACCGGAATTTTTAAATAATTTTTTAAGTCTATTTTTTGATTTTTATTATTGGTAGATATTTGTTCTTTTTTTTGGCAACTTACAAGAGTGAAACTATAAATTAATCCCAATAAAGTATATACTAATATTATTCTTTTCATAATGATAATTTAAGTATCAATTATTTTTAGATCATTCTAACTTGATATTAGATTTCTATTCATTACATTTTTTCAGTATTAAATCTTTATTATCGCTTTCTTGATTAAATTGACATTCTGTCATTTCTCTTTTATTAGTTTTATTGTTATAGAAGCCATACCAATAAAAATTTATAGTATTTTCATCAATGACTTTTACGTACGCAATAGGCTTATCATTTAAATATTCCTTCCAATCTAGTTTAATTCCATAAGTCCCCAAATCTTCAGGTATTTCTTTTAATTTATAAGCGATTCCTTTTTCAAAATCATATCTTTTTGTTTCAGTCATTTCAATGTATATTTGGTTTGCAAGAACAATCAATGATGCATTTTTATTCTGAACAGTAATACTAGCAATTCCTTCTCCGCAGTTTATTTTCCAACGACCATTTATAGAATAATCAATTGATTTAGTAATCTCATCATCATCGCAATTATTTTCTTTTATTAATTTAATTTTAGACCTATTTAATTCATCAATAAATAATTCGTTATTTATTTTCCAGTAGAATGGTTCTATTTTTTCAACACTAATATTTTCATAATCATTGGTATTAGTATTAAAACCTTTATATGAAATTTTTTGATTGTTATTTAAAATCTGAATTTTTGTTATAATATCGAACTCTTGTCCCATATTATGATAGATTGAATCTTTATAAAATTTATAGGTTTCTATTTCCGCATCACAAGGCTTGAATAAATTGTTTCCAGATTTGTTTTGGATAACTCTTAAAAAAGTGTGTCCCTGAAGTGTTTCTGTACTTTTATTTTGGATATTATTTCCTTTCCGACATGCATTGAACGAAACGACTATAAATAATATAATCGAAGTTAAGAATCTATTTGTTTTCAGGATTTGATTTTTCATATAAGTTGAAAACTCTATTTCTATTTCAATTTTATTGGAATATTCGGCTAGAAATAATGCCCTTATTCGTTAGTGCAATGAATGATTGTTGCGACATTACTATTCTTATTAAATGGATTTTCAGTTTGAATATATTTTTTTGTTTTCTTATAATAAAATCCGAACCATGTTAAATTCATTTTTGATTCACTAATAATTTCAATAGTACCTACTGGTTTTTCATTATCCATATTATCCCAAACTTGCATCTCATCGGGAAGTGGAATAATAGGTGGAAAGTCCGTGAAGTAAAATTCATATTTATTTGTATCAACTTTCTTTAATTGTGCATTCATTGAGAATCTATTAGAAATTGAAAATTGCATATAATTTGAATCAATAAAAAGGTCATTTCGATATTCTTTTTTGCCACAATTCAAAGACCATGATCCATTAATGTTTTCTAAAGCTATATATGTAGAATTAATATTTGATTGGTTCTTAATTATTTTATTTTCTTGGGCATCTTCTTTACAAGAGAACAAAAATATAATGACTAACATCTGATAAAATATTTTCATGAGTATAATTTATTATTCTTTTTTTAGCGAATACCATGTTGAAGAACTATTTATATTGACCAAATAATTATTCTTGGATCGCTTAATTTTAAATACACAATCATTATTTTTCAATTCAATTTCATTATTCTTACTTTTCATAATATCATATTCACCTTTACATAATGATGTATTTCCATCAACATAAACTTTATTAGACTTTATAGTAATTTCATAACAAGTTTCAGACTTTATAGAATCACTTCTATTATTAGAAAAACAAAAATTATATTTTCCATTAAAATCTTTACTAATATTTTCTTTTATTGGAAAATTCCATTCTTTGATTATAGTATTTTTATTGAGTAATAAAACTTTATTAGATTTATTTACGACTTCAGAAGTTATTTTAAAATTTTTAGTATCATAATTTTTGAAGTCAAAAACTTCTATAATTTTAAATTTCTCCTGCTCCTGATTGTCTATTAGTTTTTCAATAGAGAAAACATAATCTTTAGTATTATTTTTCTTATAGATTGAATACGTTAAGCTATCAAAGTTTTTTATGTTTGAAGATGTTACAAATGTGTAATCATTCAGCTCATCACCGGAATAAAAAACTTTACCTTTATATATTTCACTAATTGTATCTTTCTTTATCTTATTTATTAATAAAGAATATTCACTTGCCTTTAACCTCTTATCTTCTTTTTTGCAACTTATTGACAGTACAGTTAGAATTAGTAAAAAAAATATTGATCTATATCTTATCATGGCTGATTTTCTTTATTAGGATTTTTATTAACATTAACGTTTAGCTCCGATATGTGGGTAAAGGGGTTAACTCTACCACCTGTTCTTTCTTTTGTTGTTCTTACTTCATAATGAAGATGGACTTGATTGGGCTTTAAACCTGCTGCAGAAGATCCTGTCTTTCCAGATTTCCCAATGATGTCTCCTGCCTTAACTTGTGTTGGATTACCCGAAGTATCTTTAGCTTTAATGAAAATTTCGCTTAAATGAGCATAAAAAAACCAATATATTTTTCCATTATATTTACCTTTTATATTTATACAATTTCCATATGATGCAGAAGAATATATTTCATTTACCTCACCATCAATGCAAGCATAAATAGTTGTTCCAATGGGTGCATACAGATCAAGGCCATCATGCTTTCCTTTACTTCTACCAGGAATATTATTACTATGTATACTTCTTTCTGGTGCCCAAGTTGAATACCATCCTCTTAATTGAGGTTTATTTACAGGATCATGCCATTTTCCTTTATTCTCTTTTTTAGGCTCTTCCTTTTTAGATTCTTGACAAGAAAAGGATTTTGCTTTGTATTTTTCTCCTTCATTTTTATAATTTATAATTTCTTCTGTAACCTCCCATCTATAAGTTTTAGCTTTACTTAGATCCTTATACCCTCTTAATGTTTCTGTTACTTTTTTATCTTTTCTTGTAAAAGTTACATCTACTTTGTTCGCCCATTCTCCAATCTCTTTCATAAAAGATGGATTTTGACGATATTCAAGTTCATATTTAAGCCCTTTTGAAGCATCAAAAATAATTTTTTGTTTAGCATCTTCTCCATTTGACAAACCTGATTTACTTGGATACAGAACAGCTAAATATAAATCAGTAAAATCTGAAAGAACTCCACCTTTTCCATTATTCATAAGATGTTTTTGAACAAACTTGAACCTTTCTTTTACATAATATAACTGTTCAACAGCTGAGCTATTTAAAACTTTTTCTTTAGTAATTGATTTGTCTAAAGTGCGTTGAAAATCTTCAATCACTGGATTACCAAAACCAATCAAACCAAAATATCCATTTTTATTTGAAGATTTTGGATTAAAAGATTTATTAGTTTCAAGAGCTATAATTGCCATTAAATTATTTGCCATATTGTTGTAATCACCTGCCCATAGTTCTTTTGATATTTCAATGACTTTCTTCCTAAACTCACAACTTACTTTTTCACCCCAAATTAAATCTTTATACTGCTCTTTACAAACACATTTATCATTTTGTTTAGTAGGCGCTTTCTTCCCCACACCTGAAGTAGAAACACTCTCATTTTTAGCCTGAGTAGGTTCTTTCTCTTTCGTGACCGTACCTTTAGCCTCAGCCCAATCATGTAAATAATCTTTAAAATTATCCCAAATTCCTTTTTCTTCTTTTTTGGATGCAGGTTTCTGTTCGGCGGGAGAACCTTTGGCTTTTATGGCTCTTTTCTTCTCAGGCGGTTTTGTTCCAATTGGTGATGGAGTAGCTCTGGGGTTCTTTATTTCTACATTCTCAGAATCGTGTATCTTTCCTTTGTAATATTCTACTGTTACATAGAATTCTAATTGCTTAGAATCAGCTTCTCCTCGCATAGCTTTTTCCATAAAAGCTCTGGTCAGCATAAATTCGGCTGTTGCAACGCCATACCTGTCAACTTTTACTTTTTTTGTTTCTATTGCTTTATTAGTAGGATTATGTCCCGAATTTTTAGCATCATCTTCCCAAATAGTAAATAGCAGTTCTTTTCCATTGAGGTTGACGCATTGTGCCTTTGCTCTTAATTTTTCAATATAAATAAAAGTACTTCCTTTGCTATCATCTACATATAACAAATCTACCTTGTTGATCTTTGGAATTTTACTAGGCTTAGGCTTAATTATAAGTCCGCCACCTTCAGGCTCATGAAGATAAGCTTCTAATCGATAAGTATTTCCCCATGAGGTTTCTCCAAAAGTAAAATTATTTACACCCTTTTTTTTAATATGAGTAGTCGTAAACTTTCCGTTTTCTCTTTTTCTGAATAATTCCCATGTAACTTTTAATGGATTTCTATCTGTTAATGGGGTTTCAGGATACCAATCTATAATATTGTAAGTAATTGATTCATTTACAATAGGAGAGATGTTTCACAAGATCTATTCTTTATCCATATTTTCTTGTTTGGAAGAAATGATATTCCATTTGCTATTTTTTAATTGAAAAATAGTTGTTTCTATTTTACAGCAACCAATTGGTCCACTAATGGTTAAGGTATTATCCTTTTTATTAATTTCTTTTGGAAAAGATCCTTCATTCAATGGAAAATCTTTAAGTTCTTTAAATTCACCTTTTTTATTTTGAAAATAATATGAATAAACCGGACCTCCATTTCCTCCAGAATCATAAAGAATCGCAAAATCTTCTAAATCATCAAAATTAAAATCTGCTGTAATAAAATTATGATAGTTTTCTATACCTTCTTGTAATTGTAACCCTGTGTTAAAATAATTTATAGGTTTAAAATCAATATATGACCAAAAGCTTGGATTATATTTTATCTCTTGAACAATCTTATTATTTTGCTTAATTTCAATATTTATTGTTGTAGGCTTATTATCTGTGTCTTTCTTTAATATGGAAATAGAAAATGAATAATCTTGTTTTATTTGACTAGGATTTTCAATTTGTTTTTTTGTATTATTAATTGTTTTTTTTATTTCAAGATTTGCTTTTTTTTCACAACTCAAAATGCAAATTAGAATAAATGTAAAAATTACTATTTTCATCTTTCTCATATTAATAAATTTAGGAATACTTTTAATTCTTTTTCGTCTCTCCATTGGATCCAAAATGTTTTATTTTGAGTAATATTTTTTACTTGAATCCAATTGTTTTGAATTTTTATAATTTCAATTTCATCATCATCTTTCCAGATTGTCATATTTAAAGGCTTACCGTTGATTAAGTTTCTTGGCATATTTTTATGAAGATCCTTACTTACTATATTTGAAACTTGATCTTTCAAAAAGTTTTCCCAAGTGTAATATAAAAAACTTTGAGAAGGTTTTATATATGCAAAATCATTTTTTGAAATAGCAATTTTATAATAATTAGCTTTTTTTTCTGTACATACAAAAAATAAAATACCGTAGTCAGGCTTATTTAAAATTGGAATAAAATTATTTGCGATTTTAGAATCTTTTAACTTTGTAAAAGTATTATCTGCATATAATTTAATCTTTTCTCTTGGATTAACTAGCTGAACTAGACCAATACCAAGATTCTGTATTAAATTATCATTTTGATATTCTAAATTATTTTTTTGTGATTTTAAATTGTTAAAAATCAATATAAGTATTAATGTAATTTTTAATAATAGTGACTTGTTCATAGTGTAAATTATCTTAATCCTAAATGAAAATGATCTTGATGCACAGCAGTTGCTTTACCTGTTGTATGTTTTATTGTATTTTTATATGCATAATTTTTGTTAAACCCCCATTTTAAACCAACGGAAAGTATGTTTTCTAAAACTACAACAAACTTTTCTTCTGTTCCATATGTCTTCATAGCATCTCTCCAAAGTGTTTGTCCTCCATTAGTACTTCCAGGGTATCTTATATCTACGTCATTTCCAGAAATATTGTGACCTGCATGACCTATATTTCTTCCATCATTGGCAGATATATCGTTAAAATATAACTTTGCATTATAACTATTATATGGCAATGAATAAAAAAAGCCTAATAAAGCACCACATACTTTTTCATTTACCCAATTATCTCCTCCTTTATCTCTAGTACCAAATCTACCCCAATTATCTCCTGATTCTGGAAATGGTAATAAATCATGCTCATTTTTTTTCAATGTAAAAGATTTTATTAATTTATTATTGTTATATATGTCATATTGATATGTTTTTGAATTTTTATTTTCCATTATTTTTGGATAGGTATATTTATCAATATCAATTTTATATTTATTAATTTTATCCTGATTAATTTGTAAGTCTTCACAACAGCTCTCTCCAAATTCTTTTAGAAATCCATTTTTTATATGTAAATGATTTGTTGGACCTTTTAATTCCTCTTGATAATATTGTTTGTATTTTTCAACTATATTATCAATCTTTTCTTCTCTTTGACCATATCCAGCTCCAGGTAAGCTGGCCCATTCTGTTCTACATTTATTTATTGCTCCTTTAATATCATTATTTTTTATTAATTCTAGCGCTTTCTTTTTTTCTTTTATCAAATAAACGCAGTATTTGTCTTGGCTTTCAGGTGAGAAATCAAAAATTTTATGCTCCTTTCTCCAATTGACAAAAGCATAATCGTTCCAATTTGTTTTTGTTATTTGATAAGCACCAGCCGCCGTCGAATCGTATTTTTTGATATATACTTTAGGATGATCACTAAAATCTTTTCCATGATCTTTGAAAGAGCTTCCTCCAACAATTATTGAATATCCAGATTCTTTTTCAGTTCCTTCACCTACCCTTAACATCCTCATAAACGCTCTAACTCTAGCTTCACATTCACAAACTTTTTCCTCTTTTTTCTGATCTACTTTTTTAGCTTTAACACCCGAAGTACTCACCCCAGTCTCCACTTTAATCTTCGGTGCAGAATCATTCACATTAATCACCTCAGAATCTACACTTTGTCCTGCATATTCTATCTCTAAAAAATATTCCTGTTCACTGCCTTCTTTAAAATCATCACCTTTTTTGCGCATTTCATTGGTGAGATTAATGGTTGCATAACTTTCATCTCCAGCTAGAACATAATTATTCTCATAAACCAATTGATCTGAAATATCATCTTCCCATATTTTCAGTTTTATGGTTTTTCCTTTCATATCTTTGGAAAGGATTTTGGCTTTTACCTGTGTTCCAAACTTCATGTTTTGGTAAGGTTTGCCCAAAAAGTCTACGAACTCAACACTTATAATTTTTCCTTTTGGATCAGGAGCCTTAGTTTTTGCCTTTGGAGTTATAGGTGCTTTGTAGGTGTCCTTCTTTGGCTCTGGTAGCGGTGGAGTAGGACGTTTATTTACCTTTGGTTTTTGTGGTTTTTTGTCGGGATATTTAAGATCAATAGCATTTTGTATCGGGTTACTGAAATCAGGATTTGCGATATTTATATTGTTACTGGCTTCAAGTTTCCCGTAATAATCTGCTGTTACATAATATTCGTGATTTTTGCCCTCACTTTTATCACCTTTGGCTAATTGCATATTGGCAATCATCGATGCCTGCGTGTAAAAAGCCATATTGAATCTCGCTTCTGCTTTACCTCTTTTTACGGTTGCAGAAATTGGGATCGGATTTATTTTATTGATCTCATTAATTTTGTTGTGTCCCTCTTTTAAAGCATCATCTTCCCAAAGTGTAAAATGAAGCTTTTCACCTTCCATATCTGTGCACTGAGCTTTTGCAATCAGGGTATCAAAATAATGCAAAGGTTTTGTGACCTTATTATAATTAACATCCAGAAGATCTACTTTTAGAATTTTGGGTTGTCCTGCTCTTTTAGTTTTGATAATTAATTCTCCCTTATCGTTTCCTTTTGTAACGACAATTTTTATTCCTTCTCTCGAAATACTACTTTGTTTGAAAGTATAGGATACGCTTTCACCCTGTTTGGTATTTTCAGATGTTTTGCGCCATTTTCCATGTTCCAGAACAAAAATTTGCCATTGTGGAATTTCTGAAATAGGATTAAAAACACTGATATTATTCGATAAACCTCCAAAATTCACAAGAGAGATTATATATTTTGTTTCCTTTCCTATTTCGGGATTTTTATCTCCTATGATTAATAACTGTGACATAAATAGTAAGTTTAAATATAAAAATTTTCTCCGTCTAACTCATCTGTAAACTCCTCCAAATCCACCAAAGGATTAATATAACTATGCACTTTAGCATCAGCATTTTTGAAATTCTGTTTGCTAAGCTGGGCTTTCTGTCCGTGATCCATAACTTTTATTTTTCCGCCGACAGAACATTGGAGTTCGGAAATCTCTGTGAGTAAGGCGTTATCCAAAACTTTCACGTCTTTATAAAACTTTTTCCATTTTCCGGCGGGAGCAAAACTACAGGGCTGTCCGTTTTTTACAGAACAGTTTCCAAAAGGAACAGCAGGAGGGTTGAATTGCAGGTCATTTTCTGTCACTGCAAGATAATCATCTACATCATCTTTATCATTGATATATAGCTTTCTATGGCTGCTTACCTTAAACTGTGGAAACTTAGTTCCTTTATCACAAATAGCCTTTCCTTTTTGGGCAACGAAAAGTTTTCCGTCATGTTCTCCGGCAGATTTTTCTTTTGATTCCTTTTCTTGTTCCTTTTCTTTTTGCGATTCGGAAGATTGTTGAGATTCTTCGGAAGAAGATCCCGAGCTTTGATTGTCAGTAGATTGCTTGTTTTGTTCTTGAGTGTTCTCTTCAACCTTTTTATTTTGCCTTTCAGCAATGTTTTTATGTATGGTTTCCACTTCATGCGGTTCGGGAATTGTGAGAATCATTCCTGCTTTGATCTCATTTCCGATCCCTCTTTCAATAGGGCCTTTGAAATTGTGAAATGATTTTAGGGAGTAGGCGCTGGGTAAACCTAATTTTTCGGCAAGGCTCAACAGGGTATCGCCTTTTTTGACTTCATATTCTATCATTTGTGTAATTTTTGTGTTAATTCAAATTTATAAAATTATTTCTTATCTATTTGTATCTGTTTTGTCTCTTGCGTATTATATAGATATAAATCTATTTTTATATCAGCTTTCTGCAGAAATTTATATTGTTTATCAAGAATAAAATTGGCAGTTATTTCGGATTCAAACAATTCAGAATCCTCGGAATTTTCATAAGAATTTTCTAGATAACGAATGATTTCTTCCTGACTTCTCGGATCAACGGATCGGGAAGACTGACTGATATGAATTTCATGTTCTAGATTAATTTCATAATGATTTTCATACAGAATCTTATATTGTGAAAATCTTTCTGTATTTTCTGCTTTTCCATTAGAAAACGTTTTAAAATAAGGTGAAAAATAAAATTGTATAAACAGTTCTTTACTCAAGTTTTCCAGCAATAGTTCCTTGCTTTCTATTCTGATATCTACTTTATTAATATATTGGCGAGAATTTTCGTCTTCATATTTTTGAAGGAGTCTTTGTTTATTTTCTTTCCATTTATTCAAAATCACTCTGTAATTATGAATATCTTCAATTTTCCCATTAAAATCTATCCCTAGTTCTACAGGAAATAAAACGGAAGAACAATCTAAAGCTAATTCGTATGCTTTCATATCAGGTATTTCACCATTAATTAAGATTGAATTTTTATTAAACTTAAAAATATGATACTGTTCAT
>Ga0302167_10001145_pt1 | contig 11787 bp, 8 predicted proteins | sample I_Fen_N1_1_FD_193496 | JGI IMG/M metagenome (GOLD analysis project Ga0302167, IMG submission 193496) | Peat permafrost microbial communities from Stordalen Mire near Abisko, Sweden - I_Fen_N1_1 | ecosystem: Environmental > Terrestrial > Soil > Wetlands > Permafrost | place: Sweden: Abisko...
TGCAGCCTAGTGAAAGCCTCGTAATAAATGAGGAAGGTTTGATTCCGTATAATGTTCCCGTTTACAGAATCACTAAAAATGATATGTTGAATCTTAATATTGTGACGACTCCTAAGGGTGATGCAGCACAATTTTATTCTTCTTTGAATACATCCGGATCTACTGTTTCTGCTGGTGCAAGTAATCCAGCGTCTGGTGGTGCTGTAGGAGGGGGTGTTTCAGGCGGAGGGACTGGTAGTGGCCAAGGAGGAAATATGAGTTTCTATTTTAATGGTTTGAGAGTTGACTCTAATGGTGAGATCAACATCTTTGGTATTGGTTATATTAAAGCTGAAGGAAGAACTGTTGATGATATTACAAAAGAGATTCAGGATAAAGTAAATGAGAATTTCCAGGAAGGAAAATCTGAAGTTAGATTGAATACCAATGGAATCACTTATTATATACTAGGAGATGTTGAAACAACAGGTCTTACAGGAGAGAAAGTAGTTCATAAAAATATACTTACGATAACTGAAGCTTTGGCTATTAATGGCGGAATGAACAGAACTATCGACAGAAAAAATATTGTAATTCACAGAAAATTACCGGAAGGAATCAAGGTTGCCAAAATAGACCTTACCCGTGAAGATATTATGAATTCGCCTTACTACTATGTTCAGAATGGTGATGAAATCTATCTTAACACAAGAGCGAAGAGCTTAAACGGATTTGGAAAAGATCCTATACAGACGTTAACGACTGGAGTTGGGGTATTTACTACAGCATTGTCAATTTTTCTACTTATAAAAAACCTTTAATCATGATTCCAGGAAAAGACACTACTGTAGAGAAAAATGATTCTCAAAAGGAAAAATACGGTTCTTTCTCATTATTTGATATAGAGCATTTTTTAAGAAGGATATTAAAGAATTGGTATTGGTTTGTATTCATGCTGCTTATTGGCTATGTGATCTCTTGGGTTTATAGTAAATATTATGCTCAAAATGTGTATTCTTCAAACTTATCATTAAGTGTTTCTAATAATACATCAAATTATTTTACACCAAATCAGTCTATTAACTTTATTTGGGCGCAAACCGGAAATCAAGATGGTATTTATTTGAAAAAAATGCTGCTGTCAAGATCTCATAATGAGTTTCTTGTAAAGGAGTTAGATCTTTTTGTTAATTATTCAACAAAAGGAGCTATAAAATCTACCTTTTTAGATAAAGATGATTCACCTGTTTTTTTACAGATAGATAAAAAACACGCTCAGCAGATCAATTATCCTATTACTTTGATGCCGAAGGGTAATGGTACATATGAAGTAGTTTTACCTGAAGAGGGACAGTCTACGAGCTTATACAGTTATGAAAGTGAAGGTTATCAAAGCATTAATGCATATGAAAGACCTGCGAATAAAGTGATAAAAGTAGGCGAATGGTATAATTCTCCAAATTTGAGATTTAAATTAGTTCAAAATCCTATAAAAACCAAAATTACGTTAGATAAAATTATTGTTAATCTAACTTCTGTTAATCAAGCTGTTAATGATATCGTTTCTTCAATAACAGTAGATTTTGATAAAGAGATTAATAGTATTATGATTATCGGTAAAACGGGATATAATCTTAACAGTACTGTAAGTTTTCTAAACAAATCTGTAACTGAATTACAGAAAAAAAGATTAGTTGATAAAAATACTGTTGATAAAAATACAGAAGCTTATTTACAGGGAAATCTTAATGGAATAAGAAAAAGATTAGATTCTAGTGCTGCAGTTCTAAATTATTTAAAAACTTCAGAGAAGCTTTATGATATCAAAGACAGGGATGAAAAATCTCTTAGCAAAATAAAAGAGCTTGAAGCTAAAAAAGCAGACTTAGAAAGTAAATTAACCTCGCTGAATACGATAAAACGTACACTTGAAACTCAGAATTTTGATAAAATGATCAGTACCAATGCTGCTGGTTTTGAGGATGGTCTTTTCACTGCTTCTGTATCAGAATTGAAAGCGCTTTATCTTAAAAAAAGAGAAATGGCTTCCATTTATAAGCCAAATTCTGAGCCAATGCTGGAAATCAACCGACTGATTAATGATGCTAAATTAAGTTCTACTAATTCATTAAGAAACCATTATGCGGGATATTATACAGAGATTAATAAAATTAATCAACAAGTTTCTGATGCAAATTCAGATTTACTTACTTATCCTGAGAAGCAAAGAAGATATTTAGATGCGGAGAGAGGGTATAACATGATCGAAGCAACGTATAACAGCCTATTGGGAAGACAGAATGAAACTCAGATGAGAATGGCTACCAATCAATCTGACATCACAGTTATTGATCCTGCCAAAAATGTTGGACAAGGTCCAATTGGTCCGAATGTCAAAGGAACCAAGGCTATGATTATGGGAGGTTTGCTAGTTCTACCATTATTATTTATTTTAATAGGTACAGTTCTCGACAATAGGATCCGAAATATTAAAGAACTATTGAACGCTACAAGAATTCCATTGCTTGGAGTTATTGGGAATAACAATAACGAAAATATGCTTACCGTTCTTGAACAGCCAAAATCTTCAGTATCTGAGGCTTTTAGAGGTATAAGAGCAAACATGAGATTCTTATCAGTTGAAAATGGTAAAAGCAAAACAATATTGGTTACATCATCTATCGGAGGTGAGGGTAAAACTTATGTTTCTATCAATTTAGCTTCTGTTTTAGGACTAAGTGATAAGAAAACGATCCTTTTGGGAATGGATTTAAGAAAACCTAAGATTTTTGGAGACTTTAAAATCGATAATAAATACGGGATTTCAAATTACCTTACAGGAGAGGTTTCAATAGATCAGATTATTAATAAAACTAATATTCCGAATCTGGATGTTGCTACTTCAGGGCCAATTCCTCCAAATCCTTCGGAACTTTTAATGAGTGATAAAAATATTAAGTTCCTTGAAGAGCTTAAAAACATCTATGATTTTATCATTATTGACTCTCCACCAGTAGGTTTGGTTGCAGATTCTTATGAATTGATGAAATATTCAGATGCCAACATCTATGTTGTTCGTCATGAATACACAGAAAAGTATATGCTGAAGATGATTACTGAGAAATATCATAACAATGAAATTGAACATTTAGGCTTAGTTTACAACGATTACGACGTAAAACAAGGATATGGATACGGTTATGGTTACGGATATGGCTACGGTTACGGATATTTCGATGAAGATAAAAATTATAAAGAGCCTCTATTAATAAGAATAAGAAACAGAGTCAGAACGATCTTTAATAAAAAATAGTGTTTTTAAACCCTCATTTAATGGGGGTTTATTATGTATGTAAGAATTTTAAATCTATTAAAAAAAGAATATTTTTGCTACTTTGTCGTTTACTTTATAACAAATTATGTTTTTTTGTTTATTTTTAACTAAACATTAAGATTATCATTAATATAAAAATGTTTTATATTTGCAAAAATTAAATTTTAAAATAACCATAAATCCATATTCTTTTATGAATAAAAAATTATTATTTAGCTTCCTTGCCGTTTTGGGAACTGTGGTAAGTATTAAAGCTCAAAGAAACGAATTGGGAGTTCGTCTAGGGATGAGTAACCTAGTTGGTGATATAGGAAGAACGAATTATATTTTACAAAAGCCGTTGGATTTAAATAAGGCGTCGGATTGGGGCATCCCATTTTATGGAGGTATTTTATACAGGTTTAATTTTAACCCACATCAAACTGTTAGATTAGATCTAGGATATAATCAGATTCAGTTCAGTGATAAGGCGGCTAAAGAAGAATATAGACAAAATAGAAATGCAGGAGGAAAAAATAATGTTTACGAGGCGAGTTTAATGTTCGAATACAACTTCTTCCCAGTAAACAATGAGCAGAAAGGTATGCTGAGTCCATATATTTTTGGTGGGGTTGGAGCTTTGATGTTTGATGCACCAAAGGCAAACATGGTAAATGATTTCAGAAGAGATGCAGATGGGGTAGCACAGGCTCCTATCAATGAATTAGATTTTACCACTACAGCTGTTTATACAACAGGTAAGAAAACAACAATGCATATTCCTTTTGGAGTAGGTTTGAAATATAAATTTAACTATAGCTGGGCAATATTTGCAGAAGCTACATTTAGATATACATTAACGGATCAATTGGATCATAGTAAGATTCTTGATAAAGATGTTACTGGTAGTTATAATGGAGATATTTTAAGTCCTTCTACAGGTGGATCTCTACTTCAGACAGGTGCTTATTATGTAGTATCTAAAGAAAGAGAGGCAAAACTTATTGGTGAAAGAAATATTGGAGATTTACAGTCTAAAGATTGGATGAATACAGTAAGCTTAGGTCTTACTTATTCTTTCGGAAGACCACCATGTTATTGTGATTAATTAATTATGTCGTTGATTAAAGATAAAATAGATTCTGAGAATTTACCACAACACGTTGCTATCATAATGGATGGTAATGGAAGATGGGCAAAATCTCGAGGCGAAGAAAGGACCTTTGGTCATAAAAATGCCATTGATGCTGTAAGAAATGCTATTAATGCATGTAATGAGATAAACATCCCATACTTAACGCTCTACACGTTTTCTTCGGAAAACTGGAAACGTCCTGCGGAAGAAGTAAATACTCTGATGAGTTTACTTGTAGAAACACTTTTGCTAGAAGCAGAGGAAATTTTTACTAAAGGGTTAAGAATGCATGTTATTGGTAATTTAGATAAATTGCCATCACTCGTGAAGGATCAGTTACTTCGCGTGGTAGAACTTACAAAAGAAAACACAAAAGGTAATTTGGTATTGGCCATAAGCTATGGTTCACAAAATGAGATACTGAATGCCGTTAAGAATATTAGTGCTGATGTAAAGGAAGGTAAGGTAGATGTTGAAAATATTGATGAAAAATTATTCGAAAACTATCTCTATACTAAAGATTTCCCACCTGTAGACTTATTGATAAGAACAAGTGGCGAAACTAGAATAAGTAATTTCCTCCTATGGCAGATCGCCTATGCAGAACTGCAGTTTTTAAATGTTCTGTGGCCGGATTTTTCTAAAGATATTTTCTTTCAGTGCATTGTAGATTATCAAAGCAAAGAAAGGAGATACGGCCTAACTGGTGAACAAATAAAGATTCAGTAAAATTTAAGAAAAGAAAGACTACGATAAAATGAAGTTTAGACTATTACCCATCATTATGTTTGTTGCTTCTGCACATTTTTATGGACAGGTAACGCCACAGGACAGCACCAAAGTGAATAATCCTGTGCATGCAGACAGCCAAATTGGCTCTTACATGCTTAAAGACATCGTTGTAGATGGGGTTAAAAAATACACACCTGCACAGATCTTAAGATTTACAGGATTGTCAAAAGGAGAAAATGTAGATATCCCTGGGCAAAAAATCAGCAATGCTATCAAAAAGCTTTGGGATACTCAATCTTTTTCGGAAGTAGAGGTCTATGTACAAAGTATTGAAGGCGAAACTGTAGTTTTGAAATTCTATTTACAGGACTTAAAAGAACTTGGAGAAGTGAAATTTAAGGGTAAAGGAATTGGGAAATCGAAAAACGAAAAACTGGCAAAAGACAACAATCTGAAGCCGGGAACGAAAATTACCCAGAATTTAGTTTCAAGCCTTAAAACGAATATTCCTAAAGATTACATCAAAAAAGGATTTGCAGATGCTAAGATCACCATTGAGGATAAAGTAAATGCGAATGATCCCGCTTTGGTAGACTGGACTATTAATGTTGACAAAGGCAAAAAAGTAAAGATCAATCACATCGAATTCGAAGGAAATGAGACAGTGTCTGATTCTAAACTTAGAAACAAAGCTTTCAAAGAAACTAAACAAAGAAGATTTAGTATTGGAGGTATCTTAAAGCCTTCAAAATTCATTGAAGAAAAATATCAGGAAGATAAACAAAGCCTTGTTAGTTATTATAACTCTTTAGGATATAGAGACGCAGCTATCGTTTCTGATTCTGTTTGGAGAAATAAGAAAAATAACTACGAGATCAACGTAAAACTTAAAGAAGGTAAACAATATTACATTGGTGATATTACATTTACCGGAAATACAGTGTATCCTACAGATTATTTACAAAGACTTTTAGGATATAAGAAAGGAGATATTTACGATGCAGTAGGATTCAACAAAAAAGTTGGAGAAGACGGAGGTAAAGAAGATGATTCTGATATCAAGTCAGTTTACATGAATAACGGTTACCTTTTTTCTAACGTTACACCTGTAGAAAAATCGGTTGATGGAGACAAGATTAATCTTGAGATCCGTATCAACGAAGGAGAAAAAGCAACTTGGAATAAAGTTACTTGGCAAGGGAATACAACGACGCATGACCACGTTATTCTTCGTGCTTTAAGAACAAAGCCGGGAAGTCTTTTTGCTAAAAGTGATATTAAAAGAACATATTTTGATTTAGCAGGAATGTCATTCTTTGATCCACAGCAGGTAGGTCAGGATATTCAGCCAAATCAGCAGGACAATACAGTTGATATCAACTGGAAATTAGTTGAAAAAGGTTCTTCACAGGTTCAGTTACAAGCGGGTTACGGTGGTAACAGCTTTATCGGAACGTTGGGATTAACGTTCAACAACTTCTCTTTGAAGAACTTCTTGAAGTTTAAAGACTTTAGACCAGTTCCTCAAGGTGATGGACAAACATTATCTATTCAGGCACAGGCAGGGCAGTATTTCCAAAACTACGGGGTATCTTTCACAGAACCTTGGTTATTCGGAACAAGACCAACTGCACTTTCTGTAAGTTTGAATACTTCAAGAGTAAAATATTCTGACCAGTATGGTAATGCTCAGAAGTTAAATATATTCTCTGCTTCAGTAGGTCTAAACAGATTATTGAAGTGGCCGGATGATTACTTCTCATTATACACAGGTATTCAGTATCAGAAATATGACTTTAGTAACTATCCATTTGAGTTCGGTGATACAACTGAATATTATGGAACAGCAAATAACCTGAGTCTTAATATCGGGTTAAGCAGAAATTCTGCGGGTATTGACCCAATTTTCCCGACAACAGGTTCTAATATTGAACTTTCAGGAAAATTCACTGCACCATATTCATTGTTTAGCAATAAAGATTATTCAACAATGAGTCCTACTGAAAAGTATAAGTGGATGGAATTCTATAAAATCAAGTTTAAAGCTGACGTTTATAACGAAATTGCAGGAAAACTGGTTTTAAGATCTTCTGCTGAAATGGGATTCATGGACGGATACAACAAAGAATTGGGAGCTCCGCCATTTGAAAGATTCTATGTAGGAGGAACAGGACTTTTCGGAGGTAGGTATGACGGTAGAGAACTAATTCCTTTAAGAGGTTACGAAAATGCTTCTACTTACGGTGGAACATCAGAAGATATTACTCAGAAAGGAGGAGGTACAATCTATAACAGATTTACTTTAGAACTAAGATATCCGATTTCAATGAGCCAGACTGCTAAAATTTATGCATTAACATTTGCAGAAGGTGGTAACGTTTGGAACTCATGGGGTAATTATAATCCATTCCAGTTAAAAAGATCAGTTGGTGTTGGGGTAAGAGTTTATATGGGTGCATTTGGATTGATCGGGTTTGATTTTGCTTACGGATTTGATAAAACAGTTACGGGAACTGAGCCTTCAGGATGGAAGACACACTTCTTGATGAACCAATCATTATAATTCGCAATATGAAAAATTTTAAATTTGCTTTCACATTTGTATTATTTCTGCTTTTCGGATTGAGCAATGCTCAGAAAGTAGGCGTAGTAGATACAGAATATATTTTGGATAAATTACCTCAATATAAAGAAGCGGAAGCCAGATTAAATTCACAAATTGATACTTGGCAAACAGAACTTCAGACCTTACAGTCTGAGTTTGAAAAGAAAAGATCAGCTTTTGAGAACGAAAAAGTATTATTAGTTGGAGACCAATTAAAACTTAGAGAAAAGGAGGTGATGGATTTAGATAAAAACATCAAAACTACTACAAGTTTAAGGTTTGGAGCTAATGGTGAGATTACTAAACTAAGAACAAGTTTGGTTCTGCCGTTCCAGGATCAAATCTGGAATGCTATCAAAACCATGTCTGAGAAGAATGGCTTGGGCATAGTTCTTGATAAAGCCAATAACGTTAATGTTATTTTCCTTCAAAAAAGATTCGACTATACAGACAAAGTATTGGATGTCTTATTAAAAGGTTCATCAGGATCTGATAAAAAGGAAAAAACAAGTACGAAAGGTAAAAAGTAATCATCATAATTAACTTTTACCTATATTTAAAATCTAAAAACAAATTAAATTATTTATTTACCAATTATGAAAAAATTAAGTGTATTATTTGCAGCAGTAATGATGGTTGTATCTGTAGGTATGGCAAAAGCTCAAAAAATTGCTACTTTAGATGTTATGGGTGTTCTTGAAGCAATGCCTGAAAAGAAAAAAGCAGATGCTGACTTAAAAACTTTCTTAGATGCTAAACAAGCTGAAATCAAAAAGAAAGCTGACGCTGGACAAGCTAAATTAAAGCAATATACTGAAGAAGCTCCTAAGAAAACTGCTGAGGAAAACAAAGCAAGAGAAGCTGAATTATCTAAAATGAATGACGAGATCAACCAAATGCAAGATAAAGCTCAAAAAGATTTCGTTGCTAAAAGAGATGCAGCTTATGAGCCGGTTGAAAAGAAATTAAACGATGTTGTAACTAAAGTTTCTAAAGCTAACGGTTATGATTACGTAATGGATGCTAACTCTTCTGCGTTTGTTTACAAAGCAGGTGTTGATGCTACTCCAGCTGTAAAAAAAGAATTAGGTCTTTAATTGTAACAAATTAACAAAGATTTATAAAACTAACCATCTCTTTTAGAGGTGGTTTTTTTATTTTTGCCAAATGGAAAAAGAAGTATCAACTACGGTTAAAGTTAGATTTAGTGATTGTGATCCGATCGGGCATTTAAATAATGTGAAATATCTGGATTATATGTTCAATGCAAGAGAAGATCATGTAGAGACATTTTATGGTTTTACTTATGAAGAATACACTAAAAGAACAGGCTGTACTTGGATAGCGATTCAAAACGAAATAGCATATTTAAAAGAAGTAAGATATAATACGCAGGTTGTCATCAGCAGCAAAACGATCGAGATACAGGACAGAACTGCAAAAGTGGAAATCTTAATGAAAAGTTTGGACGAGAAAACAGTTCATGCAGTTTTATGGGTTACGATAATTTATTTTAATATTAAAACCAGAAAGTCGGAAGTTCACCCGGAAGATATCAAAGATACATTTCATAAATTCTACGTAGATTTAGACCAGAAAGATTTCCAGTCGAGAGTTAAATTTTTAAGATCACAAAACGCGAAAAATTCATAGTAAATGAAAAAAATAATAGTTATAGGAAGCAACGGTCAATTGGGGAACTGCATAAGAAAAATTGCTCCTGATTTTGAACTTGATTATGAATTTGTTTTCACAGACTCACAAACCTTGGATATTATAGACGAAACTCAGGTAAACACATTTTTTAATAATGAAAAACCTGATTTCTGTATCAATGCATCAGCATACACAGCAGTAGATCTTGCCGAAAAAGAAAGTGAAAAAGCTTTTGCTGTAAATGCGGATGGTGTGGCACATCTTGCTCAGGCTTGTCTTGATAATAAAACAATATTAATTCATGTTTCCACAGATTACGTTTTTGATGGAGAAACAAATCTTGATTATTCTGAAGACGATTTCACAAATCCGATCGGTGTTTATGGAGAATCAAAATTAAAAGGAGAGGAACTGGCTTTAGAAATTAATCCTAAAACAATTATTCTAAGAACATCTTGGTTATATTCAGAATTCAACAAAAACTTTGTGAAGACGATGCTGAATCTATTTTCGCAAAAAGACGAACTTGGAATTGTTGCAGATCAATATGGTCAGCCTACAAACGCAAATGATCTAGCTGAAGCTATCATGAATATCATTGATACTCCAACGAAAACTTTCGGTGTTTTCCATTTTTCAAATTACCCTGAAACAACTTGGTTTGAATTTGCTAAAAAGATCGCTGAATTTTCAAAATCTTCAGTAAAATTAAATGCATTAACAACCGAACAATATCCAACTCCGGCAAAACGTCCGAAAAGAAGTACAATGTGTTTAGACAAAATTGAAGAGACGTATAAAATCGAACCAAAACATTGGGAAAATAGTCTTGAAGAATGCGTTGAAATCCTTTCACAATAATATAATAGATAAATGAAAAATTTAGGAATTATCATTTTTGTTTTTTTTGTTCAGTTTTTCAGTGCTCAGAATGTTTATTTAACCAAGGTTGAAAAAACACATGAGAACACAGATAAATTTTTATACAAAATAGACGAAGAAGCAAAACAGGCCGAACTGTTGGGCGAAGTAGAAGTTCAGGGATTCTCAAAAAATGATGCTGAAGTTTTTTCTTTAATATATAAGAAAGCAAAAGAAATTGGCGCCAACGCTTTTTCGTTGAAACCGTTTGAAAATATTGATGGCACTTCACAGACTTTCAATCCTTCAAATTATAAACTGGCTTTATATTATATCTCAAAAGAGAAATTTTTAAACCAAAAAGGGAATATCTATTTATTTGCTTCATCAGATAAAGACCAAAAAATCAGCATAAATAAAAAAGACTATACATTATCTCCGAGGTCATATACCATAGTGAAAACGGTGCCGGGAGAAATTTATGCAATTTCTACAAAAAAGCTATTAGGCTCCACAATAAAACTGCAACCTAAAGCCGAAGAAGAAAATCAGTATTTTCAGATCTCCGCCACAAAAATAAAATCCGATGAAACAGGAGTCGGAGGATTAAATTTAAAATCCGGCGATATCATAGGATTAGAAAAATCTTACGCAGAATTTCTAAGCACTATATATAATAAAGAAAAGCAGAGTAATTAAACTCTGCTTTTTTATTTCCCCAAATTGTCATTGCGAGAAGCGCAGCGCCGAAGCAATCTCAAACATAAATACTCTCATATCCTCCAACTCTCAAACCTTCCAACTCAAAACTTTTCAGGAGCTTCATCCGGCTTTTCGCTATATCTTTTTTGTGACGTCCTGCGCTTCGCTCTGTTCGCCCCCAAAAAGGATGCCGCTTCAATCCGGGCTAGGGTATTGTTCGTTCTTATTACATTTTCTCGTAGTAGATATTTCCCGGGCATAATTTCAATCGATTTTCCTTCCAAACATTTCCCCAATCCTAAAATTGATCTATAAAGCTATAAACTCACATTCTCACCCCCTCCCACGCTCAACCTCTCTATTCTAAGATCTGTGCCAATCTGTGAAAATCTGTGGGAAATAAAAAAAGCATCCTCAAGCATAGCCTCTCACGAATTCAAACCTGTTAGGTTTTGATAACCTAACAGGTTTTTAGCGCGCACATACCTTATATAGTATACCTGTTATATAATAATGAAATCCTTTTCAACCCTCCGGAACGCCCATTCCCAGCTCTTTGAATAAACCAATCGAATATTGTGGATAAGTACCAAGAATCTCATAAAGTAAAATATATCAATAAATTAGAGATAAAACTTTTCCACAATACGAATTTCATATGAACATTATGTTAAGTATATTTGGATTGGTAGGTTAGAATGGAGTACTTTTGCCCCACTGAAAAACGAGATGTTGATCGGTAGCGCAGAAGTAGGTAATATATAATGAACACTACGAAACAGGTTAAAAAAATAACTTAAACTT
>Ga0302167_10001149_pt1 | contig 11768 bp, 15 predicted proteins | sample I_Fen_N1_1_FD_193496 | JGI IMG/M metagenome (GOLD analysis project Ga0302167, IMG submission 193496) | Peat permafrost microbial communities from Stordalen Mire near Abisko, Sweden - I_Fen_N1_1 | ecosystem: Environmental > Terrestrial > Soil > Wetlands > Permafrost | place: Sweden: Abisko...
ATCATAGTTCCGACAAACAAGCCGTTTGGAATGAAGTTTACCGTATATTAAAAGAAGGTGGCCGGTTTGTGGTAAGTGATATTTATTCACTAAAAGAAATTGCCAAAGAGTATAAAAATGACCCTGAGGCTGTGGCTGAATGCTGGGCTGGTGCTGAAACGAAAGATAAATATCTGCAAATTCTGAAAAAAGCAGGATTTCATGAAATTACGATTCTGGAAGAATCTGCACCTTATGAAAAAGGGCAGGCATTTGTTTCGAGTTTTACTATTTCGGGTTACAAAACAAAATCAACTAAATTGTCAGACCCAAATCATTGCTGGAACGCCTGATTTTGGTAGAAACTAAAATAATTCATTTCTTTTTTTATTCATTTTAAAATTGCAATTATGAAAAGTGTAGTGAAGAAAAGTTGCTGTTCGAGCAACAAAACTGAGTCGAAAGTAGCACAATGTTGTGCTAAAGTATCGATTATCGTAGCAGGTTGTCATGATTAAGCTATGAGAAAAAAGACCCCTAACCCCTGAAGAGGAATAGAAAATGTTCGTTTTTCTTTTTAGGTTAGGGCAATTTCAACATTATTCTATACTAATTTAATTTCCCTTTTGGGCTAAGTAATATGTTATCCAATCACAATATCATCACTCCCATTGCTGACTCTGAAAATTTATTCATTGTCAATCCGTTGAGTAAATCGGCTGATATAATTTCAGCCGACGAAGTCAAAATGCTGAAACACCAGCTTGATCCAAATGGTGAATTTGCACAAAAAGGCTATCTGACCGACGAAGCAAAAGAAAAGCGGGATTTTAAACTGGCTTATCTTGATTTCATGGAGAAACGTGAAGAAGATGAAGTTCAGTTATTTTTCGTCCCAAATTATTCGTGTAATTTTGCCTGTTCATATTGCTATCAGGAAGGTTACAATCCGGTTCAGAAAGTGGTAACGAATGAAGTGGTTGATTCATTTTTCAATTATATCAACATTGAATTTGCCGGACGGCGAAAATATATTACTGTTTTTGGTGGTGAACCGCTTTTGCCGGGTGATCATCAACGCAGCATGATTACTCATTTGCTGGACAAAGCCAACGAAGCCAAATTGGATGTAGCTTTTGTGACCAACGGTTACACATTGGCTTCTTATGTTGATTTACTGAGAACAGCTAGTATTCGTGAAGTACAAGTTACAGTGGACGGAACGCAGGAAGTGCATGACGGTCGCCGTTACCTGAAAGGAAAACAACCAACTTTTGATAAGATTGTAGAAGGAGTTGACGCTTGCCTTGCAGCGGGAATCAATATCAACCTGCGTATGGTTATTGACAAAGAAAATATAGAAAATCTGGCCGGATTGTCACGCTTTGCTATTGACAAAGGCTGGACTACTTCATCGCTTTTCAAAACACAAATAGGACGTAATTACGAACTGCATTTTTGTAATAGTACACCTGAGAAACTATTTGATCGTGCAACGTTGTATCAACATTTATATGAGCTGTTGAAAGCGCATCCTTACATTGCAGAATTCTACAAACCGGCATTCTCCATTACTAAATACATATCGGAACATGAAGAATTGCCTATGGCTCTTTTCGATTCATGTCCGGCTTGTAAAACAGAGTGGGCTTTTGACTTTACAGGCACCATTTATTCATGTACCGCTACTGTTGGAAATAAAGGTGATGAGCTTGGTACTTTTTATCCCGAAGTTTCCAAAAATGAAACAGCGATAGAAAGCTGGCAGAACCGGGATATTACGACCATTGAAAAATGCAGAACTTGTGATGTTGCGTTGGCGTGTGGTGGTGGTTGTGCTTCGGTTGCCAAAAACAAAAGCGGACATCCAAATTCGCCTGATTGCCGCCCCGTGAAAGAGTTGTTGAGTTTGGGAGCTGCATATTATTTAAACTATTAGTTTAGAAGAGACAAGTTTTAATTTTGCCCCTTTAAAAATTAATTATACATGAACAAATGAACATGTATTAGGATATATAAATATTAGATTATGAAAGAGATTAATGCAATCGATTTTGAGAAGGAAGTTTTGAATGGCGGAAAAGTTGTTGTCGATTTTTACTCAACTGAATGTGCGCCCTGCGAAGCCTTGGCACCGAAATTTGATGCGATGGCAGAACTGTATGGAGAAAAAATTAAATTTATAAAGGTTTTCCGTCAGGGAAACCGTGAACTGGCAACAGAATTAGGCGTAAGCTCATCTCCTACTCTACTTTTTTTCGAAAATGGAAAACAAGTCACTGGATCCATCAGCGGTGGAATCAAAAAATCAGAAATCATGGAACGATTGGATGCCATGTTGACTTCGGAAGAAATTGTAGCGATTAAAGCCAACCAAAAACCAATCGTTTCTGAATATGACGTAGCTATTTTAGGTGGCGGACCAGCCGGACTAACAGCCGGGATTTACCTGGGGCAAGCTAAAATCAAGACCGTTTTGATTGATCAGGCCTTGCCGGGTGGTTATATGGGTATTACGCATCAGATATCCAATTATCCTGGATTTACTGACCCTCAACCCGGTTATATGTTAGCGCATTACATGAGCGAACAAGCCAAAAGTAGCGGAATTGATTTTAAAGTGGCTGTGGATATAAGCTCTGTAGATTTGAAGAAAAAGGAAATATTAATTGACGAACTGGAAACCATCAAAGCAAAAAAAATAATTATTGCTACTGGTACATCGCCCAATCCCATGAATATTCCCGGTGAAAAAGAATACAAAGGCAAGGGCATTTCATACTGCGCTACCTGCGATGCAAAGTATTTTGACAATAAGGATGTGGTGGTAATAGGAGGAGGAAACTCGGCAGTAGAAGAATCTCTGCTGATTACAAAGTTTGCTAAATCAGTGACTATTGTTCATCGGTCTGATATACTGAAAGCGAATAAAATAGCAATGGAAAATATTATGAGCCATCCGAAAATTAAAGTGCTCTATGGACATCACCCATGTAGCTTTGAACGACAAGGCGATAAAATGGTTACCACCATTAAGAATATAAAAACGAATGAACTTTCTCAATTGATTTCGGATGGAGTGTTTGTTTTTATAGGTCTAAAATCAAACGTGGAAGTGTTTGGTAATTATCTACCGGAATCAGATCAATGGGGCTATCTTATTACCGACGAAGAAATGAGAACAAATATACCAGATGTATTTGCCATTGGGGATATTATCAGTAAAAAATACCGCCAGATTACTACTGCTGTAGCTGATGGAACTATTGCTGCGATTACTATTACGAAAGAAGTATAAAACAACCCCTTACCAAAAGAGGAATTAGCTTATATTGTCAATCACATTATTAAAATAAAAAATAGAAATTATGAAAACAAATGTAGGGATTATCGACAGGGTACTTAGATCTGTCGTTGCAGTGGCTATTATCGGATTATATTCGACCAATATTGTTGCAGGAACATTGGGTATTGTACTAATTGTTTTGGCAATTGTTTTTCTTTTGACAGCTTTTCTCGGATTTTGTCCTCTTTATTTGCCTTTCGGAATTAATACCTGGGGTAAAAAGAAATAATTTATTTTAAAATAAAGACATATGAAAATCAAATTTATTTTGCCTGTATTTGTGTTGCTGTTAGCTTCATTCTCGGGTGTGTCAGCTCAAAAGATACAGTTGAATTCACCCGAAGTTAAGGAAGTTCTGAAAAAGAACAAAACCATTATTATTTTAGATGTCAGAACAGCAGAAGAATTTGCCGCGGGACATTTAAAAGGTGCTCAAAACATTGATATAAAACAATCGGATGCCTATTCTAAAATTGATAAACTCAACCCAAAAACCACTTATCTGGTTTATTGCCGCACCAATCACCGTAGCGGAATGGCAGTAGAGTACATGATGCAGAAAGGATTTAAAAAAATATATCAAATGATGGACGGATTTCCCGGTTGGGCAGCTAATAATTTTGCTTTCGAGAAATAATAAACAACTAACTTTCCCAAAGTCAAGAAACTTTGGGAAAGTGTAAGGTAAAAAAAGAAATGGAAGATATAAAAAAGCTTTATACTGAATCAGACATTCAAACGATGCGTGCGGCTGAGAAAGGTCGCATTCCGGGTAAAAACAGAGTGGAAGAATTAATCAGTTTTGCAGAAAAGGCGGGCATTAAACGGATTGGAATTGCCAATTGTATTAGTTTGCAAAGGGAAGCCAATGAATTAAAAACAAGGCTTGAGGGCAAATTCGAAGTGTATTCTGTTGATTGTAAGTTTGGCAAAATTACGGGTGCTGAATTGTTGCAGGACGAAACCGTAAAAGGGCTATCATGCAATCCTGCCGGTCAGGCAGAGTTTTTGGCAGAAAATAACACTGAACTGAACGTGTCATTTGGGCTTTGCGTGGGGCATGATATTATGTTCAATATGAAATCAAAAGCTCCTACAACGACTTTGGTGGTGAAAGATCGGGAGCATAAGCACAATCCATATCAGGAATTTATAAAATAATTAGTTTTAAACTTAATCGTCATGGAAACAACTCTAATCATCATTGGAAGTATTATTTTGGGATTTTTGATTATAAACGTGTATGCACGTTTTAAAATGAAGAACCTACCCAAGGTAGCTGATCACGCCAGCATTTTGACATTGACTGACAAAAACTTTCAGCAACAGACAAAAAACAAGGTTGTGCTGGTTGATTTTTGGGCAGAATGGTGTGCACCGTGCAAAATGATGGCTCCGGTTCTGAATGAAGTTGCTAATGAGCTGAACGAAAATTTTCATGTAGGTAAACTAAATATCGAACAATACCAGTCTATGGCACAACAATTTAATGTGCGCAGTATTCCCACGCTTATTCTTTTCAAAAACGGAAAGGAAGTGAAGCGTTTTGTTGGCATAAAACAAAAGAATTTTTTATTGAAGGAAATTCAGTCAGTAACAATTTAAAATATCAAATAATTAAGAACATGAAAAAGAAAGTTTATATTTATGTTGGTTTAATGCTTGCTCTTATCGCAGGATCATTTGCGTGGATTAACAGACAGAAAGAAGAAGCAAAAGCCCGGGTTTATGAGGTCAAAAGATCTTCACCAATTCATCTAACTAAAGCTGAATTTATTTCAAAGGTTGCCAATTTTGAAAAGAATCCAACCGAATGGAAATATCTTGGCGATAAACCCTGCATTATCGATTTTTATGCAACGTGGTGTGGACCTTGTAAAATGGTTGCACCTATTCTGGATGATTTAGCAAAAGAATATGATGGTCAGATTTATATTTACAAAGTAGATGTTGATGCCGAGCAGGAAATAGCCGCTGCTTATGGCATTCAAAGTATTCCGACTATATTCTTTTGCCCTATGAATGGAACTCCACAAATGTCACAAGGTGCTATGCAAAAAGAAGATTTCAAGAAAATGATAACTGATGTTTTATTGAAAAAATAAAACTAAAAAGGTAAGGGATTAAAAGAAGAAAATTAAAACAGAGAACAAAATGGAAACAAAATTTTTAACTAAGTCAGAATTTTTATCAAAAGTTGCAAATTACGAAATGAATCCAACTGAGTGGATATTCTTGGGTGATAAACCTTGTATTATTGACTTCTATGCTGCTTGGTGTGGTCCATGTAAAACTATTGCACCAATTTTAGAAGATTTAGCCAAAGAATACGATGGACAAATAGATATTTACAAAATAGATACCGAAGTCGAACAGGAATTGGCTGGAGCATTTGGAATTCGCAGTATTCCATCTATCCTTTTTTGCCCAATGAACGGTGCGCCACAAATGGCACAAGGTGCTATGCCTAAAGATTCTTTCAAGAATGTAATAGCTGAGGTTTTGTTGAAAAAATAAGGATGGACAAGCGCATACCGATAACAATTGAGCTATTTTATACACCCACTTGTCCGAACTGCAAAATACTGCAACGAATGCTTGATGTAGTACTGCCCGGATTTGGTGATAAGTTTGTGTTGAAGAGAACGATGGCCAATGCACCGTTTGGAATGATTAAAACGATGAGGTTGGGCATCCATTCTGTGCCTGCACTTTTAATTAATAACGAAATAGCTTTTAAACAAGTACCTACAAAACAGGAATTAATAAAGAAACTCAATATATACTAGCATGGAAAAAAAGAAAAAATTACGTTGTCCCCTAGGAATTCCGGGAGGGATTTTTGCAACCCTAATAGGTTTAACCGGAATTATTTTAAATAGCGTTCACTTTAATTTGTCAGGATTGCTTGTTTCGATAGCCTTATTTTTAATTGGAGGACCTTTCGTTCGTTTTACCATGATGGTTCATTCTGCCAATGACAGATTGGATGAATTGGAACGAAAAATGGAGGAAAAAAAATAAATTCTTATTATGCAAGAAACTCCTGCTGTAAATAAATTTCATTGGTACGATGGTGGGTTCTACGACCGATTTATAGCCCCGAATCAAAAGAATCTTTTCAAGCAAATCATTGGGCTTATAGAGCCGGAAAGTGATATTATTGACATCGGTTGTGGTACAGGTTTCTTTAGTTTTTCTGTTGCGGATACGTGTAAATCTGCGCTAGGTATAGACTTGTCGAAACGAAATATTGACAAAGCCAATCAAAACCTCGAAAAGAAACCCAACGACAAATTATCGTTCAGGAATGCTTATCTCCATGATATCGTTTCTCAGGAAAAGAAGCATTTTGAGTATGCCGTTTTGACTTATGTAATTCACGAAGTGAATGAAGAAGAACGCATTTCGATTTTGAATGAGATAGCTCAGGTAGCCGATAAAATTATCATTGCTGATTACCTTATTCCTTGTCCGAACGACTTAGCAGGTAAAATTGTAAAAACTGTAGAATTTATAGCCGGAAGGGATCATTACCGTAATTTTCTCACGTATGAAACAAATGGTGGTATTCAATATCTGGCTGATAAAGCCGGATTATCTATTATGAAAGAGATTAAAAATCATACAAATCATATTGCAGTATTATCAGCAAACAACGTTTAATCAGATGAAAAAAACAACCAAATTTATTGTTTCAAAGCGTATTGTCATTCTTGCCGTTTTGGGAGCTTTGACCTATTTTACCAAGGTTCATTTTAATATATCTATCTGGTATATTGTTCTTTTTGGAATTGGTACAGGAGCTATCTTCGGTAAAGTTTTTTGCCGTTGGATGTGTCCAGTTGGGTTTCTGATGGAGCTGTTTATGGGTGGTAGCACTCAATTTGCAAGCATGTATCAATATCACAAAATGGGTTGTCCGATAGCGTGGGCATCCGGTTTTCTAAATAAATGGTCGCTATTCAAAATTAAAGTCAATACTGACTCTTGCACTAAGTGTGGAAAATGTGACAAAGAGTGTTACATTTCAACACTTGAACCAGACAAATTCAGTCTGTACAAACCAGACAAAGAAAAATCGGGGAACAGTTATTCCTGCTCCAAATGTCTGAAGTGTGTGGTGGCCTGCCCAAATGGAAGTTTGACGTATAAGGTGTAAGCATTCAAATTATTATTTGTAAACGGGTTGATTTTGACAAATCAACCCGTTTTTGTTTTTCAACGAACAGTTAATTGATTACCCATTCCAGGCTTATCCATTATTTTTATCAATAAACCCGTTGGAAAAGAAACATCGATATCAAAATCATAATGTTTTTGAAGAACGATTTCAACCGTCTTTACCTGTGCTCCCTGCGGATATTTATCCTATGAATTTTTAAACGTGAGTTTTATTTTGACCAGTCCTTAAGACTATATGTTGAATTGGTTATTTTTGAATTAATACTTAATTTGGAGTTTTTACAGTCTGATTTATCGTAAAACTGAAATCGGGGCAATTTTTCGTCGGGACAAACCCCTATATCTTCAATAATGAATTCTATTATAGAAGGATTTATTAATTCAGAAGTAGCATTAAGTATGACTTGCGGAGTTGAAATAGTGTCGGTAATTACCAATGGTGCTGTAAAAAACCTAGACCTTAAAGTCGGTAACAGTGCTTACGCCCTTATCAAAGCGATGGTATTGATGTAAAGAAAATTAGCGCACGAAACGTGTTGGCAGGAAAAATTTCTTCGATTCTTGACGGAAATGTAAATGATAAAATTTCTGTTGACTTAGGTGGAGCCTACGTTATCACATCTATCATTACCGAAAAATTGGAAGAAAACCTTGAACTCACCGTGAGAAAAGAAGTAAGTCCTATTGTAAAATCTTCATCTGTTATTTTAGCTGTTGATTAAAAGTTAGCATTGGTTGAAAAGAAATAAATATCTTCCGCATTCAAAGGAAAAAGAGAGTTCAAAAAGCCCCAGTTACGCAAACGTAACTGAGGCTTTTTGATAAATTGGGATATTCTATTAATACATTTATAGTATCTGAATGAATTGACTTTTCAATCGGACTTCTACCGCTAACTTTTAGGTATATTTTAAGTATTTTACCCTACCTTTTGGTATGATATGTACGATTTTTTCTTTGTCTATTTTTTTATTTTTTAAAATATCATACAAATATAATATTTTCTAGTCTACTAATATACAACATGATATATAGTGGTTCCAAGTCTAATAACACAAGAAAAGTGTTAATGGCACGGTTAATGAATAAGAGGTTTAAAATCGATAGATTTAGATAGGCTCGTATTGTATTCAACAACTAGCTCATTTATATATCAAAAAGTAAATGCTGGAAATATGGTATTTGCTATAGGACACTAAAAGTATCAAAATCAAGGAAATAGTTTCCTGTTTTTTTTCAAATTCGTTATCTATTAAAAGTATAACGACAGGAATTAATATAAATATTAATGCAAATTTAATAGACTTTATAAATTCTTTTCCTGAATGTATTTAGTCTCTTTTTTTCAAAATCGATATCTATTACAAGAATAACGAAAACAATTAATGCACTATAAAAACTATATTACTAACATAAAAAAAACAATTATGAAATGCTTGACAATTATTTTAAATCGGAGGTTGAAAGTCCTGTTATTAGTTACATTAATTGCCATTACTGGCTTTGCTCAAATAAAAACCAAGTCACTCGACACAGATACGCTTACCATAAACGGTGTAGAGGTTACTGCTTCAAAGAGAAATCCACTCAAAAATGCTACCCAACAACCTGCTTCACTATTGTCTGCAGTACAAATTATTAAAACAGAACAAATTCAACAAACCGGAGCAGTTAATGTAATTGAGGCATTGAAATACACAACCTCTGGTAATTTTACCCAACAAGGACGTAAACGTAAAAACTTTATCAGTTTACGTGGTCAATCCATGGACTACGCTATTGATGGGATATCGATGTATAACTTTATGGATGCACCAAACGCTTTATCGGCCAATATGGTGGACGAAATAGAAATTACACGTTCAAGCAATGCCATGCTTATGGGTTACAGTGGATTAAATGGTGTTGCAAACTTCAAAACTAAAACATTTGATAAATTCACCACCATAGCCGAAGTGGAATATGGAACATTCAATAAGATTCATGCCAACCTAACACATGGAGGAAGTTTTAAAGGATTTAAATATGCTTTATCAATTTCGAAAGACAAAATAGATGGTCCAAGCGGATTAAATGCGGCTGAAGATATGCTAAATATATCGGGCAAAGTACAGTATAATTTTAGTGATAAACTGGAAATTTCGCTACAACAGTTTTACAGCGGAGGTAATAGAGAATTTGCACAAATGGCAAATGTAAAAACTGCAGATTATAGTGTATCACCTACTAACCTAGCTATGATATGGAAATTTGATCCCTTAGTATTCAATATCACCTTGGCAAAATTGAGATTTACACCAAATCAAAAATCCACAACGGAGTTACAATTTTATAGAGTTGACAGCAAAAGAGACTGGAATCAAAGAAGTTATTATGTAAACAAAGCAAAGCAAGTCACGGACTCAGTACCTCCATATACAACCACACATGAACCGGATTTTGTAATTGGTGGAGGATTGATTCAAACTTTGAGTTTGGTGAAAGACAATTTTCTTCGATTAGCATTAATGGGATCACAAAAAACGACTCCAACCCAAACTAACCCTACAGGAACAACACTAAATACCAATATCAGTGTTTTCACAGGAACATTAATTGACGAACACAATTTCGGAAGATTATCGGTAAATGGCGGGGTAAAATTAATGCAAAACTATTATAAACGATATGCCCCTGGTAGTGCTAGTATTTATATTACAAATCAATGGCAACCAATAACTGTGAGTTTGAATGCCGGTGCCAGCTATAAAATTTCGTCTGACTTCATAGCCAATTTATTATTAAACAAAGGTATTGTAAAAGCTCCTACTGATGGTATTCAACGTACGATAGTAGCTAAAGACACCACCTTTTCTGCATTGGCAGACGAAAACAGGTTTAATGTAGATTTAGGAATTGTGAAATACATTAAAAATGTAGGTGAATTAACATTAACCGGATTTTACATCAACCGGAAAAATGCCTATGAGTTTACTGGAAATCTATATTATGACAGTCAGGGTATTCAACGTGAGTATCTACACAATGTGGATTTAAGGACATTCGGAGTAGAATTTAACTGGAATAGCGCCAAGTTCTTTGAAATCCTGACCACCAATCTTTCAGGGACTTATATGAGTACTACCAACGTAAGTAATGGTTTAAGTACCACTTACGAAAGAGCACCTACAACCATGCTGAATGGATCGTTAAATGCAACGAAATACGGATTTACATTTAGCGTGTTTGGTAAATATACCAGCCGATATATTGGCGATAGCTTTCTAATTAAAACTACTTCAACAACGAAAGTGTGGGTCGGTGATTATGTAAATGTGGATCTTTCGCTTGGGTATGCTATTCCTAAAACCAAAGTATCGGTTTACGGAAGGGTAATTAATATTGGCGATGTAAGATACACAACGGTATCGCCGGTATATCCAGATTATGGACGCCAATTTTCAGTTGGAGCAAGAATTAAACTATAAAAAAACGACAAGTGTCTGATATTAGAATCTCAGACACTCAGTAAAAAAAAGAATACTATGTATGAAATGAATGCAAAAGAATACAATGAGAAAGTAATGAAGGGGCACTTCAAGAAAGTGTATCCTCTCATTGCTAGCCAGATATTACAGTTGACAAAAATTTCCGAAGGAAAATGTATTGACCTAGGTGGTGGCCCGGGGATGCTCGGCATTTCGATGGCGGAAATTACAAACCTTGACGTAGTTATTTACGATTTATTGCCTGATTGTGTGCAATTGGCCAAAGAGAATGCTGCTGAAAGAAATCTATCACATAGGGTAACTTCAAAACAAGGGGTGGCGGAAGATATTCAATTTTCCGATAATTCGATTGATTTGGTAATTAGCCGCGGTTCCATCTTCTTTTGGGAAGACCAGAAGAAAGGAATCAGCGAAGTGTATCGGGTTTTAAAGCCCGCTGGCTGGGCTTACATTGGAGGTGGGTTCGGTAGCCAAGAGCTATTGAACGAAGTAATTGAGCAACGAAAAGACGAACCTCAATGGGAAAATGATAGAAAAAAACGAATGTCTAAAAGACCGCCGGAATACTATCAGTCAATTCTTGAAGACCTCGAAATTCCCGGCTTTGTACAAGGAGGCCCAGCTGGAACATGGATAATATTTCAAAAATAAAAATGATGAAAACAGTAAGAATCAAATCAACAATTCCAATAATAGCTTTATTGTTGATAACTAACAATAGCATTGGACAAACTACGCGAACCATCATTGATATGGGTGGACGGAAGGTA
>Ga0302167_10001154_pt1 | contig 11745 bp, 6 predicted proteins | sample I_Fen_N1_1_FD_193496 | JGI IMG/M metagenome (GOLD analysis project Ga0302167, IMG submission 193496) | Peat permafrost microbial communities from Stordalen Mire near Abisko, Sweden - I_Fen_N1_1 | ecosystem: Environmental > Terrestrial > Soil > Wetlands > Permafrost | place: Sweden: Abisko...
TACTTCATCCAAGGCTTGGGTTTCAGCTTCCAGTTCGATTCGTAATGTTGAAGCATTGATTGCTTTAATTTCTTTGGACACATATCCAATATACGATACAACCAACACTGAGTTTTGGGGTACTGAAAGGGTAAAATCACCATTAACGCCCGCTGTTGTACCGTTAGTAGTGCCTTTTTGAATAATGGATGAGCCGATTAATGTTTCTCCTGTCTTTTTATCGACAATCACTCCCTGCACACGTATATTTTGTGCAAAAAGCGAACTGGCACTTACAAGTGCAACCAGTAGGAGTAAAATAGTTTTTTTTCTCATGGTTCTCTTAAATTTAAATGGTTAGTAACATAATTTTTTATTGTATTTTAAATCCTAGTTTTTGTAGTCCTGTATGAATTTCAGGATTACTCATAAATAATTTCCAGAGCAAACCGCTTCTGTAGTTTTCTATCATTACGGCTATTGGTCCTTCGTCTATAGCCAGATAACTCTGAACTACTTGTTGGCCTTCTACCATGCCAGGATTGAAAGCATCATAAAATCCACATTTCCCGAATAATTGTTTCCCTCGGTCGAAGTAAAAGTGGCGTAAAGCATTCATTGAAGCATCGGGAGTATAGACTATTGAAGATATTGCTGCTGTAGGTGATATGGTTCCATTTTCATCATTCGTACCTGGTTGGTGTGAGCTGTAACCCACAATCGGGTCGTCGGATGAAGTAAATCCCCAGCAGTTTGCACCGTAACCCACATGTTTTTTAGGGTTCTCAGTGGCATAAGCCAGATGGATTAGAGCGTGTGAACGGTTTCGTTCGAAGTAATTTGTGTATTTGTCGGACAAACCATTCGGATTCAATCCCAAAAATGAGTAATGTGTAAAAAAGAGTGGTCCCCCATACTCCATCCCCAAATCAAGTTTGATACCGTAGTATTTTTTTCCATTCAAATAGTAGTTTGAATTAATATAACAATCCTCATACACAGAACGTTCAATGGGGAACGTTGGTGATGCTGCTGCCAGCACGTAGGTTATCAATGTTTCATCAAATCCGGTAATACGATGGTTCATTTTCCAACCATAGTTTTTTGACCAATGCCAGTACAAGGCATTTTGACCTTGTGTATACCAGTTCCATTCGATGGTTTCCCAAAGCCTGGTAATACGGTTAACCAATGTTTTCTCGTTTTCATTTCCGTTGCGGAAGTATTCGCGGGCGGTGAGCAATCCTTCTGTCAGAAAAGCTGTTTCAACCAGATCGCCACCATCATCAAACTGACTAAAGCTAAATACTTTTCCGTTGTTGGCATTGTACCAGTGTGCCCAGGCTCCGTGAAAACGTTCAGCTTTTTCGAGGAAGCCAACTATTTTATTAATCTTTTGGTAAGCGTCATTTCTGCTGAAATAGTTTCGTTCGGCTCCGGCAATCAGTGTCATAATTCCAAATCCAGTTCCACCTGTAGTAATGATATTACCATTCACATCGTTGCTCCGTTCTCTTGCCAGTCCGGTTTCAGGGTCGGCGAAATCGTAAAAATAACGGGTCGCATAGCGCTGTGTCATATCTAGCAAAGCTTCATCCGAAGATATCGGAACCTCAATGCGGATTTCGTATTTCTCAGCCTGATTGCTTTCTATGGAAAGACCTTTTGGTAGAATCCGATAAATAAAAGTTTGTTCTTTCTGCAATGGGTTCCCAAAGAAATCGAGAAAACAATCCTTATTTGTTTCAGCTATTTTACTGAAATTACTGTTACCATCGGCAGAACGGTATACTTCATAGGTAAATTCTGCATGATTTTCCCATGTCAACTCGTTGTGTGCAGGATAACCGAAACCTTTCAGGTTGGCGGGTACCACGCAGTTTACTTTCTCAGCAAAACTATTGCTGACGGCTAAAATTAGAAAGCTAAATATAATTATTCTTTTTTGCATCGCTATTGATATATAATATTAACTTCGTTTTAAAATAAATTTGTTTTAGGCACAAGCATTCAACCCAGATACGGATAAATAATCCGAATTGGTATGACTGAATTTTTGTACGTTTGTGGTGAAACAGATATTATCCGATATGATAGTGTAGAGGGTGGAGCAGTTTATTTGCTGATGACTGGTTCTATTTGCAAGGCCGATTCTCCCAACTCTAAAGGGAGAATCGTTTATTGCCTGCAAACATAACCAAAACCAAACAACAACAAAACCTTTTGCTTTTTCTATATAATAAGTTATACTATGAGTGCTGGATATATTTTTGAGATTCCCATTCTGAATTGCGAATTCAGTTGAGCCCTCCGATTTTGTAGATGAGTTTTCAAAGCTGAGGAGCATTGACACGACTAATGCTGTAATGACAAAATTCAGTTTCATATACGGTGTGATTCTTGGTATGCTGAAATAAGTTAACGCTGCAAAGTAACAGTAACAATTAGCCGAAAACAAATTTTCAGACCCAATAAGAACACTACATGTGAAAATAAGGCAAAATGAAAAACCCTATTTTAGCCCTACACATAATTAAATTAAGGATGTAATCATAAGATTTATAGTTGTTTGTTCAATAATTATTTTTTGGGGGATATAGATTGAATTTTATCAAAAAACACTATCATAATACAAATTGAAGGGCTGCATGTTTTTTCATGATAATACAATAACCCCCTTTTCATATCTTTCGGCGAAATACTAATCGGGCAGGGATGTGTTTTTATACTGGATTAGGAGCGCGGTAGTTTGCAAAGAAGTCAAATTAGAGATAATAATCAGTTCGTAACAAGGTATTGCTGCATTCTTTTGCATGGAAATATTGAAAACTACAGAGTGACTTTTGCTTACTAGGCATGAAGGAGATTAGTGTGCGCGATTTCGGAGTTGAGTTAGCGAGCTAGGTTTACTGCCGTATTTCATTACTATCGTTAACAGGTATTTAAACAAACTGGAAATGAATACATAAAAACAGAATAGGCTATCCAAGATTCCGGATAGCCTATTGTTATTATTCTAAATAGTTATTTCAATCGTTATTCGCTCAGGAAAATGTATCGTACCACCACCAGTACAAAAAGAATATACATCATCCAATGCACTTTCTTAGCTTTTCCTGTGGCCACTTTAAGCACGGTATAAGCCACGATACCTCCGGCAATACCATTGGCAATGCTATAAGTAAAAGGCATCATGATAAATGTAAGAAATGCCGGAAAACCTTCGGTAAAGTCATTGAAATCAATTTCGAGAACCGACGATGCCATCAATACACCCACAATGATAAGGGCAGGAGCAGTAGCAGCATTGGGTATAATTCCGGCAAGTGGTGCAAATACCAGCGCCAGTAAAAACAATACACCGGTAGTAATTGCAGTAAGCCCTGTGCGACCACCCTCACCAATACCGGCTGCACTTTCTACGTAAGTCGTCACAGTACTTGTTCCCATCAAAGCGCCAAACGAAACTCCGATAGCGTCAACAAGCATGGCTTTACCTATCTTGGGCGAGTTACCATCTTTATCCATAAGTCCGGCTTTAGTGGCAGTACCCACCAACGTGCCGAATGTATCGAACAATTCAACAAAGGTAAAAGTGAAGATCACCGTCCATATTCCCATATTCAATGCTCCTTTTATATCAAGTGCTCCTACAGCTAGATGATGAAAATCGGGCAAGCTGAAGACTTTGAAGTTTTCAGGAATAACCGTAACTCCCATAGGTATGCCGATCAGTGTAGAAGCTACGATGCTGATCAGCAAGGCTCCTTTTACACGTAAAGCCATAAGTATTGCTGCCAATCCCAATCCTATCAGGCAGAGAACCATCGAAGGATTATTGAAACTTCCCATACCAATATTCCATTCAAAGTATTTCAGAGTAGTGGGAGCGACACTTTTTCCAAGCGAAGCCAGTGTGGGTGGTATAACCTGAGCCGTTATCACCATTATTTCCGATAATTTGAATCCGATAATGGTAATAAATAATCCTATACCTACAGTTATAGCTCTTTTAAGCGAATCAGGTACCGCAGTTACTAAAATTTGTCGAACCTTGGTAACTGTAAGTAAAATGAATATTAAACCGGAAATAAATACCGCGCCCAGTGCCGATTGCCAGGGCATACCTACACCTGCCAGTGCTACAGTAGCAAAAAGAGCATTAAGCCCCATACCCGGGGCCAACGCCATAGGGAAGTTAGCTACCAGACCCATAGCAATAGTAACGAAACCGGCAGAAATAGCCGTAGCAAAAAACACCGCATTTTTGTCCATTCCGGTGACACCTAAAATATTAGGATTCAGAAAAAGGATATATGCCATGGTCATAAAGGTAGTTATACCAGCTATGATTTCCGTGCGAATGTTTGTGCCGTTATCATTTAGTTTAAATAGTTTTTCCAACATATGTTTTATGTATTAGATTGATTTAAAAATTCCATTTAGCTGCCAATGTCGGACATATTTTTAGTCCGTCCACTGTACCAAAGTTGGTAGCCACTTCTATTTCGCTTCCTAACGATAGGTGAGGAGTTACATTGTACCAGAACTGTGGCTCGGTGATAAACACATACTTTGTATTGGTGGGAGTAATAGCGTCGCCACTGGCATTCGTAAAATTCACATTATCTTCGCGCCAGAAATCGGCAAAACCCGATACGGTTAGCTTGTTCTTGAAATAATTCAAATTCCACACACCGGTTAACTGGAACGAGTTTGAGTTCTTTCCCTGAATGTTTTTGTAAAGCACCTTTAAGTTTAAAAATTTCGTAAATGCTTTGTCATGCCAGCCATAATCAACTCCGGCAAGATAAGCATTGTTGATCGGCAAGTAAGTAGATCCTACAGAAAGCAACCCGCCGTTGTACTCAATATGAGCACTCAGTGGTCCGTTCCAGAATTTCAGACAACGGGCTATTTCCATATACGCCAGCGAAGGATGATGATTGGGTCCTCCAAAATTCATGTCTACAAATAAGAAGGTATTACCCCAGTTATCTGTTTTAAACATTTCTATTGTTGAAGTTACGTATTTACGCTCTTTACCCAAATCGTAGTGTAACTGTAAATTGGTTTGAGCCTGTGCAACCAAAGCCATTAAAAGGCACAAAGTAAATGTGATTCTTCTCATAAACTGTCGTGTGTTTTTTATTTTATTGAAAGTGAATTCCTGTTGAGCAATATCCGTTCTTCTCCCAGCAGGAATAAATCGTCTCCTGATATGGTAATAAAGGACAAAAAAACTTTATATATTTTAAGCGGCAAATCTAGTACATTTCTGTGGATATTCATGAGATGTTAATTCTGCCCGCTTTCCCTTTTGAAGTTCAATAAATTTCAATTACTTGCAGTTCTATTCTTTGAATTCAATCATAAATTCAGTCAAACTTTTAGAGGAGGGAATTCCTATTTTTTTTCTAATGCGATATCGTCCCACTTCTACTCCTTTCAACGAGATATTCATCAGATGAGCAATGTCTTTACTCGATAAGTTTAGTCGTAAATACGCGCAAAAACGAAGGTCATTAGAAGTCAGTTCGGAAAATCTGGTATGTAAGTTTCGGAAAAAATTCTCATGAATCCGGTCGAAATTGGTTTGGAAAATAGCCCAGTCATCTTCCGACGACAAATTCTCATCGAGCAACCGAATAAGTTTGTCGTAGTATTTATTCGGATATTGCGTGCCAAGTGCTTTCTTCTGATTGATAACTTCTTCTTTAATCGTAACCAGAATTTCATTCTTCTTTATGATGGTCATGGTCGATTCGGCTAACTCTTTACTTTTCACCGTTAGTTCCGATTCAAGCTTTTCGTTTTGCAGTGCAATGATTTTTTTCTCGCGCTTTTCTATTTCCTTGCGTCGGATTTCTTCCTGTTCTTGCTTAATCTTTTCCTTTTTTGCCTGAAAAGAATGATGCAGGTAAGCATAAATACCATAACCGGATAAAGCAATGAGTAAAAAATAAAGTATTTTGGCTGCTGTACTGAGGTAAAATGGAGGATCTACTTCAAAAGCATAGCTTGTTGCCGATAGCTTGATACCATCCTTTGTCTGTACTTCCACTCTGAGTGTATACTCTCCATGTGGAAGATATCTGTATACCTTTTGCGATGCAACTGTCGTCTCACTCCAAACCTTATCCAATCCTTCGAGTTTATATCGGAAAATAATATTATTCAGATTGTTGTACTGCGGATAAAAAACGGTAAATAAAATATTGTTTCGTTTGAAAGGTGTTGTTGGTATCGGATCAGATGTAAGCGGCAGATAAACTTTTTCCTTAAACTCGTCGTCCGAAGTTTGTATGCTTTTCATCTGCAAAGAGGCAGTAGTAGTTTGTTTGGCCGGGTTGCTATTCTGATACAAAGCCAATCCGTTGTCGAGTGTAAAAAGGCATTCATTCTCAGAAATGGGTATGATATTCTGAAAATCGTCTACTGCCTGATTAAGAAACAATCCGTAATGTACTACATCCAACACTTTAATTGCACCCGGCTTTACCTGTACTAAAGCAGCTTCCCCGCTACGAATAAACCAATATAAGTTGGCTTTAAAATGACAAACCCGATGAGCGTGTGAAAAGTATCCCAAACTTTTATTTAGTTCGTTGTATGGGATAATCTTTTTTCGAATATCGTCATAAGTATAAAAAGCTGTGTTATCGGTAAAAACTACCCGATTATTGACCGAGAACACATTAATAGGTAGTTGATGTTTCTGATCAAGTGAGCTAAAGGTGCTGATATTCTCTATCTTTTTTAAATTGGGGCTAAGTTGAATGGCATATAACGCTTGATGTAGATGGCTCGCCCAAATCGTTCCTGTATAGTCTATTTCAATATAACGAATCGGGTTTAGAAAGTTTTTCACGGCGTGACTAAAAACCCATGTTCCATTTACCTTTTCATATATGCAAAGACTGGTGTACGTCCCCTGAACCAATACATCTTTTCCATGGATAACTCCCTCTTTAATACATATTCCACCTTTCACAGGAGACAGTTTGCTGATTCCTTTGGGCGATACATCGAAGGTTTCCTCATTATTCCCACATATTTGCTGTTTGTTAAAATGATCCACAGACCATACCTGACCTTTAATTTTGGATTCCAGTTGCAAGTTTCTGATATCCTTTTTGCTAATGTTCAATTCAGCTTTGTACAATCCCTGATTCGTAGCTATATACAGATTTGGTTCGTCGTAACTAAGTGAATAAACAGCTCCTACCGAAGGATTGAATGAATGGATATAACGAAGTGATGAGTTGAGATGAATCAAAGCTATTCCTTTATCCAATGCCAACCATAGGTTATTATCTTTATCACAGCACATGCCGAGTACAGTGTTGTTTTGTAATACGTTTGATGTATTAAGCGCCCATAACTTTCGCCCATATTTACTAATTGCAGTTACGCCTCCCAGAATAGTTCCCAATATTATTGTTCCATTCGGCGAAATGAGAGCTCTGTTTATTTCTGATTTTTTTAGGTCATTATCTGCTTCAGTCTTAAATGAACTTATAGTTTTTCCATCGTATACAAATAATCCATCTGAATTTGTAACAAGTAAAGATCGGGATGAGTCTAACGGTAAAACAGATGCCACAGGTTTTTTTAATGCGCCATTAAATATTGAATTAAATGTATTGCTTTTTAAATCAAATAAGCTGAATCCGTATTGATCTGTGTGAGTATAGATTTGATGATTGCTGATATTAAAAAAAAGGAATGTGAAAGGGCAGCGATAACCTTTAACAACACCATTTTTGTAGGTAAAATAAGAAGTGAATGATTGAAAGATGATGGTTCCGTTAAAGTCGAGGATGCTCCATATTTCATCATTTTGCATTTTGTATTTTTTGAGCTTTTCAGAAAGAGAACGATAAATAAGTTGCCCACTGTTGTTTCGTTCGAAATAGCCAAACTGTTCAAATGAGCCAACATAAATCTTATTATCTTTACTTATCAGTATTGAGCGTACTATTTGGTTACCGGGTATTTGATGAATTTGCCATAGAGATCCATCAAACTCTAGTACACCCTGATTATTCCCAAAATACATAATACCATCTTTTCCTTGTGCAACTGACCAATTCTGATTGGAAGCATTATAATCCTTTTTGGTAAATTGGGTGACAATTGGGGTAAATTCCTGTCCAAAAGAAAAAATGGAAGCAAAAATCGCTACCAAAAAAAGATATTTTTTAGGAAGGATGTTAATATGCATAATTCTATTTTTAAGGTTTTCTGTTTACAAATTACGGAAAGTTCTTTGACATGGCAAAATATCTTAGATATATTCTGTTTTGAAATAATCAAAGCCAGATTATTCTATAACAAAAGAGCCTTGCTGAAATTAATCAGTAAGGCTCTTCCGGCTTTTATAAAACGTATTTCTATGAATTATTTCTTTATTTTAAGAGCTTTTTATTAGCTCTTTTTATTTTTGAAAGAGATACAAGTTTTTCCATTTCAACGGTTATAGGCGAAGCTATAAAAACTGAAGAATAAGTTCCGATAAAGATACCGAATAACATCGCAAAAATAAATCCACGAATTGTTTCACCTCCAAAAATAAACATCGCGAGTAAGGTAAGAATTACAGTCATTGTTGTACTGAATGTTCGTCCTAACATCTCATTTACAGATAAGTTGATAAGAGATATTCTGTCGCGTTTAGGGAATAACAATACATTTTCTCTGATACGGTCATAGTTAATTACCGTATCATGAACAGAATATCCAATTACTGTTAGTATTGCAGCAATAAAGGCTTGATCTATTTCCATTGAAAACGGTAAGAATCCATACAGCAATGAGAATAATCCTAAAGTTATTACAGCATCATGTGCTAAGGATACAATGGCTCCCAAAGCATAACCCCACTCTCTGAATCGGATAAATATATATATGCCAATACCAAAAATAGCTAAGATTACAGCCCAAACAGCAGCACGAGTAATATCATCTGCCACAGTAGGGCCTACTTTCTGAGAGCTCTTGATATTATCTTTTATGAATTCGGCTTTTGTGACAGAACTTTTGAGTAACGGTTTTAAATTGTCATAAATTTTCCCCTCAATTTCATTGTCAATGGATGCAGAGTTATCATTGATTTTATATTTTGTTGCAATTCGTACCTGATTATCAGATCCAATAGTAATAACTTGAGGCATATCACCTTCAAATGTATTTTCCAACAATCTACGGACATTGTCTGTGCTTACCGGTTTATCAAACGCTACAACATAGTTCCTACCACCTGCAAAGTCAATACCCAAACTAAAACCACGGGTAGCAAATGAAATACAGCTAATTAATATCAAAGCTATTGACAAACCATAGAACCATTTACGCAATCCCATAAAGTCAATTTTAGTATCTTTAAACCAGTTTTTGGTTATACCTGTTATAAAAGTAATTTCTTTAGAACTTTTATGGTCAGCATATAAGTACAACATGTAACGTGTCAGGAATACAGCAGTAAAGAATGATGTCATAACACCAATAATTTCAGTAACAGCAAAACCTTTGATAGGTCCGGTTCCAAAATAAGCTAAAATTACTCCAGTTATTATTGTTGTAACATTTGAGTCGATAATCGCAGAAAGTGCATGACCAATACCATCGTCAATAGCTTTCCTCATGGTTTTACCCTTATTCATTTCTTCACGAATACGCTCATACATAAGCACGTTGGCATCCACCGCCATACCTAGTGTAAGAACAATACCCGCTATACCCGGCAATGTCAATACAGCACCGAAAGAAGATAGAACTCCAAACAAGAAGAAAACGTTGATAAGTAATGCTATATCAGCAATCAAACCAGGAACTATTCCATAATACATTATCATGTACAACAATACCAAGACAAACGCTATTATAAATGATATAACACCATTATTGATGGCTTCTTGTCCTAGCGTTGGTCCTACAATGTTCTCCTGAACAATGTGAGCGGGAGCCGGCATTTTACCTGATTTCAGTGTGTTTGCTAAATCCTTTGCTTCATCTACTGTAAAGTGACCGGTAATTTGAGAGCTACCCCCATCAATTTCGTTATTTACCGTTGGGAATGAATAAATATAACCGTCCAGAGCAATAGCAATAGATTTTCCGATATTGTCTTTCGTCATGCGCCCCCATACTTTAGCACCTTCCTGATTCATCGTCATGCTCACCTGAGCTTCAGATGAATTTTGACTGAAATCAGCACGGGCATCAGTAATTACATCTCCGGCAAGCGGTGCACGTCCATCACGATTTGTTATTTTAATTGCAATTAGCTGGAAAATTTCTCCTTTTTTATCAATTGATTTTACAGACCATCTCAGTCCCAAATCGCGTGGTAAAGCTTCTTTAACCTGTTTGATTTTCAAATACGTATTGATTTGAGCAGTATCTTTACTGTGAGCGTATCCTACTATCGGACCGCGAGCCACTTGTCCACCCTGAGCGTTGACTTGAAGAATTGCAAATAAAGGATTTTCTTTTTGGCTTTTTTCAAGTACTTTAGCAGAGTCTGTGGTCGAAGTGTTTTTGTGTTGCAATACGGCTTTCAAGCTATCTACCTTGCTTAATACAGGCGCTTTGCTTGCTGTAATTGTTGCTTTAGAAGTAGTAACAGGTGTAGTTGCGGTAGTTGAATCTTTCACAACAGCTACGCCCCCGTTTTTCTGTATGGTAGCGATTACTTTATTCGCCTCAGACAGGTTATTTATAATTTCATTTAATTCATAAGTTTCCCAAAACTCAAGGTTCGCAGATCCCTGCAGCAATTTACGTACACGTGCTGGTTCTTTTACTCCCGGAAGTTCAATTAAAATACGTCCGTTACCCAGTTTTTGGATATTAGGTTGAACCACACCGAAGCGGTCAATGCGTTGACGTAATACATTGAAAGAGTTGGCAATAGCTCCATCGACCTCAGTTGTCAAAACTTTTACCACATCAGCATTTGAAGTTGTTAAAGAAATTTTATCTTTCAACTCGAATGTACTGAAGATGGTTGACAATTTGGCTTGAGGGTCAAGTTTGGTATAAGATTCTACAAACAAATCTATATACGTTTTTTGACTGTTAGTTTTTTGGAGCTCAGTGGCATTTATTAATGCTTGATTAAAATTTGCGTTGGTGTTGAAGTCAGATAGTGAACGAATAATATCGGCAACCGATACTTCAAGTGTTACGTTCATACCTCCTTTCAAGTCAAGACCGAGATTAATTTCCTTTTCGCGACATTCCTTCAGTGTGTATCCTAACCACACTTTTTCGCTAGAAATAGAGTCTAAATAATTGAACTCTTTCGTTTTATCTCCTTTAGCATAAGCTATTGCCTTTTTGCTGTACGAATTTGTAACAACGCTAAATGAAAGATAAAATAGGCACACTAAAGTCAGTGCTAGTGCAAAAATCCTGACAAGTCCTTTGTTTTGCATGGAAAAATTTATTTAAAAATAAGACAATTAATTATTTCGGTTTTTTTAAAGAGCTGCAAATATAGCATTTTTTTTATTACTAACATAAAAAAATGACAATCAGTAGTTCTGTGTAGAGAAATAAATGGAAAAAAAACAGGCTGTCTCATGTAGAAACAGCCTGATCTTAGTTGCGGAGGCCCGACTCGAACGAACGACCTTTGGGTTATGAGCCCAACGAGCTACCACTGCTCCACTCCGCGATATTTTGTGGGTGCAAAAGTACAATATTAATTTGAATACACAAGGCTTTTCATGTTATTTTTTAAAAACAGCTCAGAATGAG
>Ga0302167_10001159_pt1 | contig 11724 bp, 10 predicted proteins | sample I_Fen_N1_1_FD_193496 | JGI IMG/M metagenome (GOLD analysis project Ga0302167, IMG submission 193496) | Peat permafrost microbial communities from Stordalen Mire near Abisko, Sweden - I_Fen_N1_1 | ecosystem: Environmental > Terrestrial > Soil > Wetlands > Permafrost | place: Sweden: Abisko...
AGGGTGCAGATAATCAACGCCCCTTATCAATCGCGCGTCGGCGTCCTTGGGAGACCAGCCGAGCTTGATGCCGGCTTTCTCGGCCGCTGTCACAGAATACTGTGCTTCAGCACCGACCACTGCAGCTACTTGCACCTCTCCTTTCCAAACCCGCAGAGCTGCTTCATGGATGAACGAGATAGGCGTCTCGCCTCCTACCGCGCCATAGGCCTTGTGCGATGGGCTAATCCCTATGCGCTCGGAAAGCAAGCCAGGCGCATCCTTATAGGGCCAGGAAAACTCCTGGACGACGTCGAGCGAGTCGATTTGCTTTAGCAGATCGCCCCCTGAGTCCCCGTCAGCCGCCCGCAACGCTAGCTCCATCAGTGTGATGGGCTCCATTGCATGAGTGAGGTTTTTGGAGCGTTGAGTTATCTCTCCAACCCCGACAATCACTGGTGTTCTGTCATTGAATGTATTCATGCGTTCATCGTAGGAGGCCCACGGCTTGCCCAAATCGTCGCTTCCGACGATTAACGATATTTTTTTTCTGCCTAGAGTGGAGCCTGCTGAGGATTTGCCAGATGGTATGGCTTGAGGAGGTGCGATGAACCACAGTGATTGGCGTGCAGCTTGGCAACCTATGATTAACGCCGTGGGGACGGAATTTGATGCGGAACCGGCAAGGTTCGTGGCGGACAGGATTGAGGCCAGCGCACTGAGGCGGTATTTGGAGCCGTTGGAGTTTGACTGTCCTCTGCACTACGACTCAGACGTCGCGCGTGAGCTGGGGTACACAGAGGTTGTTGTGCCTTGCTCAGCTTTGGTCACCTTTGCTTACCCTCCCATGTGGCGTCCGGGCGAGCAGCTTTTCACTGACTCTGAGCGCAATGCGCAGCCTAGCGGCCTTGCGATTTCGGGATTCATCACCGGTCTTGAGCCCGAGACGGTCGGTTTTTTTGCGACTAATTTTGAGGCTGACTATTTGCACCCGGCCTTAGTGGGAGATCGACTAGCCCGAGTCGGAGCACTATTAGTTGCGTGCGAGCCAAAGGAAACGTCGGTTGGGCGAGGAGCATTCCTCACATGGCAGTCGAACATCGTAAACGACCGCCATCAACTCATCGCTAGGTTCAAAAACACCTTCTACCGCTATGTCCCACACGACTTGGTGGTCTCATGACTTCTTTGGTGTGGAATGCGGTGGAGCAGGGCGAAATACTCAACCCAATGAGTTATCCGCTGACGGTGTACCGCCTCGTAATGGCAGCGGGCGCAAATCGCGATTTCAATGCGATCCACCATAACTCTGAATACGCACAAGCAACTGGAGCGCCCGACATTTATGCCAATACTCTGCTGTTGCAGGGTATGTGGGAGAAATTTGTTCGGCATCATGTAGGAGCTAGTGCTCGAATTTTGCATTTAAGAAATTTCAAAATGCGAAGCTTTAACTGTCCCGGCGATGTGGTTGTCGTTAAAGGGAGAGTGCTCCGAAAGTGGAGGAAGCTTGAAGAGGGATTTCTGGAGTTCGAGGTCTGGTCTGAAAATAAACATGGTGTTTCAGTAGGGCCTGGTTCGGTAGTTGTAAGTGTGCCAATAAATTAGCTGGAACAAGAAATTAGTTGGCTGATGTCGTTTTGAAGGTGGAATAAAAAATGAATAGAACACTTCTGGAAGGTATTCGCGTCGTAGATCTGACGACCGTGATTTTTGGGCCATATTGCACTCAGATTTTAGCTGATCTAGGTGCGGACGTAATCAAGATTGAGCCTGCCACGATTGGAGACGCGTCACGTAATATTGGGAAGTCTGCTTGCACGCCTTTGATGGGCGCTCTTCATATGCGTATGAATCGCGGTAAGAGATCAGTTGTTTGGGATTTGAAAAATTCCGAAGGTAGGGAGGCGTTTGAACGATTGGTCGAAACGGCTGATGTAATTATTCATAATATTCGGCCAGATGCCGTTTCCAGATCTAACATTGACTATGAAACTATTCGCAGTATCAAACCCGATATTGTGTATGTTCATTGCACCGGTTTTGATACGGCTGGGCCTTACAGCGGTTTACCTGCCTATGACGATATTATTCAAGCAGCTTCCGGAGCGGCATCACTCTTACCTCTGGTAGACGGCAACCCATCACCACGATTCGTCCCGATGGCCTATGCGGATAAAGTGTCTGGTCTGCACGCGGTTTACGCCGTACAAGCCGCACTTATTCACAGACTACGCACAGGGGAGGGTCAACAGGTCGAAGTGCCCATGCTGGAAGCGATCGCAAGCTTCAATCTTTTGGAGCATCTGTATGAGCGGACATTTGAGCCGGCTATCGGGACAACGGGCTACAAACGCCAGCTGGATCCAAGCCGCCAACCGATGAAAACGAAAGATGGTTATATTGTCATTGCGCCGTACCAGGATGGTAGATGGATCAGCTTCCTGCAGCTTGCGAAGCTGGAGCATGTCTTGGACGAGCCGGGTTTAACCAACCTGGCTGAACGCCGAGAGAACGCCGATCGGCTATATGACTACATGGCACAAGTTCTTCCTGAGCGAACCACAAGCGAATGGTTAGAGCTGCTTGGGCAACGAGGTATTCCAGCGAGCCGAGTAAATACCCTTGACGATTTGTTGCACGATCCACAACTAAAGGCTTCTGGACTATTTGTAGAGCGAGAGCATCCTACCGAGGGGATGTATATTGAGGTTGCTGCTCCAGTTAAGTTCTCATCCCATAAGCTCGAGCTTCGGCGGCATGCGCCTTTGATTGGCGAGCATACGGATGAGGTAATGAAGGAGTTAGGCCTTTAAACTTAGTTATGCAGGTTTGTTGAGTTGTAAAGTGCACTTCCAGTGATGGCTCGGGTTGCTAGTTTTATTCCCGGGCACCCCTCTTGTAAAATAAAAATAATAGTGGGATTGAAGATGTTTCATAAAAATATAAGCTCGGTTGTTGCGGTTTCGTTTGTCCAGATTTCTTGTCTAGGCGTTCCAGTGGCAGCTAATGCGGAGGGTTTTTTTGAAGACAGCCACGCGCAATTAGATCTGCGCAATTTCTACATGAATCGTGATTACCGGAACGACAATCTTCCAGACGTTCCACGGCATAAAGGCAAAGCCCAGAGTAAATCAGAGGACTGGGGGCAGGGGTTTTTACTGAGGCTGAACTCAGGCTTCACCGCGACTCCGATAGGGTTCGGATTAGACGCGTTGGGTTTGTATGGCGTTAAACTCGACTCCGGTGCTGGGACAGGTGGAACTGGTGTACTTCAGCGCAACCCGGTCAGTGGCAAATCGGAAAGCAATTATGGCTTCCTAGGAATAACAGCCAAAGCCAAATTCGCTAACACTGTTGGAACTGTAGGCAATCATGAGCCTCTGCTTCCAGTGATCTATCGAAACGATACGCGTATGTTGCCTAGTACCTACGAAGGTTTCCAGTTAGTCTCCAAGGACTTCGATAAACTGACGCTTACTGCTGGTCAATTTGACAAGGTTCATCTTCGCGACTCCTCCGATACCCAAGACATGGTTATGTATTCTATTGGCTCCACAGGCGGCGTGGAGTCGGATCAGTTTCAGTATGCTGGAGCAAGTTATGCCCTAACGCCTTCTTCTGCGTTGACCTATTTTCGTGCTGAGTTGCGGGATAATTATCAACAAGACTACCTTGGTTATACCCGAGGTTTTAATTTGAGTGAAGGGTATAGCTTAAAAGCCGATCTACGTGCTTTTAAAAGTGACTCGGAAGGTGCCACGAATGTTGACAATTTCTATTATGGGGCGTTTCTTACTGTCACCAATCTTAATCACGCGCTAGGTTTTGGATATCAAGACCAGTCAGGGCGTACTGGGATGCCTTTCCTTGTTGGTACTGATGCATATATTGTCAATATGAGCAATTATGCGACTTTTCTTAGGCCCGAAGAGCGTTCCTTTCAAGTGCGCTACGATTACAATTTTGCGCCGATAGGTATCCCTGGCCTTACATTTATGGGGCGATACATATCCGGCAGCCAGTTTGAGGTGAGAGGCGAGTCGGCGCGCGAGTGGGAAAGGGATCTTGAGGTGGCCTATGTAATACAAAGCGGATTCGCTAAGGACTTTGCGGTGCGCTGGAAAAATATTATGTACCGAGGTGACCACGCAACTGGGTTGAATGAAAATCGGTTGATACTTTCGTATGTGTTCAAGTTCAAATGATTGAGGTGAGAGGTGTCAGTTCCTGGCGCCTCTCAGCTATGATGTTTCAACTTATAACTTGGTGCTGATTTGCTTGGGTAGCATTTGCCAGTTAAAGTTCAGCAAGCTACAGCGGTCTGCAGTGAAGAGGATTTCGGTGATCGAGCAGTTTTCGATTACAGTAAGTAGCTTGTGCCAGCTCGATTTCTCCAGTCCCAAGACAATACAGACCACTGCGGCGATGACGCCTGCCGATGTTACAGCGAGCAGAGTCAGCCCGCCGGAAACCTCGGTATGCTTCATGATATCTTTTAGCCAGTTCTTCGCTTGATTGAAGAAATGCTCGATAGGCATGCGGCCTTCTATCACGATCCTGGATTCTGCCCAGTCGCGGCATCCTTGAATGTAAGCGTTTACCTGTTCGGGCAATGGTTTATTTTGCATTTCAGTAACGGATAACTGTCTAGCTTTCGCCGCTGCAGCATATATCTCATTTCCTTCTGCGAACTCGTCAAGCCTGGAGTCTGTTTCGATAAAACCTTTGAAATCGCAACTTGTTAGGATCAGGTCGACGGTCTCGGCATGCCGTGTACGAGGGCCTTTTAGCACATGAGTAAAAATCTCCGGCTTATCGTGTAACTGCTTTCCTGTTTCGATGGCTTGGGCTCTGCCGATATCTGATAGCTTGTCATAATTGTCGTTGGCGAACAGTGCCTGCCCATGCCTCAGCAGTATTAACTTACTCATTTTCAAGAATCCAATACTTTTGGATTGCTTTCGCTCAGACGAATCCGGGTGACGAGTTTCAGGTGATCTTTCACCGCTTGGTGCAGAGCCTCTCCGTGATCCGCTTTACCCTCCCTGATGAGGCGTGCCAGTTCTTGATTCCCGTCGTTAATTGAAAGTAATGGGTTGCTCAGCGTCTGTCTCATGCTCTCAGCCTGTTGGCTATCGTGAGTTTCGCCGCTGCGCAGTTGCCTTTCTGCAATAGAAATGGCATTCATTGCCATCCGCAAAAGAATTCTGTCACTTGCGCTAGCCGTCGAGAGAAAGTGCTCTTTAAGCATGTGAGATGTACTCTGGAGCAAGTCAGCAGTGGAGGGGAGAGGTCGCATCAGTTATTCTCCGTGAGTTTGAGGATTTCCCATTCGAGTTCTGGCACCATGTGTCCAGTAAGCGCAAGTAACAAAGATGGTGCTTCAGCGCCACGAAACCGTTCCGCTTGCTCAAGTGCAATTACTGCCCATCGTACATGCGCCATAACCTCCCAATACGCTACCAAGCTTTTATCAATTTTTCGGCCAGATTGTCTTTCATAACCATTTATAAAATCAGCCCTGGAACCAATCCCTCCCGCTTCGCTTTTGACTTTTCCAAATCTCCAGCACTTCGCGCAGAACCAACCGATATCCTGCAGGGGATCCCCCCAGGCTGCGAATTCCCAATCAAGAATTCCAGTCAAGCCTTGATCGTCAACCATGTAGTTGCCAGTCCTGAAATCGCCGTGAATCAGCGTGACAAGATCAGTCTGTGGTGCATGGCGCTCCAACCATCTGATTGCCCACTCCAACACTGGATGATCTTGGGGATGACTATCGAGGTAAGCTCTATGTTGGCGTATCAGATGATTGGCAGGTGAGTCATCGTAAGTCTCTAGGAAATCGATCCTACTGGTGTGCCGGGTGATCGCGTGGATTGTTGCCAACTCGACACCCAGCCTCTCAGCAAGCTGAACTCTATCCGGTGCATAGGTCATATCCTTCACCAAGATATGCCCGGATGCTATTCCCTTAATGCAACGCATGAGAAAGAATTTTCGCCCAATTAACGATGAATCGTCACACAACCACAAGGGCTCTGGGACAGTTACCCCTGCGGCAAATACGGTGCGTAATAGCTCAAACTCTTCAGGTCGCCCATGGCTGATATTCACGCCAGCTGTCTCGGAGTCGCATCTAAGTACGCACTCCATTGTTCCTTCCCACTGACCACCTTCAATAGATAATGTAGTGAGCCAGTTTTCTTGGACTGCTCCGCCATTCAGAATCTTCATATTAACAATGAGAGCTTTCTGAGCTGAGGCTGCTTTCGCTACAAATTTTTCAATTGCTAGACGTTGTGAATTGTTCATGCGGCCTCACAAAGTGCTCACAAGATGACCATGATCTACAGCGAGGCAACTCCCAGTCAGTGCTCTTCCAGCGTCTGATGTGAGGAGAAGCAGTGGGCCATCTAAATCACTCATTTCTCCAAAACGACGCCTTGGAATCGACTTGCGCATTTTTTCTCCAGCATCGCTGGTCAAAAACTCACGGTTTAGGTCAGTGAGAATGTAGCCTGGCAATAGGGCATTAACACGGATGTCGTACCTAGCAAGATCCAGTGCCAATGCCTTGGTAGCTTGTAACAAGCCAGCTTTAGAAATTGCGTACGGAGCAATTCCTCCAGCCACCCGCTCGCCCAGAATTGATGCGATATTCACGATGCATCCCGGCTTACCAACGTCCACGAGAGTCCGTGCTGCCTCAGTAGCAACAAGCCAAGCGCCCTTAAGGTTTGTATCGATGACACTATCCCAGTCCCTTTCGGATTGGGATAGCGTAGGCTTCATCACTGCAAGCCCGGCATTATTGATGATGATGTCCGCCACAACATCTTGCGCCGCAAGAGAGCCGAAACAAAACTCCACGGACTGCGAATCAGTGACATCCATTGAGACTGCCAAGCTATCGGGATTGATGTCTCTGATTTCGGTGAGGAGTTCTCTTAGGTTGTCGGATCTTCGCGCAGTTACTACCACGCGTGCTCCAGCACGACACAAAGTGTGTGCAAAATGTCGACCCAAGCCGCTGGATGCACCAGTAATTAAAGCTGTCTTTCCACTTAAGCTAAAAGCTGGTTGAGCGTATGAGTAACTCATTTTTCAGCCCCTTTGCCTTTAGAAGCATTATCGGATGCTGAGAGAATTTTCTTGCCTAAGCTAAAGCGATGAACTTCGCTCGGGCCATCGTAAATACGGAAGGCACGCATATCTGCAAAAATTTTTGCGACAATAGTTTCATGCGTTACGCCTTGCCCGCCCAAGATTTGGACACTTCGATCTACCACGCGCCATTGCGCTTCTGAGCAAACGACCTTGGCTACACTGGATTCAAAATTACAACGCTCGCCCTGGTCAAGCATCCATGCTGTCCGCAGAATGTGTAACCTCGACGTGACGAGATCCATTTCGTTATCGGCCAGCATGAAGCTCACACCCTCATGCTCGCCCAGAACTCGACCGAATGACTGGCGGTTGCGCGCGTGTTCAAGGGCTGTATCGTGAGCGCGCTGCGCTTGTCCCAACCATCGCATGCAGTGGGTCAGCCTCGCGGGGGCGAGGCGAATTTGTGCGTATCGAAAACCCTTCCCAATCTCGCCTAGAACGTCATTGCGGGACACACGCAGGTTAGTGAAGCGGAGCACACCGTGGCCCCCAGTGAAACAGGTATCAAGTGCTTCCATAGTCCTTACGTACTCGATCTCAGGCCTATCCATGTCACTCAAGAACATGGTCGCCGTACCATCCTCCATTTTTGCCATGATGATGGTGAATTTGGCGCCCTCAGCTCCAGTGATGAACCACTTTGTACCGTTGATCAGGAAGTCTTCACCATCTTCTACGGCGGTAGTGGTAAGCATCGAGGGGTCGGCACCAGCACCAGGTGGCGGCTCGGTCATCGCGAAGCAGGATCGGGTATGGCCTTCAACAAGGGGTTTAAGCCAGCGGGATTTTTGCTCTTCAGACGCGATCACCGACATCAGATGAATGTTGCCTTCATCAGGCGCGTGAATGTTGAGAGCTGTAGGGCCGAGGGTTGAGTAGCCTGCTTCTTCGAACACGATCGCTTTTTCTACGTGGGTTAGGCCGAGGCCACCCATATCCCGATCAGCATGCGGTGTCAGCAGCCCAGCACCTCTTGCCTTTGCTACCAAGTCATTTCTCAAGTCTTCTGAGGGGCCGTGCTCCGTCTGTCGTGGATCAAGCTCAAACGGAATGATTTCTTGGCGGATGAAGTTTCGTACGCATTTCTGAAGCTTTTCCAGCTCCTGATCGATCAGGAAATCCATTGCACATCCTCAGGTTGTTATTTGGGGCATTAGATCTCCTTTTCGTCGAACTCCGGATCGTCATTTCCGACGATATTGATCTTAAAATTCCGTGCTTCGGGCTTCCTTGCCCTCAGGAGGGCGATGGCTGAGGCTTGCTCCAAAACGTGTATGAAGGGCAGAATCGATATCGTTGAAAGGATTTGAGGGCTAACGATGAGCGATACGCGAAGCTACAGTCACCGGCAATCCGTTGTGCCGGCGGCCAAGGTTGTTGCACCAAGCGGCCCGTCTGTAGAGGTGTTGCGTAGCGTCTTGGAAGACGAGATCGATAATATCCAGTCTGCTAGTCTCGTTTTGGTTCATGGGCCGGCGGGGTTCGGCAAGACTACGATAATGCTTCAGTTGCAGAATCTCCTACAAAGTGAGGGAGCCGAGACAGCCTGGCTCACTTTAGATCCTGCGGATAACGATATTTCTAGGTTTATTTCGTGCATTGCCGCTGCAACACATGCTTGGAAAGACATGGAGTCGGCCCACATTTCATCGGTCGCCTTGATTGAAAGTTTGGCTAAGCGTAATACTCCATTTGCACTGTTTCTGGATGACTTCGAAGCCGTGCCGGCCGCGACAGTAACTGCACTTGTGCGATCCATTTTAGATGTTCTCCCCAAGACTGGTAAGCTAATTATCGGTACTCGTGTCATGCATGATATCGGTGTTGCACGTCTGCGAGCTCGGGGAAGGCTATTCGAAATAGACTCATCAGTATTAAGATTTAATATAGATGAGACGAATGAATATTTTGCCTTAAGAAAGCAATTAGGCCTTACCCCTGAATTGGTATATCAGCTACATCAGAAAACAGAGGGCTGGATTGCTGCGCTTTGGCTTGCCTCACTTGCTATGGAAAGAAAGAGCGTTAGCACTAACTTCATTGAGAACTTCAGTGCAGGAGATAAGGCGCTTGGCGATTTCCTTGCTGAGGATGTCTTGGCTCATCAGGCGCCAAACGTAACAAGGTTTTTATTGCGCACTAGCATTCTTAGGTACCTTGAGCCAGATCTTTGCCATGCTTTGGTTCCCGATTCAAAACCTTTGGAAGTACTAGGTCGTCTGGTGTCGGAAAACATATTTATAAGCTCTCTGCCCAGCGATTATAATGCATATCGATATCATAGCTTGTTTCTGTCCTTCTTGCGCAGGCGTCTAGCTTTAGAATTACCTAATGAAGTCCGTCAGTTGCATCTGGTTGCTGCAAAGTGGTATGAATCTAAAGGCCGGTACCCATCAGCAATTGATCATGCGATAAAATCCGAGAGCTGGGAGTATGCAGTAAGTATGCTGTTGGCGAAAGCGCATCACTTCTTGGAAGAAGGTCGTATGCGTCTCCTCACTCGTTGGTTTGAAGTCATTCCTGAGGGTGTGCTTGGCGAACATTCTTTGCTGCAAGCGATAAGGGTCTGGTCACTGTTATTTACAGCAGGCCCAACCGCTGCTTATGAAGCATTTATGCGTTTCGGGTATGACAAACGCTCCGACTCCTCCGCGCTCGCGCATGCAAATGCTCAAATTCCTCTTCTGTTGGCAATGGCTGACAAATATGGAGAGGCACTGCAGGTTGGTAGTATCAACTTGTGTTCCCTGCCGACATCTAGTCGCTTTGCTGATAATGTATTGCGAAATGCAATGGCCAATGTTCTGACAGTTATGGGGGATAACTCAGAAGCGCAGAAGCTTATAGATAGCGCTAGGGGTAGCGACGGCAAAAGCATTTTCTTTCGTATGTACGCTGAGTCGCAGGAAGGTATGATTAACTTCATGGCTGGCAGATTGCAACAGGCCACAGCGTGTTTTGAATCAGCAGTTCTTGCTACAAAAGCGTCCTCCACTGATTTGACTGGAGGGAATGCTTGGGCCGGTATTTTATACGCATGCGCGCTTTATGAGGCACATGACTTCGATATGGCTGAGCGGCTCGTTGACGTCTATCTACCTATGGCATGCGATGCAGGTCTGCCTGATCACATGTATATGGGCCACATTATCAAGGCCCGGATATCATTCAGTCGCGGTGACGTTTCCAGTGCCTTCTGTGCACTGACAGATTTGGAATATCTTGGTCACCACCGTGGTCTGCAGCGTGTAGTATCTAGTGCAAAGCTAGAGCGAAGTCGTTTGCTATTATTGCAGGGAGATGCGCAAGGTGCTAAAGAAGAATTGACTCGCGCTGGATCATATGAACGTAGTGGTTCGCAGGATCTGCGATTGCTTGCAAATGAGACGAGCTATGCTGAGCTAAGTAATATTCGTTGGGATATTCACTTCGGTGATTCGTTCTCTGCATTGGCCAAGTTGAATCGGGAAATTTCTGAGGCAGTAAGTCAGCATAGGTATCTTCGGATTATCAAGCTGCAAATCGTGAAGTGCATAGCGCTACAGCGTTCAGGTGATGCATCATCTGCTCTCAAATTACTGGCTGATACTTTAAAATCGGCTTGCAGCGAAGGTTTTGTACAACTTTTTATTGAGGAGGGTGTACAAGCGTTGCGCCTCATACAGCGCTACAAACTGCTTCTTGATGAAATGGTGGGTGGTTCCCGGGATTCAAAACTTGTCGCTTATCTTGGAGCGCTACTCACAGCATTTGGAGATTGTCACCTATCATCGGAAACTGTTGTTTTTAATGATGTGCTTTTAGAGCCACTCACTAGGAAAGAACTACACGTTATCCAGCTGACAGCAGATGGCTGCTCAAATGCTGAGCTATCCAGGCAGCTCAAACTGTCTGATAGTACTGTAAGGACGCACCTAAGGAATATCAACTCCAAACTTAATTGCCATAGTCGATCTGAGGCTGTCGCTACAGCTCGACGTCTGTCACTTATAACCTAATCTGGATGTGGCTACAAAGCAGGGGCTCACTTGAGCGTTCGGTGATACTTATCGACTACGCTACAGTCCGACAGCAGGGGGTGCGCGGCCGGCCGGCACCGCCGCCGCAGCACTGCTACGCGGTCAAGACAAATGCCCCCACTGTGTGGGGGCAATTTACGTACCCATTCAGACCCTCAAATTTTTTCAATTACGGCCTGCCAATTGATCGCCAGTGATGCAGAGTGCTTTGGATTACGGAAAAACCAGAGCGATTTCTGCCGTCCCAAACCGGACGATCAATGGGATCCTGAACGTTAGTTAATTGAGCTTTGCTTGTGATTAATCTGACGTCTTCTATAGTCTGGTTAGACCTCAAACTATTAACTCATCACTGAGTTAGCGTGCCTTCTGCATTCGGTTAGCTAACGCTACAGCTGAGAGGTCTGCCATTGGCGTTTTACATTTTCGAGAGTGGTTTTGTAGGCTGCGTACGGTGGCGGAGGAGATGTTCTTGAGAATCGCGGAGCTGGCGAAGGCTGCAGAGTATCCCCGACTTTTACAAAGGTATCACGAGCTACGTTATGTGGATGAA
>Ga0302167_10001160_pt1 | contig 11715 bp, 7 predicted proteins | sample I_Fen_N1_1_FD_193496 | JGI IMG/M metagenome (GOLD analysis project Ga0302167, IMG submission 193496) | Peat permafrost microbial communities from Stordalen Mire near Abisko, Sweden - I_Fen_N1_1 | ecosystem: Environmental > Terrestrial > Soil > Wetlands > Permafrost | place: Sweden: Abisko...
TCTCCATTATCGGGGCAAGTTCGCGTTCTTATTAATCGTCAGTCGGACTGCTCGTCTGCAGCAACTACAGGTCTGACAGTGAATACTAACGTAATTAGTAGCAATAATACTCAAGATAACCCTGCGGCTGCCGGAACAGATTCGTGGATTGGTCATTTATACGACACGCAGAATACTGCTACTCGTTTTGATAATTATTTAGGATATTTTCTTGTGCCCGGTTTTGGGGGAAATCCGGATACATTTCAGGAAATGTTTGGAACAACAGGATCTTTTCCTGATGGAGCTAATGATGATAATATGACTTTCAACATATATTCAAATAGCTCTGTGCGAGCTAAAATGCTGGATGCAAACTTTGCCGTTCGCTTCCGAATGAATTCAACAAAAAGAGGATTCTACAGATTTGATGCGGCGAGTGATGATGGAATAAGGCTTTCTGTTGATGGAACCTCTGTATATGACCATTGGGATGATCATAGTCCTTGGGTTGATAGCAATATGCTTCTTTCACTAACGGGGAGTAGCTCACTGGCTCTGGAGTATTATGAACAAGGAGGACAAAACATTGTAGGTTTTTATAATTTAGTTCAGATATTTTCTAATACACTAAGTACGAATGTTTCTCAGGCTTTGTGCAAAAGCACAGCAGGCTCTGCTATAGGAGGAGATGACTTTCCGGCAACATTACCGACTAATATGAGCAGAGGTGGATATCAATGGTATTACAGCACTCCATCCGATCCGACAAGAAGAATGATAAGTGGTGCTACGAGTGCTACTTATACACCAAATGCTTCACTTGCACCTTTTAATAATGTGGTAGGAGTTTATTATCTTTACAGAAGAGCAACAATAAATAGTACATACAATTCGACAACCCTTCCTACAAATGCGACTGGAAACCCCTATAATGCCAGTGCAACAAATGAATCGAATGTGGCTACTATTCGAATTAAAGCCTGTCCTAATTACTGGATTGGAGGAGCTCTGCCACTCAGTACTACCTGGAATACAAGTACTGACTGGAATACATCTTCAAACTGGTCTGATGGAATTCCTTTTCCAGGTGACGATGTGGAATTTGCTACAACCTCAAATAGTGGAAATGGAGGCGCAGATGCCAAAAATAACATGGTGCTGGATAACAGTTATACCGTTGGTAATTTCAAAAACCAATCCGGAAAACAGGCCGTAATAAATCCCAATGCCGCTCTTATTGTGAACAATACAATCACGACCTCTAGTGCTGACCGGATTTATATCAAATCGAGTTCGAGTCAGCCTAATGGTTCATTAATTTTTCAGAATGCTCAGTCGAGTCCCGCTACCGCTACTGTAGAGTTTTATATCAAGGGCGTGCATTCTAATACTCCTGCTGTAGCCAATGGAGTGAATTATTTTTATAGCTGGCAATTTTTCGGCATTCCATTTAGGAGTGGCACAGCCAGTCCAAGTTTCGACGGTTATTATGTACGCTCGTACGATGAAAGCAAAGCAGTAGTGAATGGAAAGTGGACAGCATTAACGAACTCTTCAGTAATGAATTCGTTTGGAGGTTATGAGATAACCCAGACGAGTAACACCCCAACTACTGTCGCCATTCAGGGAACGTTGGAGAATAACAGTACAACCATTCCACTTCCATATACTACGGGTGCATATGACCCCGGACAGCATATTTTGTCCAATCCTTATACAGCAGCCATTGATGTTCGTCAGCTGGTTTTTGGAGCTAACACCGAACAAACGGTTTATCTTTACAACACCGGCTCCTTTGCCAGTTGGTATAATAATAATGGAGAGCTAACTACGACAGCAAGCAGTCCCGGTACGTACACAGCTATGCCTAAGAGTAGTGCTGGAACAGGAAGTATTCCGTACGATATTCCATCTATGTCTGGTTTTCTTGTAAAATCTACTGGTGCATTAGGTAGCCTGACGATAAATTATAGTTCGGTAATAACCAAGAACGTAAATCAGCAGCGCGCGCCTCAAAACCGAGATTCAGAGGCTCCCAAAACTACCGATAAGGTTTATCTTGCTATCGCACTTCGTGGAGAGTATTCGGGAGATAATATGTGGTTGATCAATGAACAGGGTACCACCCACGGATACGATAACGGTTGGGATGGTTATAAGCTGTCCGGCTTTGCAGGGACTCCACAGCTATTTGCCATGGAAGAAAGCGGTAACTATCAGATAAGTGTTTCCGAAGATATGAACAATACCTATCTGGGATTTCAAGCAGGTGTTGATCTGGAAGACACCCTTACGTTCCACAGCGAAAATCTGGAAAAACAATATTCGGGTGTTTACCTGATAGACCTTGTAGAAAAGAAGGTAGTGAATATCACTCAATCGGGAAGTAAGTATTCGTTTAAGAGTGAGTCAACACCATCACCAGTAAAGCGTTTTAAAATAACAACTGAACCATATATCAAGGATGCTCAAGATTTGAGCAGTCAGATCAAGTTGTTTAATGATAATGAAACCGTTTTTGTAGAGAACCTAAGTAATGAAAAAGGAGAGTTGTACGTATATGATATTATGGGCCGTTATTTGAAGAAAGAGACTTTCGGTCCTAACAGCATTTCTTCCTATTCATTTCCCCTGACAAGCGGAGCTTATGTCATCAAGGCTCAGAGTGCATCAGAGAAAGTAAGTAAACGAATCATAGTAAAACATCAAGGTGAGTAACAAAAAGAAAAACATATTAGTTTGGATTTTTACATGGGCAATTTTGCTCCTGGTTGTACTTTATTCCCCTTTGGGAAGTCCTGATTTATATTCTTCTGCGGATGGATTCTATACGGCAGTTCCTAATGCCGACTTGAGTGGCAGCAATTTGGGCAGTGGAAGTTCCAATTTCAGCACCACTCCGGATTATAATGAGTTGAATGTGCCTGACTACAATTCAGCAGAAGGAACAAAGTTATCTTCCGGAAATTATAATTATACTCCTAATTCAGGAAGTTCATCAGGCTCTACATCGCATACTTCTTATGCTGTTTCACAAACTGATCCTATTCAGAGTGTTAAGACAAACAATTCTTCGACCGGATTAAATGAAGGTGGTAGCACTTTTATATCCAACAATTCATCGAAAAGCAGTGATGCCAGTTCGGCAGTTACAATGAGTAGCGGTGGTGTTACCACCCTGTCTTCTGACTTAACCACACCTCCAACAACGAAGCAAGCTGTAAATTATGGTGCTAATCAGGGCGGTACAGACCCCGGTGGCGATCCTACAGGTCCACCACTACCGATAACTGACGGTTGGATTTTCATGTTACTATTAGCAGCGACTTATGGTGTAGCTAAAAAATGGCTGATTAAAGTCGTCTAATATCTGTTTTAAATAATATTAATGAACCCAGGTTATTTGAAGAATAACTTGGGTTTTTCATGTTTGACAGATTGATAAAGGTTGTAAATACTTACTTATTTATAGTCGTTATACACTCTTTCAGCTTTTTTATTATAGAATCATACACATTTTCTACTACATTTTGCGTCTAATAAATACTTTCTTGTATAGTTATCTATGCTGTTATTGTTTTATCTGGTTTATATCTTATTTATTATCAATAGTTTATTGACAAACTTTATTTTATTATTTATTTTTATTCTGTTTATATGCATATTCTGTCATATTAATCTTAGAATTTTATTCTACAATAAAGTAATTTTTTCAATTCAGCATGAATATTTAGCAGTAATACGTAGTATTTACCATCTTGTAAGAAGAAATACCTATACTTTAAAGTTAATATAAGTTATATGAGGACATTAATATGTAAATAAAATATAATTTATATGTGTATATTATTCTTGTCGACCTTATGCATATTTTTATCGCACCATAGTTAAATATATGTAACTCCATTATAATTGTAATACAAATTCTTACAATTATCAGTATAAAAAATAATATTGCTACATATTATTTATCACTCCTTCACTTTTTCCTTTATGCCAAGCGGTTTCCAGCGCTTTCATAAATAGTAATGTTCCAGCATTACAGAACCATGGATGATGTATTTCATAGTAATAATTACTACACACCTAAAAATAACGCTACAAAATACTGTATATCAGCAATATAAAATATTTTCATTAAGTTTGTCATGTACAAAACAACACAGGATTTAATTTTAAAAGACACACTTATGAAAGCAACTACTATTAAACTATTACTAGCGAAGCTGGCATTAATATTAGTAGTGTCTAATGCTTCTGCTCAGGATTTAATTGGAACACGTATTGATGTAAATAAAGGATCAAACTATACCGATAAATTGTGGCTTTATACTATTGGAAGTTGCACAAACAGCTTCGATAATGGTTGGGATGGATTTAAAGAAATAGGAAGTCCTAAAGTTCCGCAACTATTTGCAGTAGAGAAAGATGGAGATTACCAGATTGATGCAACAAATAATTTAAATAATACTGTACTGGGATTTATTGCCGGACAAGATTCAGTTTATACGCTTACATTTACTCACCAAAATATGCAATTGGGCTATTCTAAATTGTATTTAATTGACTCTGTAGCTAAGAAGACAATTGACGTATATGCTGACGGATCTACATACACATTCAAAGCAACTAATAAAAAGACTGTAAAACGTTTCAAAATCGTAAGTGAATTACCGTTGACTGCAACAGTACTCAAGCCTGATTCTATTGACTCTTCGAATGCTAATGAAGGAGGTATCGCTGCCACATCTATTATGGCTACAGGACCTGCAGTTGATAATCCTAAGAATGTTGTTACCTCACAACCAAGTACAGGAGATGCATCTATCGTTAAGACCAAGAAGATAAAAGTATATACAGCTCAAAAAATGATTGTTATTAATAATACAGATAAACAAGTAGGACAGTTAAACGTGTACAATGCAAGCACAGGAAAACTGGTTAAACAATCTACATTTGGTAGCTTTGCAACTACAGTAATTCCAACTGACGATTTATCCGGTAGTTATGTGGTATATGCAAAAACAACTAACGAAGAACTTTCTAAGACAGTGATTTTATAATAGAGATTAAATTTGATTGAGATTATTGATTTGATTGCAGGGCGATGTGTAGTAAAACTTTGTTTTACTACACATTTCTTTGTAAACCTCAAAAGATTTTGTAGCCAAAAATAAACGAAAATCCCTGTAGAATATCGTTTGATTTCGAATCGGGATAGGGGGGCTTAAAGCCATCCAGATAATCTGAAAAGGAGTATCTTAGATTATACTCTATCCCAAAACTGAAATTGTTATTGAATTCATATTGGTATCCTATGCCGTAAGGGATAACTGCCGAAATATCGGTTTCGTTATTTTTTCGGGTCTTGTAATTATAATCAATACGTTGGTAGTAATTGAGATTGGCGCTTGTATTAATCAGACCTATACCGAGAAAGATATAGATAGAATTAGGTGAATCTAACCTGTTAAATATCTGACCAAGATTGACTGTATATTCGCCATGAATGGATGCTTGCCAGATTTTTGATGAGAAGTCATAATTCCGGATTTCGGAAACACCGTCTGAACCGGTTACAGTGGTATAATTGATTTGTGCTCTATAGCCCAGGTTATTGGAGTATTTTGCTTTGTATCCCAGCGAAAATTCTTTATTGTCCGAGATGCCTTGAGAGAATGGAGATTTTTTTGTGTCGGCAAAACAATATTCTGTGCCTAACGAGAGAAGTATAGCTCCGCTGTTTGCATTGCTTTTTTCAATCTGTCCATACCTACGTTGAGAAAGAAGGGACAACGGAATCAGAATAATAAGCGAAAAGGATAGAAATAGTTTTCTCATTCAGCAGTGCTTCAAAAGACTTTAATGAATTTACGTATGAACAAATGAGAAATTTTAGGCATAAAGTTAAGATACAAATCTGAGATTAGGTATAAAATTTTCATGATGTCCAATATAGGCAAAATGAAGTAAGTACTACCCTGTCAATATCTAATTGTCAGAGAGGCGCAATTTACAATGATGCATGTCATTGTGTGTCCTATAAATAGCTGTTAATCAGTTGTTGATGTCCGATTAACCGAGATTATAATAATAGCAAAAACAAACACGGTAAGTTTCTTTAGAACTGTGTCTGATAAAAGAGATGGTTAAAATGAGAATAGGCAAATTCACTTGTAAAATAGGAAAAACAAGTGTATAACCTTGGTGTATAAACAAATTCGGGGCAAAAATAGGAAAAAAAACCACATTCCAAACATTTTCAGCCTGAACTGCATGATTATTTAATAAATATAAGTTTTTTCAGTACCTGAAACTACTTCCTCCAACAAACTCACGAAGCAATGAGGTGGGTGGAATCTCACGATCTAATATCGGAACAAAATAGTTCAGAAACTTAATCAAGCGATGTGTTTCGGTATATTCGTCGCAGTATTTTGGAACTTCTGCTAAAATAGGTTCTGCGTATCTTTTTAAAACTGCAAGTTCAAATAATAGAGCCGAGTTAAAAAGCACATCAGCATTTTCCTGATACGGGAATATCCACTTTTCCTCACCTCTGCGCACGCTCGGCCAGCGATTAATAGTTTCCCTCGCTGAGTAATTTCTAAAGCGAGAATCGCGAATAATACGGCGTAGAAGCCTTGTATCAGTAGTGGGTATCCAGTTGTGATTATCAATAGGGATAGTTGTAAGTGCTGAAACATAAATTTTGAATGTAGTTTCGCTTGGAATATCCGGAGTAAGTGCCGGATTCAACGCGTGTATGCCTTCCAGTACAAGAATACTGTCATCGTTTAGTTTTAGTTTTTCTCCCTTGTAATATCGTTTTCCATCCTCGAAGTTGAAGAACGGAACCTCAATCTCTTCACCTGCTAGAAGCAATTTAAGATGTTCGTTGAAAGTAGCTAAATCCAGTGCATGTAGATGCTCAAAATCATATTCGCCGTTTTCATCCAGTGGGGTTTCGTCCCGGTTCACAAAGTAGTTGTCGAGTGATACTGCTACCGGTTTTAATCCGCTTACCATGAGCTGAACCGAAAGACGTTTGCTGAAAGTTGTTTTACCGGAGGAAGATGGCCCCGAGATCAGCACAAACTTGACTTTTTCTGCTCGCTGAGATATCATATCGGCAATGGACGCCACTTTTTTCTCATGTAGTGCTTCCGATACTTTAATCATGTTGAACGACTGATTGTTGCGGCAAGCAATATTAAAATCTCCGACATTGTTTATTTTCATGATTTTGTTCCAGCCAACGTACTCTTTGTAGATGTCGTACATTTTTGGCATTAAAATCATTTCTTCCAGTTCCACAGGATTCTCGCGGCAGGGGATGCACAGCAACAATCCATCGTAATAACGTATTAAATCGTAAATTCCAAGATAATCGGTTGATGGTAGCAGCACTCCGTTATAATAATCGATATAATCATCTATTCTGAAAAACCTGAAATAGGGGTTTCCAAGTGTTTCGAAAAGTGCTGTTTTGTCGGACTGAAGATTCTTGTTTACGAACAATTCCTTTACTTCTTTGGTTTGTTTTTCCTCGCATATAATGCGTTTCCCCTGAGCGATAGTCTGGTTTACATGCTCTTTTATCTTTGCAATAATTTCGGGAGTTATTGGTTCGTTCAGATTTTCAAGTTTACAATAGTAGCCTTTGGATATGGGATGTTCTATCTGTAGAGTAACATGCGGGTACAGTTCGGAAACAGCTTTAGACAGTACCATACACAATGTACGCACATATACTCGCATGCCTGATGGAGTACTTAAATCGATGAACTCAATGTCTTTGGGTTTATATACCAGAAAATTCAAATCTTCCACTTTGTAGTTCACTCTGGCAGCCATTACCGGGTATTTCAACTCTATTTTCAGATCCTGATATATCTCTATAAGCGATGTCCCTAATGGATAATTATGATATGATTGTGTGTTTTTGCAGTAGATGGTAACCGATTTGTCCATAAAATAGCTGATTTTTATTAACGATATTTTTGCATAAAAGCGGTGTAAAATTACATTATTTTTTTTAAATGTATTTGTTTGAGTGTCTCTAATTTTTGAATTACTTTTGTAGTCAATTTTCAGGAACTTTTGATTGTGGTCTAAATGTCTTGTAAACTGAAATATAGATATTATCACTAAATCTTAGATGTATGAACTTGTTTAATGTATATCCGCTTTTTGATATCGAAATAGCTAAGGGAATTGGCTGTAGAACGTATGACAATCATGGAATCGAATACCTCGATTTGTATGGTGGACATGCTGTGATATCAGTAGGGCATTCCCACCCGTACTATGTTCAGAAACTGACTCATCAGATAGAAAATCTGGTTTTTTATTCCAATTCGGTAATAAACAAGTTGCAGGTGGAACTGGCCGAGAAATTAGGTAAAATGTCGGGCTACGAAGATTATTCTCTCTTTCTTGTAAACTCAGGAGCCGAAGCTAACGAGAATGCGCTTAAGCTGGCTTCCTTTCATACCGGACGTAGTAAAGTGATTGCTTTTGATAAAAGCTTTCATGGAAGAACCTCGGCAGCTGTGAGAGTAACGGATAATCCAAAGATTGTTGCGCCTATAAACGAAGGATTCGAAGTAGATTTTTTGCCACTAAACGATATTGAAGCTGTACGTAAATCCCTCAGTAAAGGAGATGTTTGCGCTGTTATCATTGAGGGCATTCAGGGCGTAGGCGGAATTCGTACGCCGGAAAACAAGTTTCTTCAGGATTTGAGCGAAGCGTGTAAGGCTACAGGAACAGTTCTGATATTGGACGAAGTGCAGTCTGGATACGGACGTAGCGGGAAATTCTTTGCGCACCAATATGCAGGCATTCGTCCCGATCTAATAACCGTGGCTAAAGGGATGGGTAATGGTTTTCCTATCGGAGGAGTGCTTATCAGTCCAATGTTTGAAGCATCACACGGTATGTTAGGTACTACTTTTGGCGGAAGTCATTTGGCATGTACTGCTGCTATCGCTGTGCTCGATATTATCAAAGTAGAGCACCTGGTTGAAAATGCTGAAAAGACAGGAAACTATCTGATAGAAGAACTATCTAAAATTCCTCAAATAAAAGAAATCAGAGGTTTGGGATTGATGATCGGCATTGAGTTTGAACAGCCGGTGAAAGAAATACGTAACCGTTTATTGTTCGAGAAAAAAATATTTACAGGCGCCAGTGGGACTAACACCATTCGGTTATTGCCTCCATTGTGTTTGTCCAAATCGGATGCAAACATCTTCTTGACGAGCTTCAAAGAAATTCTCCAATCGGTTTAATCCGATTGGAGTACTTTTCCTCATTTTTTCAATAGAAATTTGCATACATCACCGATGCATTGCTTTATGGGCGTAAATGCAAATCCTGTGGCCTGAATTATTTTTCGATTTGAATAATACTCCCTGTTTGTGGCTGAACGTGCCGCTCCACGATCAATTACAGGAGTGAAATTAAAAATCCGTCCTACAAATTCGGCTATGAACCCTGCTAACCAAAGTATTTTTTTTCCGATAGGAATAAATGGTCGACGTTTATTAAAACCATCGGCCATCCAGCCAAGAATGTCTTTATTAGAACAATTCTCGCCAACCAGAACGTACCTTTCGCCTGATATATCGGAGTTGGTAAGCAAGATCATTGCTTTAGCCACATCGCCGACATCTACATATCCGCTTCCACCGTTGGTGTAGAAAAGTAATCCCTTGCGCACTTGCGAAAATAGTTGTGCACTTCCGCTTTCATTCCCTGAAATTCCCAGAATTACTCCCGGGTTGACTATCACAGCTTTTAATCCCAGACTGATTCCTTTCCACACCTCTTGCTCTGACTCATATTTACTTTTTGAATAAAACGATCTTGCAGGGTGGTCTGTCCATGTTGAATTTTCATCGATTTCGGTCTTGTTTTTGTCTTCTCCACAGGCGGCAATAGAGCTTACAAAGCAAAATTTACCGACTTTAGCTTCGAGAGCAGCCGTGACAATATTTTTTGTACCCAGAATATTGGTATTCAATATTGTATCTGAATTTCCGCCCAATGAGACCATGGCTGCGCAATGATAAATTGTAGTCACTTCGCAAAGTGCCGCTCTGATTGAGTTGATATCCAGCATATCTGCTATCCTCCAATCAATACGTTCTAAAGATTTATCCGGCTCCGGGCTGTAAAAACTGAATATGGTGCGCAATGCTTGTACATTGCTTGAAGGTCGGCGTATGGCTACAACTCTTTCGTTCTGCTGTAACAGATACCACAATAAATTTCCTCCCACCAAACCGGTGGCTCCGGTTACCAATATCATTTTTCTGTAATTTTTAATTGAACTTCAAAAATACGGAAAGAAAACAGTATTTTTGCATTTAATTTCACGAAAAAAATTGTTTCCCAAAGTCATGCAAACTATTTGTGTCTATTGTGCTTCAAGCACACAGGTAAAGCCGTCTTATTTTGAAGCAACGGCCTCATTAGCTTCGATATTGGCTAAAGCAGGTTTGTCGGTGGTGTACGGTGGCGGTTCTAATGGGCTCATGGGACAGTTGGCCGATAGCATGTTGGCTTCAGGCGGTAAAATAACCGGTATCATTCCGCGTTTTATGTGCGAAGTGGAGTGGAATCACACAAATCTGACAGAGCTTATTTTGGTAGAAACCATGCACGAACGGAAGGAGAAGATGGCTCTTATGGCCGATGCTGTTGTGGCACTGCCCGGCGGATGCGGCACGTTGGAGGAACTGTTGGAAGTTATTACATGGAAACGGTTGGGGATATTCACTAAACCGATAGTGATTGTCAATTTGGAAGGCTACTTCGATGCATTGATAGCGATGCTTAACAGAGCGGTAGATGAACACTTTATGAGAGATGAACACCGGAGGATGTGGGAAGTGGTGGAAACGCCCGAAGAAGTTCTGCCTGCTATTCAAAATTCAGTAAACTGGGATTCGAACGCCAGAACCTTTGCCGCGTTATAAAAGATACTTATGCTTCAGCCCGATTCATTACATACCCTAACCGAAAGTGTCAAAGTGCTGCCTGATACGATGGCACGCCTTGATTCGTTGGCGCGGCTTGACTCCTTAGCTAAAGCAGATTCGTTGCACGTGGTAGATTCGCTCCGAGCAGTGGCTCTTATTCCTCGTGGCTTTGTAGGAGTTCCGCACCCATCGCTACCCCAAAATGAGAGCTGGGTATTTATCGTTTTGTTCATTTTGTTTTTCCTGCTGGTGTTGGCCGTTTCGCAGTCATCCGGTTTTATTTCCGAAACTATCAAAACATTTTTTCAGGTAAAGGAGCGCTCCAGTATTTTTAGCAAAGCCACTGTAAACGATTTTCAGTTCAAGTTCTTTTTAAATATATTCTCTTTAGGTGTATTAAGTTTATATGTTTACCTGATTTTGTTTAAACCGGGTGATCACTTTGTTTTTAAAGAGTATTGCATTTTCTATGCGCTCACTGCTTTATTCTTATTTCTGAAATCCTTTTTATTCAATTTCTTAGGCTATGTTTTCCTTACTCCTGTGAGTTTGAAAATGGCAAAAGAGAGTTATTTCAATGTTATATCGTTTCTGGGGATAGTTTTGTATCCATTACTCATATTGCAGATTTACATTCAAAATAACGCATATATCATACAATCTGTTAGTTTAGTAATGTGCATTATTGCATGTATTCTAGTCATAATTAAACTATTTCAAATTTTTTCCCATAAAACAGTAG
>Ga0302167_10001164_pt1 | contig 11692 bp, 6 predicted proteins | sample I_Fen_N1_1_FD_193496 | JGI IMG/M metagenome (GOLD analysis project Ga0302167, IMG submission 193496) | Peat permafrost microbial communities from Stordalen Mire near Abisko, Sweden - I_Fen_N1_1 | ecosystem: Environmental > Terrestrial > Soil > Wetlands > Permafrost | place: Sweden: Abisko...
TCGTTCCTCAAGGTTATGAAAAAACTTTCGCAGAAATGAATCCTGAAGATAAAAACAAGATCAGCCACCGTAAACAGGCATTGGATTTGTTCTTGGATTTTTTGAAAGTGGCGGAGAAATAAGATAAATTTTGGCTAAAGCCAAAGGATATTTTACGATATTGTAAACGGGCTAAAGCCCGTTCCTATTGATTTGTTATTCTTTGTGTAATTTGTGTAAAATATTTGCGTGATTTTTGTTTAAAATCAATCTTAAATTTAAAATTCACGTTTAGATTTTCTGTTGTACATTTGTCAGCATAATAAACTATTGTTTTGAGTACTTATTTAACGATATTAGGCTTTAATTCGGCGATTCCCACAGTGAATACATCACCTACATCTCAGCTTTTAGAAATGGAAGAAAGATGTTTTCTGATAGATTGTGGCGAGGGTACGCAGGTACAGCTGAGAAAAGCAAAAGCGAGATTTTCAAAGATCAATCATATTTTTATTTCGCATCTTCACGGGGATCATTGTTTTGGTCTTCCGGGATTGATAGCGTCTTTCAGATTATTAGGACGAGATATTCCTTTGCATGTTTATGGTCCGAAAGGGATTAAAAAAATGCTTGATACAATCTTCACTATTACGGAAACGCACCGTGGATTTGAGGTGGTTTATCATGAATTAGATAAAGATTATTCCGAAAAGATTTATGAAGACGCTAGAGTAGAGGTTTATACAATTCCTTTAGATCATAGAATTTACTGTAACGGTTATCTTTTTAAAGAAAAACCGAAAGACAGGCATCTTAATATGAAGGAAATTGCAAAATATGACGAAATAGAAACATGTGATTACCATAATATAAAAGCAGGAAAAGATTTTGTTTTGAGTGATGGTTATGTTCTTAAAAATGAATTATTAACAGTTGATCCCGATCCATGTGTTTCTTACGCATTCTGCAGCGATACAAGATATCTTGAAAGTGTAATTCCTATCATTAAAAATGTAACGGTTCTTTATCATGAATCTACATTTTTGCATGATTTAAAAGAAATGGCCGATTATACAGGTCATTCAACAGCTTTGGAAGCGGCGACAATTGCCCAGAAAGCAGAAGTTGGAAAGCTTATTTTAGGACATTTTTCTAATAGATATGGAGATTTAACGGTTTTCACAGATGAAGCGAGAACTATTTTTACCAATACATTTTTACCAAAAGCTTTGGAAAGTGTAAAAATTTAAAATGAAGATGTTGAATTTTGAAGAGCTTAAAAGCTTTTTAGACGAAAAAGCCGACCAATATAATAATCCGGACTTTATTGAAAATGATCCGATACAGATTCCGCATCGTTTTTCTTTAAAACAGGATATTGAAATTGCAGGATTTTTATCAGCAACAATTTCCTGGGGAAATAGAAAGGCGATCATTAAATCAGCTGAAAAGATGTTAGATATTATGGGGAATTCTCCCTATGATTTTGTGATGAATTATTCTGAAAAGGATTTAGAATCAATTCAGGATAAAAGTATTCACAGAACGTTTAATGGTCAGGATTTTACTTATTTTATTAAACAATTCAATAGAATTTATACTGAAAATAAGAGTTTGGAAGATTTATTTTTAATTAAAGATTCTGAAACCAATTTTTCTCATTCAATAGAAAGATTCAGAACACAATTTCTTGGAATTGAAAAACACAGAACTCATAAACATGTAAGTTCACCCTATAAAAACTCTTCTACTAAAAGAATCATTATGTTTTTGCGTTGGATGGTTCGTCAGGATAAACGTGGCGTGGATTTTGGTATTTGGGAAAATATCGATCAGAAATATTTATCAATTCCGCTCGATGTTCATACCGGAAATATTTCCAGAAAATTAGGATTAATTTCCAGAACTCAAAACGATTGGAAGACGGTGGAAGAACTAGATCTGATAATCAGAAAGTTTGATGAAAAAGATCCTGCGAAATATGATTTTGCACTGTTTGGGTTAGGCGTAACAAAAGAATTATTATAAAACATAATATAAGATGAAGGCACAACATGAAAAAATAGAAGTTTTAGAGAAAATTGCGAACGGGATTACTTGGTGGATTGGCTCTATACCGTCACTTATCGTTCATACCTTGTTTTTTATTACTTCGTTTCTTCTTCCTGCATTGAATATCGTAGAATTTGATAAAATGCTATTGATTCTTACGACCGTAGTTTCTTTGGAAGCAATTTATCTGGCGATTTTCATTCAGATGTCGGTGAATAAGAGTCATGAAAAAATTGAAGAAATCAGCGAGGATATTGAAGACATCCAAGAAGATATTGAGGAAATCAGTGAAGATATTGAAGAGATTAGTGAGGATATCGAAGAAATTAATGAAGATATTGAAGACATTCAGGAAGATATCGAGGAGATTAATGAAGATGAAGAAGATGAAGATCACAACGAACGCGCTAAGAATGTTATGCTAAAAAGTCATGTTAATTCTAATAAAAATGAAATAAAAGCTTTGAAAGATCAAATTTCAGAACTTCAAAATATGATTGATCAGCTTAAAAAAGATTGATTTTTTGAAAATTAAAAGAATTTTTTTAACCAAATTTATCAAAGTGAGTAATAAATTATTAGTCACTTTTTGTTGATTTACAATAAAATTTAAATCGAAATTAATATTTAACATTAATTTAATTATTATTGTTAATAATTCAACCCAGATGGGGATTTAATCAAAAAAAATAGTATTTTTGAACAAACAACAACAAAATGTTAAATTATAGACTGAAAAACTACTTTTTCTTATTGGTATTGTTATTAGTTTCCACTTCTGTATTGTCTCAGAGGAAAGCCCCTAAACCTGTAATAACATCGGTTAATAAAAAAGCCGGAGTTTTTATAGATGTAAACGCAACGGGTTATACACCTTCTACGTATAGTGCAGAGCAACTTGTGAAGGATATTCTAATTAATGGCGGATCAACGTGTTCAGTACCAAACGTATCAAATGTAACGGTATCTCCTAACCATCCGGTAACTAATAATGATAGATTCTGGGGATATTTCCATAGAGGAACTACAAATTTTCCTTTTAAAGATGGAATTGTTTTAACTACAGGTCGTGCCAGAGAGGCAGGAAATACAGCGCAAACTCCTAGTACGTCTGTAACCGGCGCAGGAATGAATGATCCTGATTTGGTAGCGGCAGTTCCTATTACCAACCCTAGTGATAATTATAATGATAATGTCATGCTGGAGTTTGATTTTGTACCCAACTCTAATCAGGTAAAGTTTAACTATCTTTTTGCTTCTGAAGAATATACAGGTACTTTTCCATGCCAATATTCAGATGCATTTGCTTTATTGATCAAACCTGTTTCAGGTGGTTCCTATGTAAATGTAGCTGTTTTGCCGGGAACAGCTGGTCCTGTAAGTATGACCAATATCCATCCTTTAATACCTGGAACACCTCCTTTTGGCTGTCCTGCTATTAATGAAATGTATTTTGCGGGTTATAACTCATCACCTAAAGTAGTAACTAATTATAATGGTAGAACAGTTCCTTTGACGGCAATAGCAACTGTTACTCCAGGAGTTGCTTACCATTTTAAAATGGTCTTGTCAGATTATAGAGATTCTAGTTACGATTCTGCAGTATTTATTGAAGGTGGATCTTTTGATATAGGTATTAAACTTGTTGACAATACCGGAGCTGTGTTACCTGCATCTTTAAATGTATGTGATAATGCTCCACAGACTTTAGTGGCTCAGGTTTCAGGTATTACGGGAGCTACTTATCAGTGGTATTTCAATAATGGTACAACAACAGTAGCAATACCGGGAGCAACAACTTCAACTTATGTTGCAACTGCACCAGGTATTTATACTATTAAAGTTAGTGTTCCGGGAAATACATGTCCGGCTGAAGCTAAGATAACCATTGTTGGAGGTACAACTCCGGTGGCACAAAATGCAACATTGAAACTTTGTACAACTCCTACAACCAGTACATTTGATCTAAATACCGCTAAAACGTTAATAAGTACAACTCAAGGTGCTGTATTCCGTTTTTACCCAACTCAGGCAGGGGCGCAGGCTCAAGACGCTACTAATATTCCTACTGCTAATTTAGCGAGTTATAACGGAACAGATGGACAGGTCTTATATGTCGTTGTTTCTAATGGGGCATTTTGTAGTAAAACGGTTACATTGACTTTAAGAAAAGAAGCTACTCCGATAGCAGTACTTGGTGCTTCAAGAGTTAAAATCTGTAATGGAGAATCTGTAACTTTAACGGCTTCAGGAGGTGTAACTTACCAGTGGAATAATATTTCAGGTACAGCAGGTACACAAACAGTGAGCCCAAGCCAGACTACAACATACACAGTATATGCAATAGGAGCACAGGGATGTAAATCTCTACAACCAGCAACTATAACAGTAGAAGTGGTGCCAGCAATTACATCTGGTCTTAAAGGAGGAATTATCTGTATCGGTGATAAAATTACTTTAGATGCCGGAGTAGGTCCAAATTACAGTTATATTTGGAGTAATGCTGCAACAACGCAGACAATTACGGTAGGTACACCGGGAATATATACTGCGACAATCACGAATGGTGTTTGTACTAAAATATTTACTGCAGTTGTAATTCAGGCTACAGTTCCTGAGATCAAAAATATTAATTACAATGATAACGGAACAATGATCATTACAGCAACAGCTACTAATGGTCAGATGGAATATTCTGTGGATAACGGAATCACTTGGCAGGATTCTAATATGTTTACGAATGTTCCTAAAAATTCAGTAATTTCTATCAGAGTAAGAGTGAAGAAAACAAGCTGTGAGACATTTTTAGAATATTTCACATTTGTAATGCAAAACGTTGTTACGCCAAATGGAGATAATTTGAATGATAAAATTGATTTCCGTGGAGTAAGCAGTTATAAAGATTTCAAAGCAAGTGTATTCGATCGTTACGGACGTGAAGTATACAAAGCTGAAAAAATAAGACCATATTGGGACGGTTACTTCCAGGGTAAGCGTTTACCAACTGCATCTTATTGGTATCAGGTTACTTTTGAAGATCCTGCAAGCAAACAACTGACTGTAAAAACAGGCTGGATTCTCTTGAAAAATATTGAATAATACATAAAACATAAAAAAAGACTAACAATGCGTTAGTCTTTTTTATTAAAGTGAAATTTATATTTGATAATGAATAAAATTGTATTATAGTAATGTAAATTATTCAGAATTGAATTTCAATCAAAAAAAATAGTATTTTTGTTTAAAATAATATAAAATGTTAAATTGGAGGACAAGAAGTTTATTTTTTGCTTTACTTTTAATACTTATTGGCAATTCCGCTTTCTCTCAGAATAAAAGAATAGAAAAAGCGAAAAATCCTACATCGGTATCAATGAAGGCAGGAGCATTTATAGATATAAATGCTGCAGGATATCCTGAGACAAACTTTAGTGTTGAGCAGCTTGTAAAAGATGTTTTAATAGCAGGAGGATCCACGTGTTCTACAGCAAATGTTAGTAATGTAGTAGTTTCTCCAAATTTATCAGTTGGCGATATAAACAGAAGCTGGGGATATTTCAACAAAGGCACGACCAACTTTCCATTTGCAAAAGGTATTGTTCTTACAACAGGTTATGCGAGAAGAGCCGGAAATGATTTTCAGGGAACATTAAGTGATCATCTAACAACTGGAGGAGATGTTGATCTTGCCAATGCATTAGGAGTACCAAATGGACAATTGAATGATGCTACCTTTATAGAATTTGATTTCGTTCCGACCTCTACCGAAGTTAAATTCAGATACATCTTTGCTTCAAAAGAATATTTTGACAATTTTACATGTAATATTTCGGATGGTTTTGCATTGTTATTAAAAAAATCAACCGATCCTACTTATACTAACCTTGCACTTCTTCCCAACGGAACGCCTGTAAGTGTTACAAATATTATTCCTTCAAGCTTACCTTGTGGACCAAAGAATGAACAGTATTTTGGAGGTTTAAATAATCCTCAGATACAAACCAACTTTAATGGGCGTACAGTTCCGTTAACTGCTACTGCAACGGTAATTCCGGGGCAGACATATCATTTTAAAATGGTATTGGCGGATTATCAGGATAGAAACTTTGATTCAGGAGTTTTCTTGGAAGCAGGATCTTTTGATATTGGAGTTAAAATTTTAGATCCTGCCGGAGTAGCACTTCCTGGATCTATTAATGTTTGTGATAATACACCAACAGTTCTTACAGCATCGGCAAATATCCCTGGAGCAACCTATGTGTGGTTATTAGGAACTACACCAATTCCTGGGGCTACATCTGTAAGTTATACAGCAACTCAGCCGGGAGTATATACCGTTCAGGTTTTTATACCCGGGAATTCATGTCCTGGAACAGCGAGTGTCACAATTGTCGGAGGAACATCTCCTACAGTGCAGAATGCGACCTTAACCGCATGTTACGCGCCGGGAAATGCAACATTTAATTTAACCTCAGCTCAAGCATCAATAAGTACAACACCGGGAGCTGCATTTGCTTACTACACAACGTTGGCTGATGCCAATGCAGGAAATGCGAATACAATTCCTACTCCCACAGCTTATCCAAGTGCGGGGGGGGCAGTATATGTTCAGGTAAAAACAGGTTTCTGTGCAAAAGTGGCCGAATTACAATTGGTAAAAGCGCCTCAAATGACGGCAACAATTGCTCCGCCAACAGTTTTAACTTGTACAAATTCACAAATCACATTAAACGCTTCTACATCCGTATATCCTACAGGTTCTACATTCAACTGGACAACAGTAGGCGGAAACATTGTTTCTGGCGGAAATACATTAACACCGGTTATTAACAATGCGGGGACATATACTTTAACAATTACAAAAAATTATCAACCAGGAAATCTTAATTGTACAGCTACTGCAACGGTAACTGTAACAGGGGACAGCGCGCCACCTGCAACGGGATTAACTGCAACTAAAGTTTTGATCTGCGCCGGAGAATCTGTTACTTTAACAGCTACAGGAGGTGCAACATACAACTGGCAAGGCGGTTTACCGGGTAACGGAAATACACAAGTTGTAACGCCCGCTACCACAACAACTTATACAGTAACTGCTGTTGGGGCTAATGGTTGCGTATCTCAAAATCCAGCGACAATTACGATTGTGGTTTCTCAGCCTATCACTGTGCAAAATGCATCATTATTAAAATGTTACCAGCCTGGAAATATCATTTATGATTTAACCTCAGCGCAACCACAAATAACATCTGCCGGTACAGCAACTTTTGCATATTATTTACTTCAAGCAGATGCTAATGCTGGAAACGCAAATACAATTCCTACTCCTACAGCATATCCAAGTGCTGCAAACCAGACTATTTATGTATTGGTTAAAAATGGAGGTTGTAGCTACGTTGTCACATTGCAATTAGTAAGAACAGCAGAAACAACATTAACAATAGCAACTCCGCAAACTATAACTTGTACAACAAATCAGGTTACGATAAATGCCGGAGCTTCTGTAATTCCTGCAGGTTCTACTATCGCATGGACAACTGTAGGCGGAAATATTGTTTCTGGAGCTAATACTTTAACACCTGCCGTAAATGCAGGAGGGACTTATACTTTAACGGTTTCAAATGTAAACCAACCCGGAAATTTAACATGTACCTATACATCAACAGTTACAGTCATTGAAAATAAAACAATTCCAGTAGCAGGTTTAACATCATCAGTTGCTCAGATTTGTGTTGGAGAATCGGTTACTTTAACAGCTACGGGTGGAGCTACTTATAATTGGGGTACTCTTCCGGGTAGTGGAAACACTCAGGTTGTTTCGCCTACGAACACGACTGTATATACAGTTTTTGCTATAGGAGCAAACGGATGTATCTCTGCAACTCCTGCAACGATTACAATTATAGTTGGCCCTCCAACAGCAGGGGTTTCAGCTAATAAATCAAAAATCTGTGCCGGAGAATCTGTTACTTTAACAGCTACAGGAGGTATTACTTATAACTGGGTTGGATTAACAGGAAACGGAAACACTCAAGTTGTTTCTCCAACAGTTACTACAACATATTCTGTATTTGCATTGGGCGGAAATGGATGTAGCTCAGTAGTTGCTGCAACAATTACCATTGAAGTTGTTCCGGCGATTGTTTCTACTTTGCAAGATGTATTTGTCTGTGTCGGAGATAAGGGTATTTTAGATGCAGGAGCGGGTCCTAACTATACTTATTTATGGAGTAATGGTGCTACTACGCAAACGATATCTACAGATGTAGTGGGAACGTATTCAGTTACGATAAGTAATGGAGTTTGTTCTAAAGTTTTCACAGCACAATTATTAAACCCGGTATTGCCTCAGTTTACGAATGTGACTTTTGAAAATCATGTTCTTACGCTTACAACTACCAATCCTACAGGAGGAGTTTTAGAATTTTCTATTGATGGAGGAGTAACATGGCAGAATTCGAATATATTCTATAATGTTTTAAATAACAGCAATTATAAATTGATGGTTAGAGTTAAAGATGCGAAATGTAGTACTACATTAGAATTTTACACATTCCTAATCAGTAATGCAATTACACCAAACTCGGATGGTAAAAATGATGTTATAGACTTCTCAGGAATCAGTCAGTATAATAATTTTGCAGCTTCTGTTTTCAACAGATACGGGCAGGAATTATTTAAAGCTACTAAATCCGATGCTATTTGGAGAGGAACAATTAAAGATCTTAATGTACCTACCGCTACTTATTGGTATAGAGTTCAGTGGGATAATCCTGCAAGTAAAAAGCTTGAATTAAGAACAGGCTGGATCTTATTAAAAAATAGAAATTAACAATTAAATCACCATAATTTTGAAAACCTCCTATTTTGGAGGTTTTTATTTTTAATAATAAAAAAGTTAAATATATATACGATATATTTAAAAAAAAATTAAATTTGTTGAAACAAAAAGTATTATGAAGAGATATCTACCGTTTTTTTTCTTTTTTTTATTCAGTTCGACATCTTTATTCTCGCAAAATGCACCACCTAGAAAACCTCAAGTAAAAAAGCTTTCGGCTACAGCCAAAGCTGGTGATCTTATTGATGTAAATGCTCCTGGATATAATGAATCGAGTTTTACGATGGAGCAATTGGTAAAGGATGTATTGATATCATCAGGAACCAATTCATGTATTACACCCAGTGTTTCGAATGTTGTAGTAACTCCCAATTTACCGGCCACTAATGCAAATAGGGCTTGGGGGTATTTCCATAAAGCAACAAGTAATTTTCCTTTTAAAGACGGGATTGTCTTAGTAACCGGAAAGGCTAACCGTACAGGAAATGTTCTTGAAACTGGGCTTAGTGATGGAGTTGGGACAGGTAGCGATCCAGACTTAGTGGCAGCAACCAACCCAAGTAAACCGCTATTAGATGCCGTGATCTTAGAATTTGATTTCGTTCCTACATCATCTCAGGTTAAGTTTAATTATATAATGGCTTCTGAGGAATATACAGGTAGTTATCCTTGTAGTTTTGCAGATTCATTTGCTTTATTAATTAGACCAACGTCAGGAGGACCATATGTTAACATGGCTGTGTTGCCGAATGCTGGTGGTCCTGTAAGTATTACAAATATTCACCCGGCAATTACAGGTTTTGGCGGATGTGCTGCAGTAAACGAACAATATTTTGCAGGCTATAACCCTCCAATTGGCGATACAAACCTTAATGGTAGAACAGTTCCTCTTACTGCTACAGCAACTGTAGTTGCAGGACAACAATATCATTTTAAAATGGTAATTGCTGATGCAGGAGATACTGCTTTTGATTCAGCAGTATTTTTGGAAGGAGGATCTTTTAAAATTGGAGTAGATTTATTAGATCCTTCGGGAGCTACTTTGCCTTCAGATATTAATGTTTGTGATGGTGTACCGCAAGTGATTACAGCTTCTGTGAGTGATCCTAACTTATTATATCAGTGGTTCTTTAACGGAGTAGCTGTTAACGGTGCTACAACAAACACAATTACAGCGATTCAGCCGGGAACCTATACAATTGAGGTAAGTGTTCCGGGGAATCCTTGTCCGGGGAAAGCATCAATTCAAATTCATGGAGGAACGACGCCGACTGCTCAGAATGCAACGTTGCTTCTGTGTACCACTCCGGATATTACGACTTTCGACTTGTCGACTATCATGCCGGCAATAAGTACAACTCCTGGTGCGATATTCCATTTTTATCAAAATCAGGCAGATGCAATCGCTCAAAACAATAATTTTATTACAACTCCATTAAACTATAATGGAACTGATGGTCAGATCCTGTATGTAGTTGTTTCAAACGGAGGTTTCTGTAGTAAAATGATTGAACTTAAATTATTAAAAGAAGTTACACCAAAAGCCACTTTGGTATCTACCAGAATTAAAATATGCCCTGGAGAGTCAGTGAATTTAACAGCTACAGGAGGTAATACTTACTTATGGAATAATTTCCTGGGTACAGGACCAACTCAGACTGTTACTTTATTTAATACAACAACATTTACAGTATATGCTATCGGAGTTAAAGGATGTAAATCTTTACAGCCGGCAACCGTAACTGTGGAAGTGGTTCCTGAGATCGTAACTCCATTGAAAGATGTAGAAATGTGTCTTGGAGACAGAGTGATCTTAGATGCAGGAGCAGGTCCTAATTACAAGTATTTATGGAGTACGGGAGCAACAACGCAGACTATTTCAGTAGACGACTGGGGAATTTACACAGTTGAAATTGATAACGGAATTTGTAAGAAAATCTTCCCTGTGAAAGTAATGGGAGCAGCTTCACCTTTCGTTTCTAATATCAATTATGGAAATGGAACACTGACAATTACTGCTGAAAACCCACCAATCAATAATATTCAGGGAGTTTTAGAATATTCTATTGATGGAGGAATTAATTGGCAGCAATCGAATGTATTTTCAGGATTACAGAGTAATACGACATACAACATTCAGGTAAGGGTAGTAGGTACGCATTGTGTAGGAGCGCTTGAGTTCTTTACATTGCAGATTTCAAACATTATTACGCCTAACCAAGATGGAGTGAACGATGTACTGGATCTTACATCACTTGGAGAGTTCAAAAACTTCACAGGTTCTATCTACGACAGATACGGAGTTGAGATGTTCAGATTCTCAAAACAAAATCCTATCTGGAACGGTACGGTAGCAGGTAAGAGATTGCCAACAGCTACTTATTGGTACAAGTTCAACTTTGATTATCCAAAATCAAAAGCTCAGATGAACTGGTCTGGTTGGATCTTACTAAAGAATAGAGAATAATAAATAGATAATGCAAATATCAAAAAAAGCCTTTCAATTTAATTTGAAAGGCTTTTTTATGTTTAAAATTTTATCGGTTTTCTTTCCAGAGTTTAGTGAAATTGATAAAGTCACTAACGCTTAATTCTTCAGCTCTTTTATCCATAAACTCATGCGTTTTCAATTCTTCAGGAATTTCCAATACTTTTAAAGAGTTGGATAATTTTTTTCTCCTTTGATTAAAACCAGCCTTTACGATTTGCTTGAAAAGAACTTCATTTCCTGCTAGACCTTCTTTTGGGTTTCGGGTTAATTTAATAACTCCCGACTTTACCTTTGGAGGTGGATTGAAGACGTTTTCGTGCACTGTAAAC
>Ga0302167_10001165_pt1 | contig 11690 bp, 9 predicted proteins | sample I_Fen_N1_1_FD_193496 | JGI IMG/M metagenome (GOLD analysis project Ga0302167, IMG submission 193496) | Peat permafrost microbial communities from Stordalen Mire near Abisko, Sweden - I_Fen_N1_1 | ecosystem: Environmental > Terrestrial > Soil > Wetlands > Permafrost | place: Sweden: Abisko...
GTTTATCACGCTGCTGCTTATAAACATGTTCCTTTAGTTGAAGAAAACCCTCATGAAGCTATTTTAGTCAATATTTTAGGTTCAAAAAATGTCTCCACTTTATCAAGTAAATATAAAGTGAACAGATTTGTAATGGTTTCTACAGATAAGGCTGTTAATCCTACCAATGTCATGGGAGCTTCTAAAAGAGCATCGGAGTTGTTTGTGCAGTCTTTACAGAATGTTGAGGGTAATGTTACTAAGTTTATTACCTCAAGATTTGGAAATGTTTTAGGATCTAATGGATCTGTTATTCCTCATTTTAAAAGACAGATTGAAGCAGGCGGACCTGTCACCATTACTCACCCTGATATTGTAAGATATTTCATGACAATTCCTGAAGCTTGCGAATTAGTTCTACAGGCAGGAACAATGGGACAAGGAGGAGAGATTTTTGTATTTGATATGGGAGAGCCTGTGAAAATATTAGATCTGGCAAAAAGAATGATAAAACTATCTGGTTTTGAACCGGAAATTGATATTAAAATAATTTATACAGGTTTAAGACCTGGTGAAAAATTATACGAAGAGCTATTAAGCGATAACGCAAAAACTCTTCCTACTCATAATGATAAAATTATGATTTCTAAAGATCCAACAATGGATTTCTCTGATATTGAAACTTTGGTAAATACGATAACAAGAGCTTCAATAAGACGAGATAAGGTAGATGTCGTAAGGATTTTGAAGGTAATTGTTCCAGAATTTAGGAGTAATAATTCTGTCTACGAGGTATTAGATAAATAGAAAAAATATAAGTGTATATTTGTACAATTTTAAAATATGAAGGGTAAAATATTGGCATTATTTGTTGTGTTTTTATTAATTGGATGTAAGACTAATCCTAAAAGACACAACGACTTGAACTATATGCAAAATATAGAGCAAACAGCCACAGAAGCGTCTGCAAAAAATTCAAATTCTACAATACAGGTAGGTGATCAGCTGATTATCCTAATCACTGCTAAGGATATGGATGTTGTAAAACCATTCAACCAAAATTATTCTTCTGCGGAAATGGTTCAAACCAATGCTTTGGCTGGTGGTAATACTCCTAATCAGGGGATAACTACACTTTCCGGACCAACTTATATAGTAGATACGCAAGGAAATATTGATTTTCCTATTTTAGGTAAAATTAATACAACAGATAAATCTCTTGTCGAGTTTAAAGATGAACTTCGTGATAAAATGACAAAGTATATCATTAGTCCAACTGTAAGTGTAAGACTTGCTAATTTTAAAATTACAGTATTGGGAGAAGTAAACAGACAAGGTGATTATACCATAGCAAATGGTCAGGCTACTATTTGGAATGCTCTAGGTCTTGCAGGTGATTTAACAATGTATGGAAAAAGAAGTGATGTGCTTGTAATAAGAACAGAAAATGGAAATATTACACATGGAAAAGTTAATTTACAAGATGCTAATCTTATCAATTCTCCTTATTATAATCTAAAACAAGGAGATGCTATCATCGTTTCTGCCACTAATACCAGAGACCTTGCAGCTAAACAAAATCCGAATACCGGAATTTATTTAACCGCGGCTTCTATAGCCATTACAGCAGTAGCAGTAGTAGTAAGTTTATTCAAGAAATAAAAAATTAATGGACAACCAATCTTCACAATTTTCAGAAGTAGAAAATAACTCCGAAAGTATTGATATTAATGAAATTATAAGGCCCTATTTGAGAAAATGGCCTTGGTTTATTCTAAGTGCTTTTATAGCTTTGATATTAGGATATATTTCATTGAAATTTATGCAGCCTGTATACGAGGTGCAATCCACAGTACTGATAAAAGATGCTAAAAATTCAACTTCACCAGTCGGTAATGATTTGGGAGTTTTACCAGACTTGTCTGGATTTGGAGGTTTAAAAACCAATAGTATAGCCAACGAAATAGAGATTCTGAAATCAAAAAAAATGATGAGGGATGTTATCATCAGCCAGAATCTTCAAACAAATATTGTTGCAAAAGGAAGAATTACTACTGTAGAACTTTATAAAGAGACCTCTCCGATAGAAGTGAGAGTAGTTACGGAGAAACCTAATAACGGTACCAACAATATTCTTAATTTAACTATTGAAGGAGAGAAGCTTACTATAAAATCAGAAAAATTTAATAAAGAAATTGTTACAACATATGGTAAAACAATAGGATTGCCATTTGCAAATATTATTATTACAAAAAATAATAAGTTCAGCCAAGTTGCCGCTAAAGGAATAAATACTAAAAATCTGGAATTACAGATTTCCTCACTAGAAGCAAGAGTAAGTAATCTTCAAAGTGCACTTACTGTAAGTTTAGTGTCAAAAGACGCAACAGTCGTGAAGCTTAACATGAAATATCCTGAGATATCAAAATCTGAAGATGTACTTAATTCTTTGGTGGTTGCTTATAACAATGATGCTATTTTAGACAAAAATTCAGAATCTAAAAAAACATTAGATTTTATTGAAGATAGAATAAAAAAGCTGTCAGGAGAGTTAGGTGATGTTGAAAATCAAAAAGAAAATTTTAAATCAAAAAATAATCTTACAGATCTTGAAACTGAAGCCAAAATTAATTTAGAAAGTTCAGCTGCAGCGAGAGCGAAACAGTTGGATGTTGATGCTCAGCTAGAATTAACAAATGCATTAATAGGTTTTGTTAATAATCAAGGTCAATATCAGGTATTACCATCGAATGTGGGATTAAATAACCCTGATGCCATTGCAGGCGTTTCAACTTATAACCAACTTGTTTTACAAAGAAATAGGTTATTAGAGTCTGCTACTCCAGAAAACCCAGCTGTTGTTGATGTAACTAAGCAGATTAGTTCTATGCGTACCTCTATAATGCAGAGTTTACAGAGAAATAGAACAGGTCTTGAACTAGCTAGAAATGAATATGTGGGAGAACAGAATAAAGTTTCTGGTAAAATATCTAAACTTCCATCTATAGAAAAAATGTTTAGAAGTATTGAAAGACAACAGCAGATAAAAGAAAATTTATATCTTTTGTTACTTCAAAAAAGAGAAGAAACTGCTATTGCACAGTCTATTACGGCTCCTAAAGCGAGAGTGATAGATACCGCATATGCTTCAGGTGCACCAGTATCCCCGAAAAGAAATGTAGTACTTTCAGTTGCATTCTTTTTAGGATTATTATTACCATTTATACTTATTTATCTTTCAGAATTGCTTAATAATAAGATTGTTACTAAGCATGATTTTGAAAAATTAGTTCATGCACCGGTCATTGCAGAACTTCCAAGTCTTGAAAAAGGTGATTCTGAAATTGTTCATATGAACGATATTACACCAATGGCTGAAGCATTTAGAATTCTTATAACGAATATGAATTTCATGCTACCTAAAGAGAAAAAAGGGAAAGTTGTTTTTGTAACTTCTACAGTTAAGGGAGAAGGGAAAACCTTTGCTTCTGTAAATTTAGCTCTTACGCTAGCCAATCCTAAGAAAAAAGCAATCATTATTGGATCTGATATCCGAAATCCCCAACTTCAAAGGTATAATCCTGCAAGAAAAGGGTTGATAGGGCTTACAGAATATCTTTACTCAGATCATACTAAACTTGAAGAAGTTATTCATATTTCGTCATTTAATCCTCATTTGGATGTAATTTATTCAGGCATGATACCTCCAAATCCTACAGAATTATTATCAAACGGACGTTATGAAATTCTTTTAGATGAGCTAAAAGAAAGGTATGATTATATTATTTTAGATACCGCACCGTTACTTCTTGTTACAGATACATTCTTGATTGCTGAGCTTGCAGATGTTACGATTTACGTTTCAAGATCAAAATATACTGAAAAAGCATTAATGGAATTTGCAAATAACAACGTTGACCAAAATAAGATTAAAAATGTTGGATTTGTTCTAAACGATGTAAGCAGAGAAAATTTAGGATATAGTAATAAATATGGTTATGGATATAATAACCAGAAAGAACAAACATGGTTAGAAAAAATTAAAAATAAACTTAGTTAATGATGAAAACATATAAAATAGCTGTTATTGGACAAGGATATGTGGGACTACCCTTATCTTTAGAATTTGCGGGTCATTATCCTGTTTTAGGGTTTGATATTAATGCGCAAAGAGTTGATCAGCTTAATGAAGGTTTAGATGTAACACTTGAAGCAGAGATAGAAAAACTTAATGAAGGCTTAAGAAAATATAAAAAATCTAATGGGGATATTGGATATAAAGCTACAAGCCAATTATCAGATATTGCTCAGTCAAATATATTTATTGTTACTGTTCCTACACCTATTGATAAATATAATGCTCCGGATCTTAATCCATTAATTTCTGCTTCAAAAATGCTTGGAGAAATTATTAAAAAAGGAGACATTGTTATCTATGAATCTACTGTTTTTCCTGGTTGTACAGAAGAAGAATGTGTGCCTGTTTTGGAAAAACATTCAGGATTAAAATTCAACGAAGACTTTTTTGTAGGATATTCGCCAGAAAGAATTAATCCAGGGGATAAAGTAAATACTTTAACGAGTGTTAAAAAAGTAACCTCAGGATCTACAGAAGATATTGCAGAAGAAGTTGATAGCCTATATAAAAAGATAATTACTGCGGGAACTCATAAAGCTCCAAGTATTAAAGTGGCAGAAGCCTCTAAAGCAATAGAAAATGCTCAACGTGATGTCAATATTTCTTTTGTAAATGAATTGGCGCTAATTTTTGATAGAGTTGGTATTGATACTAATGATGTTTTGGAAGCAGCAGGAACTAAATATAATTTCCTTAAATATAAGCCAGGCTTAGTAGGTGGTCACTGTATATCTGTTGATCCTTACTATTTGGCTCATAAAGCGGAGCAACTTGGTTATCATCCAGATGTTATATTATCTGGGCGTAGAGTAAATGATTCTATTGCAAAGTTTGTTGCTTCTAAAGTAGTGAAACTTCTTATTGCCAAAGGTGGAGTGATTAAAGATTCTCAGGCTTTGATTTTAGGAGTAACTTTTAAAGAAAACTGTCCCGATGTAAGAAATACTAAAGTGGTAGATATTTATAAAGAACTTAAAGATTATGGAGTTAATGTAGATATTTATGATCCATGGGCAAGTAAGGAAGAAGTGAAGCATGAATACGGAATTGATATTCTTGATGCCTTAGTAGAAGGTAAAAAATATGAATCTATTATCATTGCAGTTTCTCACAGTGAATTTCTTGAAATGGATTTAAATCTATTAAAGAACGAAAATGCAGTAGTTTTTGATACCAAAGCTTGTTTAGACAGAAGTTTGGTAGATGCAAGATTGTAATATTCTTAATTAAGGTAGTGCCTAACTCACCCTTTTAATAATCAAAATGACATGAAGAGAGCCATTGCTAATTTAATTTTTGCATTTATTCTTAATGTTTTTAAAAATATAAAATGCAGCTTTAATGTTAGCATGTCTCATAATATATTTTTTTATTTACTTAAAAATAAATTTAAAAGTATAGATCTCAGAGATGCTATTTTAGGAACAGGGGTAACATTGAATGATAATGTGAATTTATTTAACAAACCCGAAATTTTTGGGAATGTTAATATTGGCAAGTATACAAGTATCAATGGTCCTTCTACAAGAATTTGTAGTGAGATTACAGAAGTTCGCATTGGTGCATTTTGTTCCATAGCTTCTAATGTTGTTATACAGGAGTTTTATCATAATTATAATATGGTAACTACTTACAATATCAACTCAAATATTATAGGAGAAAGCGTAGAAAATGAGAAAATTTCTAAAGGTCCAATAATTATTGAAGATGATGTTTGGATAGGATCTAATTCTGTAATTTTATCAGGTGTTAAGATCGGGCGCGGCTCTATAATTGGAGCAGGTTCGATAGTTACAAAAGATGTAGAACCTTATGCAATAGTAGGAGGTAATCCTGCCAAATTTTTGAGAAAAAGATTTGATCAGGAAACGATTAATAAATTAGAAGAATCCGAATGGTGGCTTTGGAATAAAGAAAAAATTATTAGAAACAAGAAATTTTTCAAGCATGAGGTTGTATAACACAAAGTCATTATATTTTTATGTTGGAAGTGGTTTAGCTCAGGTTGTAACGATCATTACAACTTTTTATATAATAAAAAAGTTTACTCCGGCGGCTTTTGGACAGTTTAGTTATTATTTTTCAATAGGTTCAATTATTGGTTCATTCGCAACTCTTAAATATGAGCTTTCAATACCATTGTCAAGAGATTCGAAAGAAGCTAATGATAAAAGTAATCTTACCATTCTGGTGAGTATGATCTTTAATCTGTTATTCTCTGTTATTGGTCTCTCAACTTCACTTTACGATTTTAATATATATTTTTTATATATTCTGTTATTATCGAACACAGTATCAATTAATGCCTGTTTTCAACAATTCCTGTTGTATAAGGAAGAGCATTTTCTGAATGGACTAAACCCTTTGTTATTTTCAATTTTAAATTTAGTTATTTTATTATTTTTAACAAAAAATAATGGCGAAGTAATTTTATCTTCTTATGTTATTTCAAATGTTATTTTATTAATAATTTATGTAATAAGTGTACAGAGAAAGGGATATAATATTTTCTTTAAAAAAATTAGCTTTTACAAAGAATTATTTAAACAACATTTAGACTTTCCTAAATATGTTTTACCAAGCTCAGTTGCAAATATATTACTGGCATATTGTAACCCTATTTTTATAGGATATCTTTTTGATAAAAATAATGTAGGTCTCTTTTCATTTTCACTTAGGATATTAATGCTGCCATCTATAGTTATAGGATCTGTTGCATCATCAATATACAGAGCGCAAATAGCCAAACTTTATTTTGACAATGATTTTGAAGGTATAAAACTACAAACACGTAAATTATTTCTTATCCTTGTATTGCTTACTATATTTTGTTTTCCAATTTTAATTTTGGTTATAAAATATATTCCGTTGTTTATTGATATGAGTAAATGGATGGGTGTTTTGCCAATATCTATTTATTTAATTCCATATTCTATTAGTCAGTTGTTTTTTCAACCTTTTAGTAATTTAGCATTAGTTTTCAAGAAAAATAAAATTCTTTTATCCCAAAATATACTTCAGTTGGTTACGACTGTTTTAATATATGCAACCGCATTTATTTTTAAGATAGAATTTAGCTTATTTGTTATAATTTTATCTGCTGCATTATTTGTGGTGAGTTTTTATTCTTGTTATAGGTTTTATCAAATACTAAAAATGCAGAAATGAAGAATGTAGTATATATTATTATATATTCATTAATATATCAGTTTATTCATATTAACTTTTTATATGGTGTTTTTTCATATGCGGGTTATATGGATAAGGGGTTTAGTGCTGTTTCATTTATTCAAACGTTTTTGTTTATCTGCTTGCCTATATTTGTAAAAAAAGATTTAAGTGAGTACTTTTTTTTAGAAGTTTTATATACAATTTTTTATCTGCTTTTGTATGTTCCTATTATGATCACATTTTTGAATCATTACGGAACAGAATGGAATATTATTATTAATCAGCTGCCTTTTTTGATAGGATTTGTGATAATGTTTAAAATTGCAGGATTAAGAAAATTAAAAATTAAAAAGCTAAATCTAAAACCTCCTAAAAAAGAAATCCTGATTGTTTTTACTCTTTTTATTATTGCTGTTTTATTTATAGAATTTAGAGATACTTATAGTTTCGTATCCTTTGAAGATGTTTATTCACAAAGAGAAAAAGGTTCAAACTCATCCGTAATAGGAGGATATTTTACACTGTGGCTTACTTATTTTATAGGTCCTGTACTTGTCGCTATCGGATTGGTAAAAAAGAATAAAAAGATACTTATATTTGGTACTCTGTCTGTAATCTTTGTATATGGTATTAATGCTAGTAAGATTGCTTTATTTATACCATTTTTAATTATATTTTTATATTACATTAAGAAAAGAGGGAAGGATGTTTTTAAAGCATTAACAACTGTTTTTTCATCACTTTGTTTGATAGCATATTGGCTTCCTGTACAGTATTTTATGATTTCAGCGGTAATCCTGATGAGAACATTTGGTATTTCCGGATTACTTACATATCAGTATAATGAGTTTTTTAAGGAAAACCCATATACCTATTATTCGCATATCAATATTGTTAATTTTATAACCAATAATTATCCGTACGATCAAGATTTAGGATTTGTAGTAAGTTCATATTTCTTTGAGTCGGATAATAATGCGAATGCAAACTTTTTAGCTACTGATGGTATTGCCAGTTTAGGTATGCTTGGTGTTATTATTATTTCTATAATCGTCGGGTTATATATGTTATACACCAAATCTTTAGTAGATGCTAAAAATTCATTACTTGTAGGATTGGTATTTATTTCGTTTTCGTTTATTATCCTGAATGTTGGACTTTTTACCAGTTTGCTCTCCGGAGGCTTTTTATTCCTTAATATTTATCTATATCTATATAAATCCTGATGAAGAAAAAAATTGCAATTGTAACGAATATAATCCCATCTTACAGAGAAGGGTTTTATAATAAGTTGCTTAAAAATGAAGATACAGATATTACAATCTACTGTCAGAAAAACATACCCAATACAAAACTGAAAACAATACATGATAAATATTCTAAAAATGTGGTTGTTGTAAAGTTTATTGATTTTTCTAATGAGAAGATTAATATTCAGTTTCTTCCTTTTTTTAAGATTTTAAAAAATTATGATACTGTATTTATTGACGGTAATCCAAGATACTTTTCGCACTTTATTTTAGCTAATCTTTTTAGATTTTTAAAACCAGATAAAGTGATATTATGGAGTATGATACACTCCTATAAAGCCAATTCATTTACTGAAAATATCAGATTGAATTGGACTAAAAAATTTAAAAGAGTTTTTACATATAATGACAAAGAAGTAGAACTTTTTAAGGAAAAAGGATACAAAGGCATTTGTATTGGCATGAATAATGGTCTAGACCAAGAGAAAATAGAGAATGTAATAGAAAAATGGCCTAATGAGAAGCTTTTAGAATGGCAGAAAGAAAATTCTGTCTATGGAAAAAAAGTTATTCTTTCTTGTACAAGACTGATTCAGAAAAATGAATTAGACAAGTTCTTAGAACGTTTTCAAGAAGTCTTGAATCGTATACCTGATGTAAAATGGTATATTATTGGTGATGGTGATCAAAGACAAAATCTTGAGAGAATTGTAGATGAAAAAGGACTCAGAGAAAATGTATTTTTTTTAGGCGAGATTTATGAAGAAGAAAAGTTGGCGCCTTGGTTTCTTACAGCTTCTGTAATGATTCATCCTGCAGCAATAGGATTAAGCATATTGCATGCATATGGCTACGGACTTCCGATTATAACGCATAGCGACTATCGTTTTCATGGTCCAGAATTCAGTGCTCTTGTGGAAGGACAGAATTCCATCACTTATGAAAAAGATGATTATCAGAATTTAGTTGAAAAAGTTATATTTTGTCTCGAAAATGAGCAAATGACGGAACAATTGGGGCTAAATGCCAAAAAAACAGTACAGGAAAAATTTAATGTAAATAAGATGGTGGAAAGATTTTTAATGATTTCTGCTTAAGATATTTAAAATTTGTATTTTGTTGAATAAATTACAAATCAATGAAACAAATAATTATAAGCCTTAAAACAAAGTTTAATGTTGTTACAGGAAAAATATTTAATATTAAAAAATCAATTAATATACCACATCAATGGTATGGTAATGATTATGGAGGATTTTATATTTGTAGTGAAAAATTAAATAAAAATTCTGTTATTTATTCTTTTGGGATAGGTGAAGATATTTCTTTTGACGAGGCATTAATTAATGAATTTGGTTGTAAAGTATTTGGCTTTGACCCAACACCAAAATCTATAAAATGGGTAGAAAATAGGCAAAATCCTGTCGAATTTATTTTTCATCCTTATGGTATTGACGAGCAAACCGGAATTGTAGAGTTTTTACTTCCTAAAAATGATAACTATGTTTCAGGAAGTGTTATAAATCAAATCAATGTGGATGATAAAAAAACGGTAAAAGCTCCAATGAAATGTCTGAGTGATGTTGTAAAAGAATTGGGTCATACAAAAATAGATGTTTTAAAAATAGACATTGAAGGTTCAGAATATAAAGTGCTTGATAGTATATTATCTGCACCCGTAGAAATAAATCAGATATTAATTGAAATTCATGAACGTTTCTTCCCTGATGGTAAAGAAAAAACAAAAATACTAATGGATACATTAAGCAGTTACGGATATAAATTATTCGGAGTTTCTAAAGGAATGGAAGAATTATCTTTTATAAAAATTTAAAATATGAAGCAGACAATAGCAATAATAGGAGGAAACGGATTTGTAGGAAAAAATTTCACATCGTACTTTTTAGATAAAGGGTATAAAGTTATTGTTGCTGATCATAGTATAAAAAAGCTGGCGGCCGAAAATTCTGATATCGAATTTGTAGCTGTAGATATACATCATACCAAAGAACTCTTAAATGTAATCGAAAAAGCAGATTATGTAATCTGGCTTGTACATGCTTCGGTGCCATCTACTCAGGATGAAAGTCTAGTTGATGATTTTTCTTTAAATGTTTCGCCTATAGTAAAATTTTTAGAAAAGGCTGACGGTTTAAAAAATCTTAAAAAGTTTATCTACCTTTCTTCAGGTGGAACAGTCTATGGTGACACAATGGAGCATCTACCCATTAAAGAAGATCATACGCAAAAACCGATTTCGAACTATGGGCTTTCAAAATCTGTTGCCGAAAAATATATAGAATATATTACAAAAAATAAATCCTTTGAAACGGTTGTTTTAAGACCTTCGAATGTATATGGACCTTACCAGAATCTTGTAAAACCTCAGGGTATTATAGGATTTGCATTTAAAGCTATAAAAAATAAGCTTGTTTTAGATCTTTATGATGAAGGAAAGGTTATTCGTGATTTTATTTATGTTAAAGATCTTGCCAATGCAGTTGAAAAATTTTTAAATAATAATACAACATCAGGAAATATATCTTTCTATAATGTTGGAAGTAAGGAAGGAATTTCTATCAAAGAGATTTTAAATAAAATAGAAAATATAACAGGCGAAAAACTGCAATTGAATAATAAAACCTCTCGTAATTTTGATTGCGAATACAGTGTATTAGACACTTCAAAAATAAATCAGGAAAAAGGTTGGTATAGAGAAACTAAGATAGAAGACGGTCTTCTTAGTGTATGGGAATGGATAAAATCTGAGAATCAATTATGAAAATTTTATTTATAGCACCTGTTCCGCCTCCTATTAATGGACAAAGTAAAGCCTCAAAGGTTTTGTTGGATGCTTTGGTAGAGGAACACGATGTGAACATTGTAAATTTAAGTAAATCAAGCTTAAAAAATGGAGTAAATTCTTTCGGAAGATTTTTCGAAATATTTAATATACTTAAAGATGTAAAGAAGAAAAGAAATAATAATGATATTATTTACCTTTCCTTAGCTGAATCTTTTGCAGGAAATATGAGAGATCTGGCTATTTATAATCTGTGTAAAAAGGATTTAAGTAAAACCTATATTCATATGCTTGGAGGGGCAGGAATGAAAGAAATTCTTTCAGGTACGGGCTGGCAGAAAAATATGAA
>Ga0302167_10001167_pt1 | contig 11682 bp, 9 predicted proteins | sample I_Fen_N1_1_FD_193496 | JGI IMG/M metagenome (GOLD analysis project Ga0302167, IMG submission 193496) | Peat permafrost microbial communities from Stordalen Mire near Abisko, Sweden - I_Fen_N1_1 | ecosystem: Environmental > Terrestrial > Soil > Wetlands > Permafrost | place: Sweden: Abisko...
TCTTAAATACAACTTTTTTTTATTAGTTAAAGGATTTGAAAAAACATAACTAGTAATCAGAATATTATATTAATCAGGATATGGTGAATTTTATGTACAGAACTTTAATTTCAGAATCGATTAAATCGCTTGAAAATGCTATCTCAACTCTAGGTTGGGAAGTTCCAGAGGATATTAGGATTGAAGAACCTCCAAATCCTAATTTAGGTGATCTTGCAAGTTCAGTTTCATTTCAGCTTGCGAAAAATCTTAAAATGCCCCCAATGGATATTACCTATGATATTCTCGAGGTAATAGAGATACCAGAGATTTTCAAGAAGATAAATAGTAAGGGTCCTTACATAAATTTCTTTGCTGACTATGATAAATTCTCAAAAATTGTTTTAAATTCCGTTAAAGAAGATTATGGAAAACTTGAAGATAAAAATAGCAAAATAATTCTAGAACACACTTCAGCCAATCCTAATGGACCCCTTCATATAGGCCATATTAGAAATTCCATAATCGGTGATTCTCTGGCACGCGTATTAAAATCCGCCGGATATGATGTTGAAACACAGTATTATGTTAATGATATGGGAAGACAGATTGCAATGATTGTATGGGGAATTTATAACCTTGAGTACAAAATTGATCCAGAGGGAAAACCAGACCACGAAATTGGAAAACTTTATTTTCAAGTAAACGAAGAACTTCGTGCCAATCCTGATCTCAAGTCAGAAATCAGTGCAATATTAAAACGATATGAAAAAGGTGAAGATAAAGAACTTGAAGAACTCTTTGAAGATGTTGTTAAAAAGTGTCTGAAGGGTATATCAACCACGTGTAATAAACTCAATGTAAAGCATGATACATTTATATGGGAGAGTCGGTTCATTAAAAATGGTAGTGTAGCTCAGATATTGAAATCTTTGGATGCATACACACAGAAGAATGAAGTGGTTTACATGGACTTGAATGAATATGGTATTGAGAAAGAACTCATACTCATACGATCAGATGGAACCTCATTATACTCCACTAGGGACTTGGCATACCATGTTGAAAAATCTGAAAATTCAGATCGATCTATTGATATTTTAGGTTCCGATCATAAGCTTGCAATAGACCAATTGAAAATACCACTTGAGCTTCTAGGTACCAAAACTCCAGAAGTAATATTTTATGAGTTCATAACCCTGCCAGAAGGTTCCATGTCCACTAGACGCGGAGTTTTCATAAGTGTCGATGATCTTATGGAAGAAGCTATTGAAAGAGCCACGCAAGAAATTGAAAAAAGAAGAACAGACCTTGAAGATTCCAAACGTTCGAAAATAGCCGAACAAGTAGGTATAGGTGCAATTAGGTATTACATAGCAAGATTATCTCCAGAAAAACATATAGTTTTCAAATGGGATGAAGCTTTGAGCTTTGAACGGGGTTGTGCGTCAATACAATACTCACACGCACGAGCTTGTAAGCTTTTAGAGAAGGCAAGTTATAATAACAAGGAAAAAATCAAAATTGACAATTGGATCCTAGAACATCCTTTTGAAATTGAGCTTGTAAAGATTATCTCTAAATTTTCTTCGATTATAGAAGATTCTGCAAGGATAAATAGAGTTCACAATATTGCACAGTATTCCCAGGATCTTGCGGGTGCATTTAACAAATTCTACAAATCAGTACCAGTAATTGGTTCAGAAAAAGAGGATTTAAGATTATCATTAGTTGATAAATCTCGTATAACTATCCGAAACTGCCTTAAACTTATGGGAATTGAAGCTCCAGACTCAATGTAGAATGAATGATTTATTTTTTATTTTAAATAATTAGAATAAAGTATTTAAAGTTTAATCGTCATTTTTTAAAAGTGTTGATAGTATTGCAGCTTGAACATGCATCCTGTTTTCTGCTTGATCCCATATAACTGACTGAGAACTTTTCATAACTTCATCAGTTATTTCTTGCCCCCTGATAGCTGGAAGACAGTGCATAACAATTGTATCAGGTTTAGTATGACTCAAAAGTTCCATGTTGACTTGATAATCATTTAGATCTATCAAACGTTGTAATCTTTCATCTTCATCACCCATACTTACCCAAACATCAGTATAAATAACATCAGCATCTTTAACTCCTTCTAAAACGTTACTGGTAATTTGTATATTTGAACCAGTTTCTTCAGCGAACATCTGTGCCTCTTCAAAAATTTCTAAGTCAGGTTCATATCCCGAAGGACATACAACAGTCATATCCATACCAACCAAAGCACATGCAAGTAAAAGAGAATTGCAAACATTATTTCCATCGCCTAAATATGCCATTTTTATGTTATAACTTTTTTTATGTTCATATATGGTGAATATGTCTGTTATTGCTTGGCAGGGATGTTCCTTATTCGTTAAACCGTTAATAACAGGTACATCGGAATTTTCGGCAAATTTTAATACTTCTTCATGTTCTTTAGCCCTAATCATCACCCCATCAACATAACGGGCCATTACCTTTGCTGTGTCTTCAATAATCTCCCCACGACCTAATTGCATATCAGATGCAGATAAGTAAAGGGGACTACCTCCAAGGTGATACATCGCCACTTCAAATGATATTCTGGTCCTTGTTGAAGCTTTTTCAAATATCATTGCAAGTGTTTTATTCTTCAGGGGTTTATTTAATACTCGATCCTCTTTAAAATACGCTGCTTTTTCTAATAATTCAAATATATCGTGTTTTGCATCGGTTACAGATAAAAGATGTTTCATTACTATCCCCCAAAAAACTGATGTTCTCTATAAGAATTAAATTATCTCATTCAACATTACTTAAATTTATCTGTACTGATCCATTATAGTTGAATTATAAAAATCACCCAATGAAAAACAGTTTATGTCACTTAACAATTAATTTTCTGATTATTTAAGTTATAAATAACTATAAAAAAAATAAGATGCCCTATATTAGAATATAAACATAGTATTTAGAGCCTTATTGAATTTAAAAAATTAAATTTATAATATTTATCTTTAATTTCTAATTGTTTCCATGTGTTTTATCCTCTTTTGAATCAGATCTGCAGTACCAACATCTCGTCTATGATAAACTTCTCCCTTAACGTATTTAGTAACATTTTCACATATCTCTTCAGCATCTGCTATACTATCACCTATACCAACTAATCCAAGAGCCCTTGATGCAGATGTGTATATCTTGTTATCCTTCTGATTGACTGCTGCGTAGTATACAAGGCCAGATTCTTCATTTATTTTAGATTCATTAACATCAAGTATTTGATCAGCTTGTCCTGATTCAGGATATCCTTTAGGCACTATATACTTACATACTGTGGCTTTAATCTCAAAATTAGCGCGTTTAAGGTTCCCATCTACTATTCCACTACAAAGATCCACAAAATCTGTTTCTAGTAGAGGCAAAACGTTCATAGCCTCGGGATCTCCAAATCTTGCATTATATTCAACTAGCTTAGGTCCTTCTTTGCAGAGCATGAACTGACCATAGAGAATACCCTTATACGGTCCAACTTCGTTTTTCACTGCTTTAACTGTGTTTTGCATTATTTTCACAGATTGATCATAGCTTTTTTTATCCAAAAATGGGAGTAAACCATCTTTATCCGAATATGATCCCATTCCTCCTGTTATTGGTCCTTGATCTCCTTCATAAGCATGTGGATGATCCTGTGCAGCCGGCATTGGCACAATTTTATCACCATCTACAAAAGCTTGTACAGTGAATTCTTCCCCAATTAATTTTTCTTCAATTACTACCTGGCTGTACCCACTGATTTTGTTTTCAATTATCTCTCTGACATATTTTTTAGCTGCTTCTCCATCTTCAAGATGTTCTCCAACGATTTTAACCCCTTTTCCACCTGTGAGTCCCACTGGCTTAACAACTACATCCTGGCCAAATTCATCAATAAAATCTGATGTATCTTTAATATTATCAAATACTTTGTAAACAATGGATCCATCAATATTGTGAGTCTCAAAAAGGTCCCTCATAAATGCTTTGTCAGTTTCTATTCTGGCTGCTGCCATGGTTGGTCCAACACATCCTATTCCTGATTTCTGAAGCTCGTCTACTATACCCATTTCAAGAGGTGCTTCAGGCCCAATTATTGCTATGTCGATTTTATTTTTCAAAGCAAATTTCTTGACCCCTTTTATGTCTTTCTCACTCGATATCTGGAATTTAGATATTCTAGATATTCCTGGATTTTTATTGCTCATTATAGAGTATAATTCAGCGTCTTTCACAGCATTACAAATTGCGTGTTCTCTTGCTCCTGTTCCTACTACAAGAATCTTCATATTAATCCTCCTTAATCTAAATTTATAACTCCCTAACTTATAAAAAATGATTGGAACTAATTCAGTTAATATTAATAACAGAATATTTTTAGAATCATTACTCAAAATAGAAGTTTAAAGTTATATTTTTTTAATATTAAATATATAGTTTTATGCTCTAATAATGCTTAATCATATTATAAATGATTCATAAAATAGATATAACCTGAAATGATTATCATTATTCATTTTATTCAAGATTAAAATGATTCAAATTACTATTCAATATAAATTACTAATTTTTTTTTTATGAAACTTTCTCATTAAATTTGTAATAAAAGATAATATATACATCTACGTTGCAATGTTGAAATGAATAGAAAAATATTCAAATATAAATGAAACAAATAAAACAGAATAGTTAATGGACATTAAAGTAATTAAAAGATATAAGGTGTTTTTATGAAGGGTGGCGAAGCCATAATCAAATCACTCACAGATCAAGGAGTAGACACAGTTTTCGGATATCCTGGAGGAGTTCTACTCCCATTATACGACGTAATATACGATTCTAACCTTAGACATATACTGGTAAGACATGAACAATGTGCAGCTCACGCAGCAGACGGATTTGCAAGGGCTTCTGGAAGGGTAGGTGTTTGTATAGGAACTTCAGGACCCGGCGCAACTAATCTTATAACTGGAATTGCAACTGCATATATGGATTCATCACCAATAGTAGCTATTGCAGGACAAGTAGCAACAGGTTTAATTGGTAACGATGCATTTCAGGAGGTTGACACCATAGGCATAACAATGCCTATTACCAAGCACAACTTCCAGGCTATGAAAGCTGAAGAAATACCTGGAATGATAAAATCTGCATTTTACATTGCGGGAACTGGTAGAGCCGGACCAGTTGTTTTAGACCTTCCAAAGGATGTTCAAGAAGAAGAATTCGAATATGAACTCTCCAAAGACCTGGAACTGCCTGGTTACAAACCAACAAAAAAAGGGCATCCATTACAGGTTAAAAAAGCTGCAAAAATGATATTAAATTCAAAAAAACCAGTTATACTGGCTGGTGGAGGGATTATATTATCTGATTCTTCTAAAGAGCTTTTAAGACTTTCAGAAATAATAGAAGCACCTGTAACTACTACACTAATGGGAAAAGGCTCATTCCCTGAAGATAATCCTTTATCTCTTGGAATGTTAGGCATGCACGGCCGTAAAGTTTCAAATTTAATTGTTGATGAATGCGACTGCCTCATAGCAATAGGTTGTAGGTTTTCAGACCGTACAACTGGTTTAATTAGTGAATTTGCCAATAATGCTAAAATAATCCATATAGATGTTGATCCAGCCGAGATAGGTAAAAATGTGGATGTTGACATTCCAATTGTTGGAGATGCCAAAATTATTCTCAAAAATCTAATAGATGTTGTTGAAAAGGTTAAAAATGTAAATAAAACTGAAAGTGAATGGTTAAAACATGTTTTAAAATTCAAACAAACGTGCATTCCTAGATTATCCTTTGATGAGATTCCACTGAAACCACAACAAGTTATTAAAGAGTTATCAGAAGCCATAACTGATGATACAATTGTTACAACTGATGTAGGGCAGAACCAGATGTGGATGGCTCACTATTTCACCTCAAGAAATCCAAGAAAATTCATATCCTCTGGAGGACTTGGTACTATGGGATTTGGATTCCCGGCCGCTATGGGTGCTAAAATTGCAATGCCAGATAATGATGTGGTTGCAGTTTGCGGTGATGGAGGATTTTTGATGGTCTGTCAGGACCTTGCCACCATAAAAGAATATGAAATACCGGTAGTAATCTGTGTATTAGATAATAGACGCCTCGGTATGGTTTCTCAGTGGCAGAAATTATTTTATAATAAGAGAATGTCACACACTGATCTAGGACAAAGCCCGGACTTCGTGAAACTAGCAGAATCATTTGGTGTTAGTGCAGAAAGTGTAGAAAAACCTGGAGAAATGCGAGAAACAGTAGAAAAAGCCATTTTATCAGGAGAACCATATCTTATAGACGTTATAATAGATCCTGAAGAGATCCTTCCAATGGTGCCACCAGGATGCGGGCTAACAGAAATTGTTGGAGAATACAAAGTCGAAAGAGAAACAGCAGGAGAAATCCTTTATAAACCAATTGGGAAAGAGAAGAGTGGTGATTAAATTGGATGAAAGCAGAACTCATATTATAAGTGCTTTAGTCCTTAATAAACCCGGCGTACTACAGAGAGTTGCTGGCCTTTTCACTAGGAGAGGTTTTAACATTGAAAACATAACTGTAGGTACATCTGAACAAGAAAACCTTGCAAGGATGACTATCATAGCTAAAGGTGATGAAAAAGTCTTGGAACAAATTACCAAACAGCTAAACAAACTAATAGATGTTATTAAAGTTAGAGATTTAGATCCTGAAATAACTGTAAAAAGGGAATTGTGTCTTATCAAGGTACATACTGCGACCGAAAAAGTCAGATCTGAAGTAATACAGTACGCCAATATATTCCGTGGTAGAATAATTGACGTAAGTCCAGAAACCCTTACTATAGAAATAACCGGACCACCTGAAAAAATAGAAGCCCTCATAGATCTTGTTATAACCTTTGGAATCAAAGAAGTTGCCAGAACCGGTCCAACTGCGATTTCAAGAGGCATTAAGACAATTTAGATATCCTATTGGATAATCAAATATAGCTTTGATTTTAAATAATAGTTAATTTGGAGGAGAAAAAATGAAGATGTACTATGAAAAGGATGTGGATTTAAACATTTTAAAAGATAAAACAGTTGCAGTTATAGGATACGGAAGTCAAGGAATGGCACAGTCAAGGAACATGCACGAAAGTGGGTTAAATGTAATTGTGGGCCTAAGAAAAGATGGTAATTCTTGGAAAAAAGCTAAAGAAGATGGTTTAACTGTTATGACTGTTGAAGATGCTTCTGAAGTTGCTGATGTTATCCACATTCTCATACCAGACGAAATTCAGGGAAAAGTATACGAGGAATCTATAAAGAATCATTTAAAAGTAGGAAATACATTATCATTCTCTCATGGATACAACATCCATTTCGGATATATAAACCCGCCTGAAAATGTTAATATAACTATGATTGCTCCAAAAGGGCCAGGTGCAATGGTTAGAAAAACTTATGAGGAAGGATTCGGTGTTCCAGGACTTGTAGCAGTTGAAAGAGATTACACAGGTACAGCTACGCAAATTGCTTTAGCAATGGGGCAAGGATCAGGGTTAACTAGAGCAGGAGTTCTTGAAACAACATTCAAAGAAGAAACAGAAACAGATCTTTTTGGCGAACAAGTTGTTCTTTGTGGAGGTGCTACTGAACTTATAGCAGCAGGCTTTCAAACCCTTGTAGATGCCGGATATCAACCAGAAATCGCTTACTTTGAAACGTGTCACGAATTAAAGCTCATAGTTGACTTGATTTATGCTAAAGGCTTTGCTGGAATGTGGAACGATGTAAGTAACACAGCAGAATATGGTGGCCTAGCAAGAAGAAAACGTATAGTTACATCTGAAACCAGAGAAGAAATGAAGAAGATCCTTCAAGAAATACAAACGGGCGAATTCACTAAAGAATGGGCTACTGAGAACATTGCTGGAAGACCAATGCTCAACAGGTTACGTGCAATAGAAGCGAATCTACAAATTGAGAAGGTCGGAGCAAAACTCAGGAAACTTTGTGGACTTCAAAAATAATTAAATTTTCTCTTTCTTTTATAAATATCGGATTTATGGTATAAATAAAATTACAAATACAAACTCTATATAATATTAAAGAGACTATTATCGATTTAAAATGGTGATTAAATATGGTCTTTGTTGGCATGGATCACGGTACAACCGGAGTTTCCTTTACTATACTTACAGATAAACCTGTCCACTTCAAAATTGGACGGGAAGAATTATCAAAAGGCAAGGTTTCTGCAATTGAAATGCTTAATAAAAGGGTAGATCTGAAATCGATCGATCTTATGGCCATAACTTATGCAATGGGAGACGGTATAAACGCCATCACCCCTATAGAAATAATTAAAGATAGAGGTATTCTGTCTATGGAAGGTGCCGGTAAGGTTACGGGTGGTGGAACAGCAGTCTATGATGAAATCGAAAAATCTGGAATTCCAACAGTTCTTATCCCCGGAATTCATAAAAACACAGAAAGTCTTGATCCACGATTTAAAGCGGCTTATTCCCACCATGCGAGCTCTGAAAAAATAAGCATATGTTATAATGCATTTTTGGAAACTGGTTTTAAAAATATGATTGTTTCCGATATAAGCTCAAATACTGTAAGCATTCTACTCGAGGATGGAAAGATCCGTGGTGCAATGGACGCATGTATTGGAGCTATGGGAATAGTTCATGGCCCATTAGATCTTCAAATGATCAGGGATATAGACGAAGGATTGAAAACTGCTAATGAATGTTTTTCAGGAGCTGGAGCAGTTAAAATCGCTGATTTAAACACGAAGGTCACAATTGCCAAAGATGAGCTGCTTAAACTATATGTAGAAGGGGATAAACGAGCTGAGCTAGCATTCCAGACTATGATTATGACAATATTGATGGAAATATATGGACTTGTAGGTATATCAGATTCAAAACTCGAAGGTATTGTTTTAACAGGTTCAATTGGTTCAATGAAATCTCCATATGATTTTTTCAATAAAATTAAGCTAGGATTAAAAGGATTAATTCCTGTTCAAAAATTATCAGCTACATCCGGTTCGGTTGGGAGTGCACAAATCGCTGAAGCTGTTTTCAAAGGTTCAAATGATATTTTAGGTATAAAAGTAGTTAAATTTTAACGATTATTTTTATACAGTAGAAAATTTTGATCGAAATTTATTAATTATTTTTAAATTTATATTCTTATAAATTTATTAAATCTTTTTTTTATTCTACCGTAGAAATTAATTAACATTTATAATGAAAAATCGAAAAAAATTCATTTTACAGTAGAAATATTTAGATATAAATGAAAAAATTTAAGTTAAAATAAAAGGAATCTATAGGAAATATTTTTAATGAGTATTTTCAAAAAAAGTTAAAAATGTAAAAAAAATTAGTATAAACAGTATATTTTATTAAATTAATATGTATTAAATCTTAATACATCAATATAATTATAAATTAGATTTAAAATTTAAATTAAAGGTGTGATTAAAAAAATATTTTCTTCTGTAGAATAAGAAATAAATATTACACTTGAAGTGTATGTCTGATAAAAAAATAATTTTTTTATATTTTGAATGTTTCTTAAGAAAATGTATTCAAATAATCTGAAATATTTAAAGTTTCAACAATTTTTTAAATAATAAATTAACATGTTCTACAGAGAAACCAATAATAAATATTACTGATCAACAATTTTAAATATTTTTTCTAAAAATAAGACAAACTTAGAATGTATTGATTCTTACTAAAAATACATAGTCAAATATTTAAGCCTAATATTATCTCCAATATATTAATCAAGCCAGTCTTTCATAATATGCAGTTTTGATGTACAGTCGAGAGAAATTGGAGTTATAGTTGCACACCTCTCTTCTTTAAGTACATATACATCAGTACCAAATTCATCATTTTCAATTGGATCACCATCAATCCAGTAGTAAGGTCTACCCCTTGGATCGAGTCTTTTTTTTATATGTATCTTATACATTCTCTCACCGAGTCGTGTGAGCTTGATTTTCTCGCTCGACGGGTGTGATGGTATGTTAAGATTTAAGAAGTCTACACCTGATGGCAATCCCTTATCAATTATCTTCTGTGTAACAGTATTCAATATCTTAGCAGTATGTCTAAAATCAACATCTACATGTCCATCATGAAACTTGATATCTCCACGGGTGACCTGGAGAGATACTGCAATTGCGGGTATACCATGAACTGCAGCTTCCATTGCTGCACCTATTGTGCCAGATGTTGAAAGTTCAGATTTTCCAAGGTTTTCTCCTATGTTAATTCCAGATATCACTAGATCGGGTTTGCTCTCTGTTACCTCATAAATACCAATTATAACAGCATCTGTTGGAGTACCTGAAACTGAAAATGCTTCGCTTCCATCTGGAAGGTGTGTTGCAGTAACTCTTATTGGTTCAAATAGAGTAAGTGCATGCCCGATACCACTTTGCTGGGTTGCAGGAGCCACAACTTCAATTTTACCAAGATCTTCAACAGCTTTTTTTGCAGCCATTATTCCTGAAGAGTTAACTCCATCGTCGTTGGTAATAAGAATTCTCATACTGATTTATTTATAACTTAACATTCAAAAAGATTGCGTGGCAAAGAGTAGAAGATGGGGACAATTTTAAGTATATTAAATTAGAAAAGAATTAATAATACTTATTAAATAATGATAATAAAGATAATGTAAAATATCATTCCCTTAGGTACTTTAAGGTGAGATAATTGGAAAAAAATAGGTTAGTCCAGTTTGTTGGAAAGGTCATGGAGGAATCTGGGTTTAAAGTTTATAAAGACTTTAAAACATCGCGACATATAATAGACATTTACGGAGTTTTATCCACTGTTGTGGGTGATATGGGAGTAGTGGTTGCTGTAAAGAATTATGATGATGAATGGGAAGTTGGTCTAGATGTTTTAAAGGAAATGGAAATGATTGGTAAGACTCTTAAGGCATCGAAGATTGTTGTTGTTACCTCCTCACACTTCACCAAAAGCGCAGCGAACTATGGTGGAAGAAGGAATATCAAACTCATAGACAAAGAAGGTTTAGTTGCAATAGCCAAAAAATTCTCAAAAAAAGAAGAGATCTACGAAACGCCTCAAACTGAAGAAACAAACGATGCAGATACATATGTGCCTTCAACAAATTCCAGAATAGTCCACTCAATTTTTCATTCAGGAAAAAGAAGTTTATCCAAAGGAGGAAAAACAAAAAGTTCTGGACCTAGTATAAATTTTAGCGATCTATTCCCAGAATTAAAAGGCATTTTTAGGAATACAATTGCACTTATAATTATAGTTCTACTATTATCATCACTAATAACGTACATTATAGGCATATTTAATAAAAATACAGCACTTATTGGTGTTTCAAAGATACTTTCTTCTGCTATACTTGCATATGGTTTAGTTTTTGCAGCAGAAAAGGATCTTAACGTTACTCTAACCAAAGGCACAATAGTTTTCTTTATTTCAATGCTGATATACGTTGTTCTAATTATACTCCTCTGAACAACTTATTTAAAATAATCCAAATTATTTATCTATCTTTTTTTATTATGATCAAATCTTATTTTTTTTAAATATTAAAAATATTTGATTGGAATATGAAATTTAATTTTGCAATCAACTATGTA